>Ga0105104_10003110_pt1 | contig 11951 bp, 8 predicted proteins | sample PPLLaktember2015_3_FD_87034 | JGI IMG/M metagenome (GOLD analysis project Ga0105104, IMG submission 87034) | Freshwater sediment microbial communities from Prairie Pothole Lake near Jamestown, North Dakota, USA - PPLs Lake P7 Core (6) Depth... | ecosystem: Environmental > Aquatic > Freshwater >...
CTGCGGGGCAAGTCGCGAGATTGCCGATTCAGCTCGCATGGCCATAGATCAAATATCCAAGGGACTTTTGGCGCTTGAGAATATCAAACAACTACTTCAGCGGATAGAGGCCGTAAAATCCGAAAACGCACACAGCCCGGTACCGTCGGAACCGTTATCACCTCCGCCTTTGTCGCATGTGGAGGATTCGACTCCCATAGCAGATAGGGAATCCGAAGGGGATACAATGGCTGCAGCCATAACCACCGACACAACAGATCAAACGCCAATACCTATTTCGTCCGATCAAGGCAAAAAGCTATCTCCTGCAGCTTTAGCGGCGGACTCTGTGCTTCAGGCACTGAAAGCCCGAAATGCCGCGCAAAACGATGCGATAAGTGCCGATTCAGGGAAAGGGGCTGCAGAAGCTGGGCATCAACCTGCGGCTGCCACACATCAGCCTACTCGAGCGATGGAGAGTCGGGAAAGTCTTGAGTGGCAATTGCAGCAAGCTTACTTATTAATTGCGGAATTCTATGAATACAGTATGGAGGATATTGACAGCGCCAGATATTACTATAATATGGCAGCCTCGTCTCCGTTGAATAAAAGCGTGTACTGGAAGTCGAATCTGTTTTTAGCGCAGCATGCTTCCGAAAGCGATAGCGTGTTGTCGGATGAAGCCTCACGACGGTATCGTGCGGTTGTGGCTGCCGATAGTGTCCCGATTGAAGCCGCCAACATCGCGCGCAAGGCCTTGGGATTGCCGCTGTTGGAGGTACCCATTTTGCCGCAACATGCTGCACTTCGAATCGCTGAATCCGCACGTTCATCCGGTCAGACATCAATGGATTCTTTGCTTCTACTCTATACGGATGTCATCCGGATGGACTCCTTAACGCGTGACGGCCGATCGGCTTTGTTCGCAAAAGCGTTTATTTATGAGAATGTGTTGCATCAATTCGATTCCGCAAAAGTGATTTATAAGAACCTTCTGACGCATTCTGCAGATTCTTCTTATGCCACATGGTTGGAGGAGAAACTTCTTCCGCCCGATAGTAATTCGATATTCTTGCGTTCGGATAAGGAGTTATTCGGAAAGCGGGAAGCCGTAGAAACGCTTCTGCAGCCTGCGAAGGCGGAAGACGGATGGCCGCCTCCGGAAGAATCTTTACGGGGTCGCCGATACCGCTGATGAAGAATATCACGATTAGAATCGCGGTCGCAGCGGGTGGTATTCCTCTTCTTCTCATTTTTATCCGGCATTCAACCGCCACCTTATCCGCCGTCATTATTCTTCTTCAGTTTATCGGTCTCTGGGAATGGAGCCGTTTAAGCCGGCTCAGAGAACACCATGTGCCCGTTGTCGGGACGGCTGCTGTTGTCTTGGCATTGGACGGAGTCGTTTTTTCGTCTGGGCAAAATGGTTGGATCGCCGTTTTCATAGCTGCATTAGCTTTTCTATTTCTATGGGAGGTTTTCCGACGGTCCCGCAAACCGTTGGCCGACCTCAGTTTCGCATTATTATTCGTATTCTATGTCGGCTTATCTTTCGCATTATGGTACCCGCTGCATACTATGGCGGAAGCCGTTCGTTTTGCTCCCATGGGAGCCGTGATTCTACTGCTCGTTTCCACGTGGGTTTGCGACACAGCAGCGTATTTTGTCGGCAGTACGTTGGGCAAACACAAATTATTTCCGGCGGCCAGTCCCAATAAAACCATCGAAGGTTTTATCGCCGGACTTGTTTTCACCACTGTTGTTCCTCTTGCGGCTGCCGGATTAGGCTGGATTCATTTGCGTACGTTGGATTATCTGGTTTTGCCGCTGATGGTCGGAATTGCGGGTCAGTTGGGGGATTTGCTGGAGTCGTTAATGAAGCGCGAAGCTCAGATTAAGGACTCGTCAGCGCTACTGCCCGGTCATGGCGGCATTTTGGATCGCTTCGATTCCCTGCTGATATCTTCACCCATTTTCTTTTCCTATTTATTATTGACATACAAGTGATTTCAACTCCCAGTCACTGGAGTAATCGTACGTTCGAGTGAGGAGGAGGTTGTTAGCATTATGAAGCCTTCTCCGAATCCAGACGTTGCGGACATGTTCAACCGGATTGCACATACGTATGACCGGCTGAACCATCTTCTTTCTTTTGGCATTGATCGCCGTTGGCGCAAGCTGGCCGTTCGCAAGCTTAGGCTGAAAAATGGCTGCACGATTCTTGATTGCGCTGCAGGCACGGGCGATATGGCGCTCGCGATCCACGATAGGGTAGACGGTACAACCACGGTTCTACTCGATCCGGCCCATTCTATGCTGTGTGAAGCGGACGCCAAAGCCGGCACAATTTCTCCCGCCCGCTTCCGTCTAATCTGCGGCAGTGCGGAAAGAATACCGTTTCGCGACAACACGTTTGACGGATTTGTGGTGGCCTTCGGTATTCGCAATTTCGCTGACCTTAAAGGGGGACTGAACGAACTGCAAAGAGTGCTGAAATCCGGCGGGAAAGGCATTATTCTCGAATTTACACCGGATCGGTCGAGGCTGATTGATCGCGTTTTTAGAAAGTATATGAGCGGCGTCATGATTCCGCTCGGAGCGCGTATTTCGAAAGATCAAGACGCTTATGTGTACCTGACGCGGACAATTCAGAGCTTTGCTACATCGCGGCAATTAACGGATCTGTTCACTGAAGTTGGATTTCGATGTGTGGAAAACCGTAGTCTCTCGTGGGGAATTGCTCGCTTATTTGTTCTCGAGAAAATTTAATTAGGGGCAGTATTACGACAGCGTATGAGACGTGACGATGTTCCAGATCTCCGTCGTGTTCCCGTTCTTCCCTTTATGATTGCAGCCGCCGGCGGGGTTATTGTTGGACTCTATTCCGATATGCCGGCGAACCGGCTGGTTGCGATTTGTGCGGTCGTATTTCTATTGACCGCATTTTTTATTTGGCGCAAGAATGCGCGTACCATTTCTTACGCCTTCGTGATGCTCTTTCTGATGCTGTTTGCGATATGGCGTACAACCGCAGCGGCAAATCGAGATGTTCGACGCCAAATCGCGATGTGGAATGAATCGGATTCCGCGGTTGTTGTTACAGGGCGAATATGGCTCCCGGCCGCCGATTCGTATGGGTCCGGCTCGGTTGTTTTATCGCAGGCATCCGTTTGGTCGGAATCAAAGCGGCATTCGATAGGGGATCTGCGAATACGTGTTTTTGCAGATTCGCTTTCACTCGCGAGCCTGCGCTATGGGGATTGGATCTATGCCCGCGGCAAATTAGAACCGTCCATCAGTCGAACGTCAGCGAGCGTAGGATCGCTGGTTGCGGTTCTGAATCGGCGCGAGGGTGCTAAGCTTTATTCTCAGGCAACGGACATCGTTGTGAATAAATCGGGGAAGTTCTCGTTTCGGGGATGTGTTGATGGCGTTCGTGCATGGATTCGGCGTTCCTTTCGTCATGAATTGAGTCCGGATGCCGCTGCCTTGTCCTGTGCCTTATTGCTTGGAGATCGGGGCGAGTTTGGAAGCGATTTTTCGGACAAGCTTCGTGTAACCGGTTTGAGCCATGTTTTCGCCTTAAGCGGGGTGAATGTCGGTATCGTAGTTTCCGTGATCTGGCTCCTCAGTGGACTGCTATTTTTACCGCGTTTAGGGCGATTATGGCTGCTTCTTGTCGTAATCCTGTTCTACATGGAATTGGGAAGAGAAGCTCCGTCATTGATTCGAGCTTCGCTGATGGCCGGTCTTTTTGTCTTAGGCCTCTTGCTAAGCAGGCAAGTGACCGTTTTTAACACCGTCGCTTCGGCGGCTTTCCTTGAATTATTATGGCGTCCGTTGGATTGTCTGGATGCGGGATTCCTACTTTCGTATTTTTCCGTATTAGGCTTGGTGAGTAGTTATCAGTACTTCGACTCCCTTTTTCGGAGCGGAAGATCCGTTACGAAGTTCCGATTTCTCGGATCTGCTTGGAGTTTGTTGGCGGCCACGTTATCTGCACAAGTTGCCACTTTGCCGTTGGTTGGCTTTCTGTTTCATCGCATTCCTTTTATCGGCGCCTTTGGAAATCTCATTGCCGTGCCGCTCTTTGGCATCATGCTTGTTTGGGCTCTATTGCTGCTCCTGCTGTCGGCTGTTTGTCATGTTGTTGCGGTACCGGTTGCATATACCTTAAATGGATTGGCTTATTTCCTGGGCGCATTTATTGATATGTTAGCCGATCTTCCAATGGCCGGAATTACAATCCGGCCCATGCCGTTCCTGCTTCTGCTCGCTGTCTATGCGGGCGTGATGTTGTTATTTACAGGCGCTTTTCTGAAACGAGCGAAATGGATCGCCAGTGCCTTTCTGTTTCTGGCTTGCATTATAGTGTGGTCGGCGGCGCTGTGGCCGCGTGAGCGGGATTGCACAGTATCTTTTATCTATGTTGGTAACGGCGACGCCGCATTAATTTCGACCCCATCGGGCCGAAATGCTTTGGTGGATACGGGGCCGACATATAAATCATGGTCCGCGGCATCACGGATTTTATCGGTTCTTTCAGAAAGACAGATTCGCGAATTGGATGCTATTATTCTTACGCATCCGGATATGGATCATATCGGCGGAACCCCCGACCTGTTGTCGAGTATTCCCGTTAAGCGCATTTTTACAAACGGCGATTCGTCGGATTCGCGTACTTTTATGATTACCGCGGAAGCTGCCGGGCGGAAAGGCCTGCAATTGGAAATCCTGCAGGCTGGTGATAGAATTCGAATGGATAAACATGTTGTGCTCACGGTGCTTTCGCCGGATTCCGTCCGTCTTATAAGTGACGCCACGGATAATCAAAAATCGCTTGTCATTCGATTGGATTGTCGCGGATCTTCCGCATTGCTGCCCGGAGATATTGACAGCACAGTCGAGCACGATCTGATTGTGTGGAAAGAATTCATAAAGACCGATTTGCTGAAAATTGCGCATCACGGAAGTAAAACCGCGACCTGCAATCAGTTCATCGAAGACACAAAACCGGATTTGTGTGTAATATCTTGCGGACCGAATATACATGGTCATCCACATCCGGCCGTATTTGGACGGTTGGCGGCCCATGGATTGCGTCCTGATGTTACATGGACTGACGGCACGGTATCGTATATAGCGAGGAACGGGTCATGGATTCGATTCCGGGAGCCGGCTCAACGTTTGATCGAGCAATGGAAACTGCGAACCGCACGGATCGGATGAAATGAGAAGCGCCGTGAAATGTGATGAGAAGCTCGCAGACTTCCAGTTGCTTGTAGATGAGCACGGGATAATTTGCGGCGTAGATGAAGCAGGACGAGGACCGCTCGCCGGCCCCGTTGTTGCGGCGGCGGTCGTGTTCAGAGACTGCGAGACTATGGGATTGGCGCGAGACTCGAAGACGCTATCGGCAAAAAATCGAGAGCGAATATATAAGCGGATCATGGCTGATCTTGAGTTTGCTGTCGGTATATGCAGTCCGGCTGAAATTGACGAGTTCAATATTTTGCGCGCTTCCTTGACGGCGATGGAGCGGGCAGTATCCGGCCTCCGCTCGAAGCCTGATCTGATTCTTGTAGACGGCCTGTACGGTTTGTCGCTCCCGATTCCATCCCGCGCTATTGTACATGGCGACGCGCGCATTGCCGTAATCGGTGCAGCGTCAATTGCGGCGAAAGTGACGCGTGATCGTCTGATGCAGGATTACGATGCGCAATATCCCGGCTACGGATTTGCGCAGCACGTCGGGTATCCTACGGCAGAGCATCGAGCCGCGCTTCGCAGGCTGGGTCCGACTCCCATTCATCGCAGGAGTTTTAGAGGTGTTCGCGAATTACTGGAAGAGACTTCATAGACTATTCTCGTCGTGCGTGAAGAAGGACACGGGGAGCCTTGGCGAAAGTATCGCGGTTCGGTATTTGACGCGCGTAGGATTTCGTGTTTTAGATAAAAATTGGAGATGTCGTCTCGGCGAATTGGATATTGTGTGTCGTGATCGCGAAACTATTATATTTGTCGAAGTGAAGTCAAGCGAGCGTTTAGGCGTAGTTCCTCCAGAAATGCGTGTCGGTGTGAAAAAGCAGCGAAAGCTGCGCGCACTTGCAGCGTTCTACATGAAACATCATCACTTGGACTGTCCGGTTCGATTCGACATCATTTCGGTTTGGTGGGAAGGTAACGAATCTCAAGTGAGGCATATTCCAGATGCGTTTCACGGCAAATAATCTGATTGGTCCGACTCTTTTCGCATGGCTATGGATTTCCTGTGGACATGCTATGGTCCTAACAGAAATCATGTTCGATCCCATTGACAATGAGTCTACAGATGAGTTTATCGAACTCTATAATGAGACTTCCCAAGCCGTTACGATTGACGGTTGGCGGATTACCGATGGCGGCGACACGGATAGAATAGTTGAATTAAACGGACACGAATATGTGATGCCGCATCAATATGTAGTGATCCTCGATCCGGATTATTTTGAGGACGGCAGTACTGCCTATGACGGCATGATTCCGGAAAACGCATTAATTATGACGATAGACAATGCGACATTCGGCGATCGTGGATTATCCAACAGCAATGCGGAATGTATATCCATTGTCAATGCTGAAGGAGTTGTTGTTGCATCTTACACGTATTCGATAGAAAATTCTTCAGGGAGATCCGACGAAAAAATTGATCCGCAAAGAGGAGACAGTTCCGCAAACTGGGCCAATTCGCTGGTAGAAAACGGCACACCGGGATCCCGTAATAGTGTAACGCCTCCGGATCATGACCTGACTGTATCCGGTTTCAAATGGGATCAAATCGGCTTGGAATCAAGAGACAGTATTAATGTTTGGATTTCGGTTCGGAATATCGGTTTATTGCCTTCAATAGACTCACTGTTCTTATTGGAACAAGTGTCGGATTCGGAAAGACTTCTCCAGTCTTGGCAAGGATGGATGCTGAACCCCGATGACTCTATCCAATTCTATGCGATGCTAAGACTGACAAACCAGTCTCCGCGCCGATTAATTGCGAAGCTGTCCGGTTCTGACGAGCGAGACGATAACGATATTCGTGTTATGACCATTTTCACAGAGGAACAGACTTCGGCTATTGTGATCAATGAAATCATGTATGCCTCGGAGCCACAGCGAAGCGAGTGGGTCGAATTGCATAATACGGCTCCGTATTCGATGAGTATGCGCGGATGGAGTTTCGGAGATGGTACGGCGATTCATGACAGCACGCGTCGGTTCATCCTGCCGGACACTGTCGTTGCGCCGTCAGGATTTGTCGTATTGAGTTCGGATTCTTCCATTTATTTCGACAATATACCGGTAGAAATTCCCGTTTTTGTATGGGGATCTCGTCCGATTTCTCTCAATAACACCGGAGATTCGCTGATTCTTTTCGACGATCATGGCGAATTTGCGGACCGGGTTGACTATCGTCCATCCTGGGGTGACAGAACGGTGGGAATCAGCCTCGAAAGAATTTCCACTCTATCGGCTTCGAATGATCACCTGAATTGGGCTGCTTCATTGGATAGTACGGGTGGTACTCCGGGACGCGTTAATTCCAGAGCTCTGCCTTCCTATGCTGCAGGTAGGGAATTGCTTGTATTAGAGCCCAATCCTTTCACACCGGATGGCGATAATAGGGATGATATTATGGCTATTCGATATCACTTGGACTATCCGGATGCCCGATTGGATCTTAAAATCTATGACGTACGAGGTCGCGAGGTGCGCCGCTTAGCAAACAATGAACCTGCCGGCTATATAGGCGAGAAGCTTTGGGATGGTAGAAGTAGTGACGGAAGATTATTGCCGACCGGACAGTACATCGTCTATTTGGAAGCATTAGGCAAAGGTGGTTCGAGAATTCAATCGGCTCAGCGTGTGGCGGTTCTGGCGAGGCGGTCATGAGACTGATCCACCTTGATGACGTGGCTGTTGCATTACCGGGCCGCATATTGCTCGAACGCGTTGCGTGGTCCGTTTTCCGCGGCGAACGCTATGGTTTGGTCGGCGCAAATGGAAGCGGCAAAACGACGCTGATGCGACTCATGGTTGGCGAATCGGAACCGTCGCACGGTGCAATCAGCCGGGCTCGCGATTTGACCATCGGCTATCTGCCTCAGGAAGGAGTTGCGCAAAAGGAACGCGAACTCTTTGTGGAAGCATGGAACGGATTGCCGGATTTACCGACATTGGAAAAGGAGATTGCCTTACTTCGCGAGTATGTGGCAAGCGAACCGCATGATTCCGACTCGCTGGAACGTTTGGGCGTATTGCAGCATCGTTGGGAGGATTTAGAAGGATATCGGGCGGAAGCGAAGGTCTCCGGTGTACTTTTTGGTTTGGGATTTAAAGAATCCGATTTTAAACGTCCAGCGAATGAGTTTTCGGGCGGATGGCAGATGCGAATCGCACTGGCTAAGTTGCTATTGCACGATCCGGATTTGCTGCTTCTGGATGAGCCGACGAATCATCTTGATTTGCCCGCCTTGATATGGCTGGAAGGTTTTTTAAGCGGTTTTGACGGTGCCTTAATTATGGTCAGCCACGATCGCGGCTTTCTTGACCGTGTCATCAAGCGCACAGCCGAACTGGATCGCGGAAAACTTACGCTCTATCAAGGGAACTATTCGGAATACGAGGAGCAGCGGCAAGAGCGCGCGATGCAACGTGAGGCGGAAGCGGCGCGAACCGATGAGGAGCGCAAACGCATCGAGGCGTTTATTGAGCGTTTTCGCTACAAAGCTTCGAAAGCGCGTCAAGTGCAAAGCCGAGTCAAGCAGCTTGAAAAAATGGAGGTTCCCGAATGGCAGCCGTCGGGACAAAAACGGGTTCGTTTCCATTTCCCGCCGGCGCCCTCCAGCGGCAGAGTAGTATTTGAAATGCAGGATGTCGCAAAAAGGTACGACAGTATTGAAGTTTTTAAAGACATCAATCTCATTTTAACGCGTGGGGAAAAAGTTGCGCTGGTAGGGATTAACGGTGCGGGCAAATCAACCCTCTGCCGCTTGATCGTCGGTGCGGAATCTCCAAGTTCGGGCACAGCCAATCCCGGCCATAACGTCAGCGTAGATTTTTTTGCGCAAGACGCGGATTTCCATCTCAATTCGCAGTTGACGATTCTGGAGCAGTTGGAAGCAGAAGCGGGCGGAGCGTCTCAGGCATGGCTGCGAAGTCTGCTGGGTGCCTTCCTGTTTTCCGGCGATGATGTTTTTAAAAAGATATCCGTGCTTTCCGGGGGTGAAAAATCACGGTTGGCTTTAGCAAAAATGCTGCTGCATCCCTCGAATTTTATTATTTTGGATGAGCCCACCAACCATCTGGACATGGCTTCGCAAGCGGTACTTTTAGAGGCTCTGAAAGCCTACGAAGGGACTTTGCTTGTCGTTAGCCACGATCGTTTTTTTCTTGACCAACTTGTTGATCGAGTGTTGGAGCTGGAAAACGGAACTTTGCATGATTGGCCGGGAAATCTGTCGGATTATCTTGCACGCAAAGGATTTGGCGCTGGATCAGCGATTGAGCCGGGAAGTATTCGCGAACGAATTCCCGTTGCGGACTCACGTGAAACCGGCTATAAAACTCGTGAACAGAAGCGGATAGAAGCACAAATTCGAAATCGCAACTCAAGTTTGCTTCGGGATGTCAGACATGAGGTTAAGGATCTTCAAAGTCAAATTGACATAGCGGAAACGAGAAAACGAGAAATAGAAATGCAATTGGCTGAGGAAAGCCTGTATAAGGATGGCGAGAAATGCCGACAACTTTTATCCGAATATGATCGAATTCGGTCGGAGCTTCCCGCCATGCTAACCGCATGGGAATCGGCGGCTTCACGTCTTGATGACTTGGAACGAAAACTACGCGAGGAACTGGAAGGATCAGGATAGTATTCAGGCTTGACTTTATTCGGAAAGTATTGTATATTATATTTTCCCCTTGTGATAGTATTCGCAATCTTTGTCCGCAAAACATAAGGGTTTGACGGTTGTCTAAAGTCCAGATCACATCGTCTGTTGCAGTCGTCGCACTCGGCGGAAATGCCATTTCCAGCCCGAATGAGCCGGATACCATTACCAATCAGTTTCGCCATACGCGGGATGCGCTTTCCGCGGTTGCGGACCTGATCCATCGCGGCTATCGAATTGCGATATCGCATGGCAATGGCCCGCAGGTCGGCAATGCACTGCTGCGGGTTGAGTTGGCGAAAGACCGAACGCCGATGCTGCCGCTCGGAATCATTGTTGCCGATACTGAAGGCGGTATGGGCTATATGATCGAGCAGTGCCTGCAAAACGTGCTGCTTCGCCGCAAGATCGCGCGTGAAGTTGTTACGATTGTTTCGCAAGTTCTCGTTGATCCTCGCGATCCGGCTTTGGTTAATCCGACCAAATTTATCGGTCAGTTTTATTCGGAGAATGAGGCGAAGCGACTGGCGGAAACGGAAGGATGGTCGGTCAAACCCTATGGAGATCGCGGGTGGCGTCGTGTTGTCGGAAGCCCGGAGCCTCTGCAAATACTCAATGGACCTACAATAAAGCAACTGATAGAAGACGGGAAGATTGTGATTGCAGCCGGCGGCGGCGGTATTCCCGTTTATCGCGAAGACGACGGATGGTTGGAAGGAGTGGATGCCGTCATTGACAAGGACCGCGCTTCGGCGATTTTAGCACGGGATATTGGAGCGCAGGAGCTATTTATTCTGACCGAAGCGGAGTTCGTCGCTTTGGATTACGGCAAACCGACACAAAAAAACCTCCGGCGCGCGACACTATCCGAAATAGAGGCTTATTATAAACAGGGACATTTTCCCGCCGGAAGCATGGGGCCGAAAATTGAAGCGGCGATGAAGTTTTTACGAACGGGCGGACAACGCGTTATTATCTGCGCTCTCGCAAAACTGATGGACAGTTTGGATGGAAACAGTGGCACGACGATCGTACCGGATTGAAAAGGTAAACGGTATGCACGCGTGCGATTTCTGATAAAGGCTCGGAGCCAAAATGAAGATTCACGAACATCAAGCCAAGGAAATTCTCGCCCGTTATAACGTTCCCGTGCCGCGTGGTCGCGTGGCATTTTCCGTGGACGAAGCGGTTGAGATCGCCAAGAGTCTGGGAAAGTACCCCGTTGTTGTTAAAGCGCAGATTCACGCGGGCGGACGCGGAAAAGGCGGCGGCGTGAAACTGGCTAAAAGCGAAGCGGAAGTGCGCCAGTATGCCGGGCAGATTCTCGGCATGCAATTGATCACGCACCAGACGGGTCCGGAAGGAAAGAAAGTGCAGAGGCTGCTTGTAGAAGAAGGAATGGATATCAAGCGCGAGCTGTATGCAGGACTGCTTCTGGATCGTGCCGTGTCACAGAACGTGTTCATGGTGTCCACCGAAGGCGGAATGGAAATCGAGAAAGTCGCCGCCGAGACACCGGAAAAAATCATTAAAGTCTACATCCATCCGGCAACGGGATTCCAGCCGTTTCACGCACGCCGTCTGGCCTTTGCGTTGGGGCTTTCCGGCGATGCCTTTAAGAGTGCGGTAAAGTGTTTTGCGGCTTTGTATAAAGCCTACGAGGATGCCGATGCCAGTTTGATGGAGATTAATCCGCTGGTCGTGACCGGCGACGGCCGCGTCATCGCGCTGGATGCCAAGGTCAATCTCGACGACAACGGATTGTTCCGGCATCCGGATATCGAAGCGATGCGCGATTTCAGTGAGGAAGATCCAGCCGAAGTGGAAGCGTCCAAGGCAAACCTGAACTATATCAAGCTGGACGGCAATGTAGGCTGCATGGTAAACGGTGCCGGTTTGGCTATGGCTACCATGGATATTATCAAACTATGCAGCGGTAAGCCGGCTAATTTCCTGGCCGTTGTCTCTGCGCTGGCAGCAAAGCCGACATCAAGGAAATTCGACGGAGTACCGCCGCATACTTTGATAATACACATGACACACAGA
>Ga0105104_10003111_pt1 | contig 11947 bp, 16 predicted proteins | sample PPLLaktember2015_3_FD_87034 | JGI IMG/M metagenome (GOLD analysis project Ga0105104, IMG submission 87034) | Freshwater sediment microbial communities from Prairie Pothole Lake near Jamestown, North Dakota, USA - PPLs Lake P7 Core (6) Depth... | ecosystem: Environmental > Aquatic > Freshwater >...
CACTTTTTTGATATGGCAATGGAGATTGCTACCGGAAAATTCATGAAATATAAATACAGCTCTCCCGCCAAAAACATCATACACGCCGAATGGGAAACATGCTTTGCATACGAAGGGATGAAAGCGATGGGGGTTGCCGACCGCTATGAATGCGGCATTATGCTGCGGATCAATACATGGTTTGAAACTCTAGGCATCAAATACGAAATAGAACCAAAAGTAACCGGCTGTATGATGCATACCGACGGTAGATGTTTTCGTGATTACAGATTATTCTTTGATCAATAAATTTTATTAAGGGAATGAATAAATGAAAATCATAATTACTTTGCCGATCACTGCACTCCGGGTAATTTTTTAGTGAGCAACTTTGGAAATCTAAAAATGGAAAAATACCGAATTTATTGTTCAGGTCCATTATTTTGCGCGGAAGAAATTGGTCGCATGAGTGCGATTGCAAAAGTACTGGAAGACGAAGGTTTTCAAACATTCCTGCCCCATCGTGACGGATTGGAAAGTTATGCCTTGCGTTTCTCAAACTCAACGTTTCCATCCACCGTTTCCGGGATACGCACCCGTATGGATTATGCCATATTTTCTTTGGATGTTTACGAGCTGATTGAAAGATGCAGCGCAGTAGTATGTAACCTGAATGGACGTGTTCCCGACGAAGGAATGATCGTAGAGGCAGCTCTTGCATATGCAACCAGCAAGCCTCTGGTGTTTTTCAAAGATGATATCAGGGCGCCTTTTGGCGGATATGATAATTCGATGTTAACGAGTCTCGTGCGTGGGAAAATTGTCAGTAAGTTAAACGATTTGCCTTCCGCTGTTATGGATGCGATATCTCAGAAAACGGATTCAGCTTCTTTATCGATATCGAACGATTTGAAAAAAGCAATTGCTAATGGAAAACGTATTTCGTCCATATTAGAAAAATTACCTGAAAAGATGTTTAAGAAAAGTTGGCCGGATGAAGTGATCTGCCAGGTAATCGATGAATCATGAACATAATCTTCGCTGACAAGCGCATCCAGATGGACGCGGGCTTATGCCAGCGCCACTAATGCACGTTGATATGAATAAAGAGGGAACCGACTTTGAATCTAAAATGGAAATACGATCAGGAAAATGTTGATTGGAACGAACTGTCAGAACTGTATAAAATCGCTCCGCTTGGCGAAAAGAACCCAAAGGAGCTTGAACTTGTATTTGGCAACAGCAAATATAAATGTTTTGCCCTGCACGAAAATGCAATAGTTGCGGTGGGTCGGGCTTTGGCCGATGGTGCGGACTGTTCTTACCTGTGCGACGTGGCCGTTCACCCGAGTTTTCAAGGGGTGGGGCTGGGAAAGGCAGTAGTCCAAAAATTGGTCGAGTTTTCCAGGGATCATAAAAAAATCATACTTTACGCCAATCCAGGCAAAGAGCCGTTTTACAAAAAGCTTGGTTTCAGCCGGATGAATACCGCCATGGCAATATTTAAAAACCATGATGTTGCTGTCGAGAAGGGAATTATCAGTAATTCATAAACAGGCAATCATGCTGTCCGTTGCCTGCAATTCAGCCGTGGTCTTGGAAGACGTCAAAATTACTTATTAACAGCTCAATAGTAGTAACGATGTTTGATCAAATTACAGTATAATCGTCACCCCGGCGAATACCCTGAAGGGCACGAGTGCCGGGGTCCAGTCCAATAAGTCTGGATTCCCGCTTTCGCACCCTAATACCCTGAAGGGCACGCGAGGGCACAAGAGGGAATGACCCGTGTTGATACTATTGTGAGACCATTAATAACATTATCATTTGTTGCCTACGTAAAATCAAGAGAATAGATTTTCTGACATTCTGAATATGCACATTTCACGGTGTATGCGAAACGATGGTATTCCTTTTTCAATCATGAAATGGCACGTACACGAAAAAAATCAGGCCGGGTTCAGAATCGAACTGAAAAGCAAACTTCTTTATCGTTCGCCCATTGGATTTGAAGTCCAAAGGCCGGCACCAGCCGACTCACCCGGTCATCATATCAAACGTTTATATGCCATCCTGATGGATGATTCATGCTATTGATAAGGGGACTTTTTTAATCAAGAACCTCAATGGTCATGCCGAATACGTTATTTTTTTCATCGACCAGCAATGTAAACAAACACCAGTCTTTGGCAAATTTATAGGGCGTATACGACTGCGTGAATCCCAGCCGGGCAATTTTCTCCTTTGCCTGTGCAAACGAATCGCCGAGGGCGATACCAAACATGCTGGTTTTCTTATTGCGGGTTGTAATCCTCCAGATGCGATCGTCATTATGAAAACTTAAAACAATGTCCAGATCATCGTAGTAAAATTCATATCCGCTGATACAGGGTTCTCTTCTGGGCGAAACGCCGTTAATCGGGCTTTTGTCAGCTGCGGCAAACAGGGAACGATTGAATACATTGATTTGACTGTTGGTGTTGTCGCTTCCAGGCTTTTTCATCGCACAGCCGGTTATGCAAAAGGCCCCGACACAAAAGAATATGATCACGAATAAAATTTGAAATCTGTGTTTTATCCGCATAGTTTTACCTCTAAATATTGATTGGTACCGGCAGGGTTTTCTTTTCATGGTCAGCCCTGCCGCTGAATAATAATGCCGGGAAGATTATTTGCCTTCCGTGGGAAGACCGGATTCTTTCCAACCCACAATGCCACCCGGATAACGATAAACGCTGGCAAAACCGTTTTCTACGAGGGTTTTTGCGCCCAGATGACTTCTTCTGCAGGATGTATAACCGCAATAAACAACGATCGTTTTGCTTTTGTCAGTACCCGCGACTTTCAGGATATTCTGTTTCTCAGCCGGTGTGAATTCTTTTTCCGTCTTCGCCACTGGGCTGTTAACAGCTCCTTTGATGCGTATTTCGTCAAAAGCCTCTTTCGGCATCGTATCAATCAGAATCAGGTTTTTATTTTCAGCGAGCATCTTGTTTAATGCTTCCGTCCCGATGAGCGTATAGCCACCTTCCTTAACATCCGTTGCGAGTTTCATGGATGCCTTTTCAATGGGTGTTTCCAATCCCTTGGGAGATGTTCCGATCCCGGCACAGGCCGCTAGAGAAAAAACAGACAGTAACGTTACTAAAACCAAATACTTCTTCATTTCTACTTCCTCCTTTTATATGTTGAACTGTTTATTTTGTTTTATCCCGCTCCCGGTTGATGATTCGTGCTACCTCTTGTGCCATTTCTCCGGTAAAGGTAATGCATTGCTCCATTTGCCGGGATGATCCCATGATCATGTATCGGGTGAGCTTTCGGCAGCAGGTGGATTTGTGGTTTTTCTTGAATACATCATGCAACTCACGGGAGAGTTTCATTGCTTTATCAACTTTAGCGTCTTTAGGTAATGTTCTGCCGAATACCAGTCCCAGGGCCATAATTCCGCCCGCCAGAGCGCCACAGGTGCAGCCCGCGCCGCCCATGCCGACAGGAAAGCCGGAGGCCGCGGAAATCACATCGTCCGGTATCGGCAATTTGAATGCATCTTTGATTGTTTTGACCACAGCTTCCGAACAGTGGAAATTGCCGTTGCGGTAATAGCCTTCTGCTGTTCGTTTAATTTTTTCAAAATCCATGAGGGACCTAATGAATTAACCTTCTGATCTCTTCAATTTCAACCTTGCTGGTCAGCGCGGCTTTGATATCATCCTGAAATGCAGGCTCGAAGCGCAGGCAGACACCGCAGTCCGAGCTGATTTGTTTCGGAACGGGAATGAGCTTGTGGGGAAGCTTTTCGGCTTTGAGAATCTTTTCCGCCTTCAGGGCGTAGCTCACCGATTTGAAAAGAATCACATAATATGATGCTTGCGCTTTCATGGGTTTATCAAACGCCCCGCTTTACTCATGGTTCCAACAATATCATACATATTAGACACAACTCCGACGCCTAATCTGTCTTTTACTTCGAAATAGTTCAGACAGGTGCCGCAAACAAGCATTTCCACGCCTTCCGCCGCCAGTTCTTTTAAATCGTCCAGAACTTCGGATTCCTGCAAGGCAAGCTTAACGCCGGTATTATAGAAAATCATCACATCCGGCTTTTCGGCCTGTCCGGCGATTGTATGCATGAAAGCTCTGATCAATACGGCACCGAGTTCGTCGTTACCTCTCCCCATTTTGTCCTCACTACAGACGATTACAAAAGGACCGGACAGCGTTGTTGTGCTGCATGACGGATCAAAGTCGTCCTTGGATACGATCGCCCCTGCTTTTCGTTTCAGATCAATTTCGAAAGTGCCGTCATTTTTCTTTTCAGTCTTCACATCACAGCCCAGCTTTGTCCCCATGCGCTTGACGTTTTCCAGCGCGGTGTCGTTATCGACAATCACGCGAACATGTTCACTTGCTTCAATTGCCTGTTTGGCCAGAACCACCGGTTGCGGACAGGCCAGCCCCGTGGCGTTGACGATTTTTATCTCGCTCATTTTTAATTCCTCACTTTTGCTATACCATACCTGCCTTCATTGATGATCAATCCGGTGTATGATTTCGTTAACCGGGTGTAGTGATATATTATTTTATAGCATATCTCCAATAGATAATAGTTATAACCGGCGACGTTTTATTACTATTATTCATTTGCGGATGTCTTCTATTCAGTGATATCCAAAAAAGGTTTTTACTGTTATAAACTGAAAGATAAAGGAGAATCTCATCACTATCCATTGGTAACGTATTATGATAAAAACAATTATATTTTCAGGGGGGCTACGATGAATTACTACGAACCGAAAGACCTGGTCGATTTTCCCAACATCGCCGAATGGGCAGCCGATCAGGGAAACAAATTTTTTGAGTATTACGGCGCAGCCACCGGAGCAGGCAAACTCACCGAGCGGGAGAAGTCGCTGATTGCCCTGACCGTGGCCGTCACGCAAAACTGCCCGTATTGCATTGACGCCTATACCACCAAGTGCATGTCTCTGGGGATTTCCAGTGAGGAGATGATGGAAGCCGCGCATGTCGGTGCCGCCATGATGGCGGGTGTAACGCTGGCGCACACTACACAGATGCGGAAAATCATCAAGAAGAAGGAAATGTAATGGATGTACGCGAACAACTAAACATCCTTGGCCGAATGGGTGAAAACCCTTCTTTTGCCGGGAAGATTCGTGAAATCAACCGATTCCCGCTCATGGCCAGGGGCATTGATATTTTGCAGATCAACCTGGGCAGGCGCTGCAATCTATCCTGCCGGCACTGTCATGTCAATGCGGGACCTGCCAGAACCGAGATCATGGAAAGACCCATCTTGGAGAAGTGTTTGCAAGTTCTAGAGACGTTTCCGATTGCTACAATCGATATCACCGGCGGCTCTCCGGAAATGAACCCGCACTTGGAATGGTTTATTACCGAGGCGGCCTGGCTGAACCGGCGCTTGATTGTCCGTTCCAACCTGACGCTGCTTTGCGAGGAATTGTATCGTCATTTTGTGGATGTTTTTGTCCAAAATAAGGTTGAGATCGTGACATCGCTTCCGGATTATCTGGAGTCCAAATCCGACCGCCAGCGCGGTCAGGGATCGTTTGGCAAAGTCATTGCCGCGCTCCGGGAACTCAATGCACGGGGTTACGGCCGCAAAGACAGCGGCCTGACGATCAACATCGTCCATAATCCGGTTGGTGCCTACCTTCCGGGGTCCCAGGCGGCGCTTGAGCATGAATATCGCGAGCGCCTCCACGCTGAGCACGGCCTCTCCTTCAGCCATCTTTTCTGCATAACGAATCTTCCTGTCGGCCGCTATCTGGACTATCTGATGGAATCCGGAAATTATGAGGATTATCTACGTACGCTGTGGCACTCGTTTAATCCCGACGCGGTGGACCATGTGATGTGCCGAACAACACTTTCGGTGGGTTGGGACGGGTCGCTCTATGATTGCGACTTCAATCAAATGCTCGGGCTTACCGTGAATTACGGCGCGCCGGATAATATCATGAATTTTGATATGAACCGGCTCAAGCATCGCGAAATCGTTATCAACAATCATTGCTATGGGTGCGTCGCCGGTTCCGGGTCATCCTGCCAGGGCGCGACGACGGGGGCTTAAACACGCATGATGATTTCTATCATCATCCCGGTGCTGAATGAAGGCGAGCGCATTCTAGATACTATGCAATCGCTTGACTCAGTTGCAGGTAATGTTCCCTACGAAGTGATTGTGGTGGATGGCGATCCGGCAGGCGATACGATTGCCCGTCTTCCCGATACAGGTATTCTTAAACTGACCGCACCAAAGGGTCGGGCCAGGCAAATGAATGCGGGAGCGGCCCGGGCGTCCGGAGACATTTTGCTTTTCCTGCACGCCGACACGCTCCTGCCCCCACGTGCTCTGCCCAAGATCGTCGAGGCGCTTTCCGACAGCCGTTTTGTCGGTGGCGCATTTGATCTGGGTTTTCAAAACCGCCGGTGGATATTTCGGCTCACCGGGAAATGCGCGTCGCTCAAACATCGCCTCACGCGTATTCCCTACGGTGACCAGGCGATCTTCATGCGGCGAAGCTATTTTGCACAAATTGGCGGCTATCCGGATATTCCGCTCATGGAAGATGTGGAGATGATGAAGCGCGTCAAAAGGCAAGGCGGGCTTATCGTCATCCTTCCGGAGGCGGTGGTCACTTCTTCCCGAAAGTGGGAGAAAGACGGTGTGGCCTATACGATTTTGCGTAACTGGTTTCTCCAGACGCTCTATCTCTTCGGTGTGCCGGCTGAGAAGCTGGTGAAATATTATTACAAGGAATGAGCAGGATGGAATAATGACAAAAACCATATTGATCATTACGGCAATCCTCTTGATTACGGTTCCTCTTTGCGCCTTTTCGGCCGAGCGTGGTTTTCGCGAGGATTTCGAAACCCTGGCCAACTGGAAACCGCTGACGTTCCCTAAAATTCCCCGTCACAGTGCCTATAGTATCCTAAAAGAAGACGGCAAAAGCATACTCGTTGCCGTAGCAGACAATTCCGCATCAGGGCTGATCTATACAAAGTCCTTTAATATTTATCAAACGCCGATTATCCGATGGAAGTGGAGGGTGTCCAATATCTTCCAGGCAGGCGATGCAAAAAAGAAATCCGGCGACGACTACCCGCTGCGCATTTACGTTGTGTTTAAATATGATCCTCAGAAGGCAAGTCTTTTCGAGAAAGCCCAGTACAACACGGCAAAACTCCTTTATGGCGAGTATCCGCCGCACAGCAGCCTCAATTACATCTGGGCGAATAAAAAGCATTCCGAACGGATTCTACCCAATACCTATACTGCCAAAGCGCAAATGATTCTCCTGCAGAAAGGTCCCGAACGTGCCGGACAGTGGGTCGAAGAACGGGTTAACGCCTTGGACGACTACCGTAAAGCTTTCGGAGCTAATCCGCCTGCCCAGGCAAGCCTTGCCATTATGGCGGATGCAGACAACACCGGTGAGAAGGCCACCGGCAATGTTGAGTATATCGAGGTATCCGCCAAATAATGAAAGACGCTTTCATCTTGTTTCTGAAATATCCTGAGCGTGGTAAAATAAAGACGCGTCTTTCATCCGAGATCAAAGATGAGGCCGTCTATGAGCTTTATCTTTGCTTCCTTCGGGACATATCGGTCATGGCAAAACAGGTGAAAGCTGAAATTATCATCGTCTATTCGGGTCCGGATCACGCCACGTTTGATGATTTTCCACAGGTTCAGAGTCTTCGGCAGCGCGGGAGTGACATTGGCGAGAGAATGTTTTTCGCTTTGCAGGATGTTTTCGCAAAAGGCTTTAAGCGTATCGTGCTCATGGGAAGCGACATCCCTGATCTGCCGGCGGACTATGTGAATGAGGCGTTTGCCAAACTGGAATCGGCGGATGTGGTTCTTGGACCCGGCACGGATGGCGGTTATTATCTGATCGGCTGCAAACCGGATGGGCTTCGTCAATCGATCTTTCATAACATCATCTGGAGCACAAAGACGGTTTTTGACGACACCCTTAAGAGGATAGAAGAGGCGGGATTGAAAGCTTCCGTCCTTAGTGAATGGTCGGACATCGATGACCTTGAAGATCTTAATCTTTTTTATGAAAGAAACAAAGATCAGAACGTCTCGCACGTAATGGGCTATTTAAACAAAAAGGAGATTTTGCATGGGCCATGATTACGATTTAATCATTGTAGGGGGCGGCGGAGGCGGTATCACCGCGGCGATGCTCGCGCATGGCCTGGGGAAAAAAGTGGCTTTAATCGACAAAAAGCGTTTCGGCGGCGAATGCACCTGGTCGGGCTGCGTGCCCAGTAAATCGATTTTACATGCCGCAAAAATGATGTGGCTCGCGCGCCATCCGGAACGCTATGGCCTGTCCATCCACGGCGAGATAAGCGTTTCAGGGGATCATGTCATGTCTTCGGTGCAGCAGACTATCCGGGAGATTTATGAGGGAGAAAAGCCGGAGGCCTTTGAAAAGTTGGGCATTACGGCGATTGAAAACGCTTCCATCCATTTTATCGATCCCCACACGATTGAGGTCAACGGCAAAACGATGCGCGCCGGGAAATTTTTAATCGCGACCGGATCGTCGCCGCTTGTGCTACAGGTGCCCGGCCTTTCGAGTGTGCCTTACTATACCAATGAAACCATTTTCACGCTTGCAACCCTTCCGGCTTCCCTGACCATCATGGGCGGCGGGCCGATCGGCATTGAACTGGCGCAGGCGATGAACCGACTTGGCGTAGCCGTTACGGTGATTGAAATGGCGCCTTCCATCCTGATCCGGGAAGAAGCTGAATTGTCGGCTATGCTTGCCGGCATCCTTAAACGCGAAGGCGTAACGCTTCTGACCGGCGCGAAAGTATTGAGTGTGGAAAATCCGGAAAAACCCACGGTGGTCTATGAAAAAGACGGTAAATCCGAAAAGACTTCCGCCGCAGCACTATTAATTGCCGCCGGCCGCAAACCGAACACGGAAGGGCTGGGGTTCGAAACCATCGGACTTGACCATGACCGCCGAGGCATTGCGGTTGATAACTATATGCGCACCAGCGTCAAAACGATTTACGCCGCAGGCGATGTCGTCGGGCCTTATCAATTCAGCCACGTTGCCAACTATCAGGCTATTGCCGCCACATCCAATGCGCTTTTGCCCATCAGGCGAAGCGTTAATTATGATGCCGTGCCCTGGTGTACCTTCACCGACCCGGAACTGGCCCGAAGCGGTCTGACCGAAGCCGAGGCGCGCGAAAAATTCGGTTCGAAGATCCGTATATATCGGGCGGAATATTCAAAACTCGACCGCGCACGCACCGATCGGGCGACAGAGGGACTCGCCAAGTTTGTCTGTCATGGCAATGGGAAAATCCTGGGTGTGCATATCCTGGGCAAGCGGGCCGGTGAAGTGATGCATGAGGCGCATGCCGCCCGGACGCTGGGCATTCCGCTATACCGTCTGGACAAGGTCATTCACACGTATCCGACCTATTCGGAGCTGACGCGCATGGCCGCCCGCGCGGCCTACATCGACCGGATTTCGTCCAACCCGTTTGTGCGCTTCATTAAGTTATTCAGGAGCAAAAATGAAACCGGTTCATAAGAAAATCCTCATTGCGCTTATCATCGCGGCGGCCATCGTTTCCATCCGTTTATTCGGCCTGGATCATCTGCTCAGCCTGGAGACATTCCGCCAGTATCGCGATCAGCTCCAGGCGTTTACGGCGCAGCATTATCTTCCCACGGTGGCGATATTCATTCTGATCTATATCGCTGCTGTCGCTCTGTCAATTCCCGGTGCGACAATTCTCACGCTTACCGCCGGATTTCTCTTTGGCTTTTTCGGCGTAATTTACGTGAACATCGGCGCCAGCGCAGGTGCGATTCTGGCCTTTCTCGCCGCCCGGTATCTAATTGGCGACTGGGTGCAGAAACGCTATGGCGAGAAACTTGCAACGTTTAACAAGGAGATTGCTTAAAACGGATACAACTATCTCTTAACACTGCGCTTCATTCCTCTGTTCCCCTTTTTTCTGATCAATATCTTTGCGGGCCTCACACGCGTGCCGCTTACGATATTTGCCTGGACCACGATAATCGGCATTCTGCCCGGATCGTTTGTTTATATCTACACGGGACGCCAACTGGGAGTTATCGACAAGCCCGGCGATATTCTTTCCTGGCAGATCATTCTGGCCTTCGTGCTGTTGGGGCTTTTAGTGTTAAGCCCGGTCGTGATCAAGAAGTTTATGAAGCAGAAAAGAAGCATTTCAACAAATGTTCCTGAAGAGGATTGAGAGGAGGTTGTGATGAAAAGTTTATGGATGTATCTGCCGGCATTTTTTCTACTGGGTGGCATGTGCTTCGCGCAGGGTGGCGCCCCTGCGGCGACAGGCCCTCTGAAAGCCTGCCCGAAAAGTCTCAACTGTGTATCCTCGCAGGCGGGTGACCCCGAACATGCCATCGCGCCACTGGTTTACACCGGTAACGCCACCGAAGCTTATGCGCAGCTCAAAAAAGTATTGAGTGGAATGAAGCGTATAAAGATTGTTGCGGAAAAAGAGGATTATCTCCATGCCGAAGCTAAATCGCTCATCTTCCGTTTTGTGGACGATGTCGAGTTTTACTTTCCGGCGAATGTGAAGATTATCCACGTGCGGTCGGCCTCACGCGTCGGTTATTCCGATATGGGCGTCAACCGCAAACGCGTAGAGGAAATCCGCAAGCGATTTGCCGAGTAACTATGAAAAAGCTGATTTTAGCCGGCACCGGGCATGCGCATTTAATCACGATGATGCATATCGGTAAGTTCATTCGGGCGGGATATTCCGTCACGGTGGTCGGTCCTAATGACTATCTCTATTATTCGGGGATGGGGCCGGGACTGCTCTCCGGTCTTTATAAGCCTGTCCAGACACGCTTTGCCGTGCGGAAGATGGTCGAGACGAGGGGTGGAAAATTCGTTCAAGGATATGTCGAACGCATCGAGCCCGATCAAAACCGCATCTGGCTGCAAGGCGGTCAATCCCTGGATTATGATGTCCTGTCCTGCAATCTGGGGAGCGAGGTTGTGCCACTCGCGCAAGCGGCGGATACGATCGTTCCGGTCAAGCCTATTGAAAATCTGTACACTATAGGCAGAGTCATCGAGCAGCGCTTAAAAAAGGAGAGCCTGCGTGTCCTGGTCATCGGCGGCGGCGCCGCGGGCGTTGAGATCGCCGGGAATCTTTATCATCTCGCAAAACCTGCGGGCGGCAGTCTCGATATTACGCTTTTGAGCCGGAGCGACATCCTTACCAGGTATGCTCCGAAGATGCGAAATCTGGTGCTTGCCTCCTTTGCTCGAAGGAGCATTCACGTATGCGAGCACGTTTCCGTTACCAGACTCTCGGATACCGAAGCGATCCTTCCCGACGGGAGCGTTTTGCCTTTTGATTATGCCATCAATGCGGCAGGCATCCGGCCGACGACGGTATTTCGGCATTCCGGCTTGCCGGTCAGTGACGACGGCGGCCTGCTGGTCAATGAATATCTTCAGGGCGTCAATCATCCGGGGATATTCGGTGGAGGCGACTGCATCAGCTTCACCCCTAAGCCGCTGGACCGTGTCGGTGTGTATGCAGTCCGCCAGGGTCCGGTTCTTTATAAGAACATTATCGCGGCTTTGTCTTGCGGGAAGCTGCGCCCGTTCCGACCCCAGTCAAGCTATCTGTCCGCTCTCAACCTGGGCGATGGGTCGGGTCTTCTTGCCTGGTGGTCCCTGGTCTTGTCCGGACGGTTTCCTTTCATTCTGAAAAATGCCATCGACAAAAATTTTATGAAAAGATTTCAGGTCAGCGGCGAACATCATGAAGCTTGCTGCACTTGAGATATCTGTGCTAAAGCGTGAAGCGAATTGACTCTCCCTCGATCCTTCTCCGGAGGGCATGCGTTCCATCAGACAAGGGAAGC
>Ga0105104_10003112_pt1 | contig 11944 bp, 9 predicted proteins | sample PPLLaktember2015_3_FD_87034 | JGI IMG/M metagenome (GOLD analysis project Ga0105104, IMG submission 87034) | Freshwater sediment microbial communities from Prairie Pothole Lake near Jamestown, North Dakota, USA - PPLs Lake P7 Core (6) Depth... | ecosystem: Environmental > Aquatic > Freshwater >...
AGCAGCATACAGCCATGGCCGCCCGAAAGCACGAACCGGTCGCGGTTCATCCACCTTGGATTGCCGGGATTGAACTTCAAATGCCGCGACCAAAGAACATAAGCCGCCGGCGCCAGACCCATCGGCATTCCCGGATGACCCGATTTCGCCTTCTGGACCCCGTCAGCCGACAGAAACCTTATCGCATCAATACAAAGCTCGTCTAAATCCGTTACGCCTTTAACCCTTACGCCTTCACCCATTGTATTCTTCCTGAAAATTTATAACCAAATTCCGGCTTCAAGACAAACCGGAAACGATAATCAAAAACTCCCCCAATTTCAAGGATTTTATTCGCAGGCGGCCAAGGGCGGTCTGTGTCGTTCGAACCTTTTACCGCACTCATATTTTGCTCTTAAGGACGCCGATTTTTCGCAGCGCCACGGGCATAAGCGCAAACAATGCCAGGAGTATAAACACCGCGAGCACCTTCGGCGTAAATATGTCCCCCGTTGACCTGATGGTCCCGAGCTGCCTGCCGGCGTACGCGTAAACCAGAGAACCGGGAATAATGCCCAGTGAAGTCGTCCAGGCAAAGGTGTGTAAGCGTATTCGTGTGAGTCCCGCGAATAAATTTATCAGGAAAAAAGGAAATATCGGGACCAGACGCAGCGTCAGTAAATACCCCGCTCCATTTCGGTCAAGCTCCTCGTTAAACCTCGCGAGTTTGTCGCCGTATTTTTCCTGTATAGAATGTCCCGCTATATGTCTGGCGAAAAGGAACGCCAAAATTGCTCCGCTGGTTGCGCCGATATTTACATAGACTGCGCCTATCAGCGTCGAATACAGAAAACCGCCTGTAAGGGTCAATATCGTTGCTCCCGGGACCGAAAAAGCCGTTACCGCGATATAAATCACAATATACGCAAGCACCGAGAGAACATAGTGCGCGTTTGAAAAATCTGTGAGCTTGGCGCCATTGTTCTGGATGTTTTCGAGCGTCAGCTTGTCGCCTATGCCCGAAAGCCGCAGGCCGACAATCATCCCGATGACGACCAGAAAAAGGACAAGCCGATTTTGGTTTTTTCTGTTTGTGATGATACGCGCTAATTTTACGAGAAAGCTGTTTTGCAGAATATCCACGTAGCAGCGTTTTGCCGGCTGTCGGACCGCGTCCGAATAGGATGGATACGCGTGAATCACCGATGCTATTTTGCTGAAGGGCAGTCCCAGCGACTTTGCGAGCTGCGCTTCGTGCATAAGCTCGGCCGCGCCGTGGCCAAGAATATGAATGCCCAATATTTTGCCCTTTCGGTCGCACACTATCTTCGTGAGGCCGTTCTGTGCCAAATCGGTTTTTGCCCTGTCAACGTCCTTGTGGTCCCATCGATATACTCTGACTTTCTCGCCGTATTTTTCACGCGCCTGTTCTTCGGTCAGGCCCGCGTGGGCAAGCTCAGGGTCGGTAAACGTGCACCACGGCACGTGTTCATAATTTATCTTTCTTATCGGTATGGGAAGGCACGCGTTAGTGGCGGCGATGACCGCCTCGTATTCCGCTATGTGCGTAAACAGATATGGCGGGACCACGTCTCCGGCCGCGTAGATGTTCCCGGCCGTCGTCCTCAGATGGCCGTCAACTTTGATGCCTTTCGAGTCAAATTCCACACCGGCTTTTCCCAGCTCAAGCTCGTCAACATTTGGGACCCTTCCGACAGCCACAAGGACCGATTCAGCCTCTATCTGCCGCGGACCGGCTTCGCTGTCGATTTGGGCAATGATTTTATTTTGTTCCTGAATAAAGCGGGTTATATTCGTCTTTGTTAAAAAAGTTACCCCTTCCCCCCTCAGCGTCTCAACCAGCCGGTCAACCAGCTCCTTGTCGTCTTTTTTCAGGATATCGTCCGACCTTTGCACAACGGTAACTTTGACACCGAGCCGGTTAAGGGCGGCCGAAAGCTCAATCCCAATAGGCCCCGCCCCGAGAATAATCATTGACCCGGGCAAAGATTCGATGTCGAAGACCGTCTCATTTGTCAGATACTTGATTTTATCCAGCCCTTCCATCTTCGGAATTAATGGTCGCGAGCCGGTGCAGATTATGAACTTCTTCGCGGCTATCGTTTTGTCGCCGAGCCGGATGTGATGATTGTCTATGAACCTCGGCCCGCCGAATAATACTTCGATACCCTGGGCCGCAAAACTCTCCGGCGGATGGCCCGAGGCGTCCTGTTCAACCACCGACCGCACGTGCGCCATTACCTTGCGACAGTCCAAATCCATACTGCTTTTCATCTCAAGCCCGAATTCCCTCAGTCGCGTCAGCTCATGAGCTACATACGCCGATTTAATCAGCGCCTTGCTTGGAATACAGCCAAACCATGTGCAGTCGCCTCCGATTTTTCTTCTTTCAATCAGGACGGTTTTCTTACCCAGGCCATCGGCGACCTTCACGGCAACAAGTCCCGCTGAGCCGGCCCCAATGACCGCCACGTCATAATCGTACCTGCTCATCGCTTTACCTCCGCGACTCCCAGTCCATGTTCCCTGCAAAAACCATAGGTTTTTGACCCGCTGAAAATGGTGACCCTGTTTCGCAGCATCATTGACCTGACGTCCTCAATGGTATCAATATCGTGCCATTCAGGCAGCAAAGAAAAAGTCCTTTTATGCCGCTCAAATACTTCGATTGTCTGCTTCAAAACTGCGTCGGTGCCCCAGCTTATCTTCTCGAACACCTCGGGTAAAAAATTCTCCTTCGTAAAACCAATCAGGTAATACCCGCCGTCGCTGGAAGGACCGATTACAGCGTCGTTCTCAGTCATCGCTGAAATCGCACGTTCGAGAAAACCAGTGGGAAGGTCGGGAATATCAGAACCGATTAATACGGCCCGACTTATGCCATCCTTGAAAACCTCCTCGAAAGCGTGCTTCATTCTCTCGCCAATGTCCCCGTTTCGCTGCGGGAAATAAGAATAATTACTCCCAAGCCAGTCGCTGAACCGCTCCTTTGCCTGGGAAGGGTCGAAATAAATCCTGATCGGCCAATGACAAACTTTAATTCCAAGGAGCACGTCTTCAACACAGCATTTATACAATCCGGCGGCAACCTCGATGCCTGCCGATTCGGCAAGCCGGGTCTTGACCTTGCCGGCAACAGGGTATTTTACGAATACAATTACGCAACTATCGGCGCTGAGACCTTTTTTAATCTTCATAGTCGTTTCAAATTATTGTCTTTGCTCGTTAACAGACCAGTCGTAGTTAAGATATTTTACCTTGAAATTGCCGGCCAGGATGTACTCGGTGTCGCTTTTTGTTAAATGTGCCGAGATAAAGCTCAGCACAGCAGATATTTTGTCGTCGTAATCGTCAATTTTTTCAGCCGGCGCGTATTTCTTTATAAAATCTTTCCCGTACCAGTCAAAAATGGGAGACATATATACAACTTTTTTATCACGATCGATTCTAAACTTCGCCGGATTGGCGAGAAACCTCCTGCACTGGTCGTCGAGCTGGGCATTAAGTCTCGATGCGATGTAAGGTTCATTCCGTAAAAACGGACATCCGATTGAAGCGCAAACCAGGGCCATGTGTATTCTTGGCTCGTTAAAATCCTTGCGAAGCATGTCGTGTTCAATTGTATCCAATGTCACATCTTTCCCAATGACATTAAATTTTATCCTGTCCCACGCACCCGGTATCTGCTGAATACTGTTCTTCGGAAAAACAAGCGACTGAAACAGCGTCGGCTTTATCGGATAGTTGTCGATTATCACCTTTAGCGTAAGGCCGTTGTAGGCGTTTATCAAAAAAGCAATCCTGTCATCCGCGTTCCATTTCTCATAGCCCCTGTTATCAATTTTGCCTATCGCTTTTACAAACGCCTCAAGCTTCACAGGATTCGCCTTGAGTGATTTATAGTTGACCATCCCTTCATTATTTACATGCTCTTTGAGGACTTCCGCATAGTCGCTATAATCGAACGTCGCCTGAATCTTTTCTTCGCCGAGGCAGTCAGGCAAAAGCACGATAATCGACAGCGCGACGCACAAAAGGCATGTCCTCTTTCTGAATCCTTCAGCCATCATATTGCCGCCTTTCAATATATCTTCAACAATTTATGTTCGCTTGTTCCCGCTTAATCCGTCGTCGCTGCAAACTTTGTAAAACTTCGCCAGCTTGAAGGGGCTGACGCCGAGACGGTACAACCCGATAAGGGTAAGGTCTCTTATCGTCGTATATAAAACTCCTTCTATCTCCCATCTTCTGGTAGAGGTCTTAATCCTGTCCTTAAGTATGCTAATGCGTCCGCCGGCCTTTTTTATGCTCATCATAAGGTCCACGTCTTCCATCAGCGGGATTTTCTTATACCCGCCCAGCCCGTCAAAGTAGCTTTTTCTTAAAAAAATCGCCTGGTCGCCGTAAGGTATCCGGGTAATGCGCGACCGCGCTCGGGCAACCGCGATTATGTATTTCAGAACAACATTACCGGTATCAACGTCCAGGTCAAAAGCTCCGGCATCGCACCTTTCCAGAGTCTTGATCGCTTTTCTCAGACCTCTCGATGGCAGTTTCGTATCCGCGTGAAGAAAAAGTAGAATGTCCCCCTTTGCCAAAGCCGCCCCCGCGTCCATTTGAGCGCCTCGTCCCTTTTCCGAGACAATCGTTGTCACGTTTTTGTCCTCTACGACCTTGATAGTCGCACCTGCCGGGTCTCCATCCACGACTATAATCTCGAAATTTGTGCCGGGATTAGTGCTTCGTAAGTCGCTTATGGCCGAATTTATTCGGCTCTGCTCGTTGATAACGGGAATAATAACTGAAATTAAAATAGTAGGGCTTTCCTTCATTTATTTCGCGATCGCCCCCGTGCAGCTTGACCCCGCGCCGGCCGTGCAGCAAAAACAATGCTCGCCCGTAATTATCTTCATTTCGCCGCTCAATATCTCATCGAGCTGCTCTATTGTCGCAACCGTCCCATTTGAATCGATAATAGGCAGCCCCAGCGCCTGGTTGAAATCGCAGTTGTATAACACACCTTTGTAATCGACGCTCACAAGCCGACGGCACATAATGTTGTCCGCCGCATCGGGATTGAATTTCTCCACTAACAGCCGAAGATACCGTTGGAGCTGGCCGTTTGCCTCAAGATATTGCCTGAACCGCCCAATCGGGGCGTTAGTTATCGTGAAAAGCTGATTAAAACTGATTCCATACTTATCTTTAAGCTCTCTTTTATAATCCGCCTCAAGCCCCTCCTGCGCTCCCGGCAGGAAACCATCTCCCGGGTTATAAACCAAATTCAGCTCCAAACCTTCGTTGCTGCCATACCCCAGTCCGTTAAGCATTTTTAATGCTGTAATGCTTTTTTGAAATACCCCATCGCCTCGCTGCTTGTCAACATTGGACTCGGTATAACAAGGCAGCGACGCGACCAGGGCGACCTTGTTTTCACTATACCAGCCAGGCGCCCACTCCTGCTCCGGCTCCAAAAGCACCGTTAGGTTTGTTCGCACCATCAGCCGGGAAACCAACCCGCACAGGGCGCTGATAAAAAATCTAAAATCAGGATTCAGCTCGGGGCAACCTCCCGTTATATCCACGCACAGGCCCCTGTGATTTCGCAGAAAGCCGATTATCTTTTCCATCACCGGCCTGCCCATTAATTTGCCGCCCTCAGGCCCTCCGCCAATATGACAATGTGCGCAGCTTTGATTGCACCGGTTGCCCAAATTGACTTGCAGTGTCTCAAGCCGGTCAAAGACCAGCGCCTTCGGGTTAACGTTCTCTATCGTCGCTTTGAAGTCCGCAATCATTCGCATAACGCTTCTCCATATTGCCAACACCCCGCTAATGCCGGGTATTATAATGTCTCCGGCCTCTCAAAACAATCGGTATCGAACGTGTTAATCTTGTCCGGTATTTGACAAATCGCCTCGAATCGATTATAATCTCCGATTCCTGAAGAAAACGTATGACAAACGGCCAAGGCCAACAGAAATACGATATCTCGATTATCCGCCCGCAAATGCGGCTTGATGATGTTCGCTTGCGCCGCGAGGTTAAAGACCCGGCTAAATTCCGGCAAATCAAAAACGCCCTCCTGGCCTTTCACAACCTCGAAACAATGGCCACCAATATCTATAAATTTCAAATCACAAAAGAACCCACTGAGCTTAACCGCCAGCTCATCGCCGCCATGCTCAACGAGATGACCCATACTCAGGATTTCCAGGTCAAGCTCTACGAATTCGGCCTCAAACCCAGCCCCCTTAGAATCATATACTGGTTTCTCGGTTTCGCATTAGGTTTCGGCTCGCGGTTACTTGGTCAAAAAGCTATACTAAAGGCCGGTATATGGGTCGAGTCCAAGGCGGTCATGCACTACGCGCAATTGCTCAAGACCATCGATTGGGATGAGCAGACACGAAAGATAATCGAGAAAGACCAGGCCGACGAAGATGGTCACATAAGCCGTTGGCGAAACCTGCACAACGGCTTGAATACGAATGAAACCAAGGTTACCACACAACACTAATAATATTTGTGAGGATATAAAGATGAAACAAATGAAACGTCGTGAGTTTCTTACCAACTCGATAGCAGGAGGAGCGGGTTTGCTCCTCGGCTCAAAGCTCGGTTTCGCTGCCGAAGCCGTAAAGGCAGAGCCCAACGCGCCGCAGGCCGCCGTCAAAATGTTCGACCCGTGGGAAATCGTCCCGCTCGGCAAGACAGGCATCAAGGTCTCAAGGGTCGGCTTCGGGACCGGTATGAGCGGAGGCCGGCATTCCTCCAACCAGGTTCGCCTCGGCAAAGAAAAATTCGAGGCGTTATTGAAACAGGCATACGACCGCGGCTGCCGCCTCTTTGATTGCGCTGATATGTATGGCTCTAATCCTTACATCGTCCCGGCGTTGAAAGGCATACCTCGCGAAAATTACGCGATTGTCAGCAAAATTATGATTTGGGACCCGCCGGAAGAAGAAAAAGAAAAGCCGCTGGTCACAATCGACCGATTCCTAAAGGAAATGAATACCGATTACATCGACCTGCTGCTCCTGCACTGTATGATGCCGCCCGACTGGAATAAAACCCTCAAACCCTATATGGATGGTATGAGTGAGGCCAAGGCCAAAAAGAAAGTCCGTGCCCTGGGCGTTTCCTGCCATTCGCTTGGCGCACTGCAAACCGCCTGCGACGAACCCTGGGTTGAATCCGTCCACACTCGGATTAACGCTACTGGATCAAATATGGATGGCTCACCCGAGGAGGTCGTCCCGATTCTTAAAAAGATTCACCAGGCCGGCAAAGGCGTCGTCGGCATGAAGCTGATTGGCCAGGGCGATTACCGCGATAGCCGTGAGCTTCGCGACAAAAGCGCCGATTTCGTCTTTAACCTCGGCTGTGTCGATACCGCCGTAGTCGGTTTCGAATCAATCGACGAAATCAAGGATTACGAGGACACCGTCCGCAAAACCCCTCGTAAATCCGCTTAAAATCTTTAAATCACTTCTTCAAATAAAAAAGGCCTCGCATATAGCGGGGCCTTTTATTTTGGTATTTGTTCGTAAAACTATAATCCCCAGTTTTGGCCCATAATGGCAAAATCCTTGAAATCGACGTCGCCTTGATTGTCGAGGTCTGCGCATTCCGGGTCCGCCGAGCAGTCGCCGCTGATAAGCCATTGAGGGGTAAAGATTCCCATGTCGGATAGATCAACGTGCTTGTCAATGTTCAAATCTCCGGCTGGTGAGCATAGCCGTCTTGCGGCCTTGAACATATAGTTTCTATCGGGATTCGATATGTCGTCGGTAAATCCCCAGCAGCCGTATCGGCAGTAACTGCTCGATAACTCCAGGTTCATCGCTATGGTTCCGCCCAGGTCGAAAAAGGCGTTCGCGAAGTTGTAATAAATTTCGTCGCCCATTCTCGCGCTGCGCACCGCCCTTATTCTGTTTGCGATGTTTCGCCTCGGATTGCCCCATTCGGTTGACATAAAATCGTTGCCGCCCTCGTATGACCCGCATCCGCCGGCCAGTTGCCACAACGCCGCCTTGGCTATCCACTGCTGTCTGCCCGCGTAATTGCCGCTTGTCTCTGAAATCTGTTCCGTGATATTATTGTGGCAGCTTGTAAGTATTTCATCGACCGTATTGGTATCTGTGCCCGCCGCCCCCGTCGCCAAAGGTCCGCCGAAATACGTCTGTCTGCATATCGCGTAAATATAATTCTTAGGCGGCCCGAAATGGCTCTGGATATATGGCAGCATAATATCATCCACCCACCATTCCAACATCGGCGCATGACTGCAAAGCATTACTCTGACCCGGCTGTTCAACGAGCCGGCGCCAAACACACTCCCGAAAACCTGTGCAAGCTCAACCGACCTTCTCGCGTGGTTCTGATGTTCGCTTATACCCAGCGCAGTCGCCTGCGCGACGCTCCACGCCCTTTGCGGAAATGAGCTGTTCCATACTTCGTTGCTGCTCTCGACATAAATTTTAAGATTCGGGTCGAGATTGTCCCGCAGCATAGTCGCTAATTGCGTAACGTAATTTGTGTCGGCCGATACGGGAATATTTATCCAGGGGCTGATTTTCGTCCTGTTGGCAAGGTCGATAACGTATTCCCAGCAACCGCCGTCCCATTTCCCGATTGTCAATATTCCTGCCTGCGACGCATCCGTAGGCAGCTTCCTTTGCGACCATTGAGTCTTCGTCGTATAGGTGATGCTCTCGCTGTTGGAGCTTGTAAAACCCATAAACCGTATCGCCGCGAAATTCGCCTCAGCAAGCGCGTTTAACGCAGGTGTGTGCCATAACTGGTTTGTGTCCGCTGGATAACCCGGCCTTATCATTTTGAAGTCGGTAATCCCCGAACCGGCAGGACTCGATGATGTCCTTTTGGTGCTTGCAAATCTGATAACGAAAAATCCGTGGCCCGCCGCCGGAGCGGGTATCGCGAAATCGAATGTGGTCTTATTTATTCCTGAGTCATAAACCTTGTTTGATACGGCCCCGCCCAAATCAACCGATACCGTTGCCTGGCCTGTAAACGAACATTTATATGTGCCGCTCATATTGACTCGATACGCGTCCGGGTCGTCTATAAGCCCTTCCCATTCCGCCACCGGCCTTCCGTCATGAATGTATCTGCAATCCCGTGCAGGCCATCCCGCCGAATCGACGTCTAAGCCGTTTAAATCGCTGCCGTCGGCCTTGCTCCATCGATAGTTTTCCTTGACTAAGTCAACGAAAGTCCCGCCTCTCTGGCTCAAACCGAACCCCACCCCGAGTTTCCCCGGATACCCCGCCTGACCTTGGCTGACTATCGCTGCTGTCACTATAAAAAATATCGCGTAAAATTTATCCTTGCTCATCAAATTAACCCCAATCTTTCCGCCTCGGCATACAAGCCGTATCTCTTCATTTTTTTAAACAAAGTCGTGCGGTTTATCGATAGCGCCTTCGCCGTCGCCTGCCGGTTCCACTGGTTTGCTTCCAGCGCCTGGCGTATGATATTTTTCTCCGGCCCGGCTTTGGCCTCCTTTAAGCTTATCGCCTTGTACTCCGCCTGCCTGTCCTGCCTCTCCTGCTTGACCGCCCCCGGCAGGTCATCGGCCGTTATTAAACTCCCCTTGCTCAACAGCACCGCCCGCTCGATAATGTTCTCAATCTCCCTGACGTTGCCCGGCCATGCGTATCTCTCTAAGTAACCCATCGCCTCGTCGCTGATTCCCGTTTTTTTCTTGTTGTGCTGGATGCTGTAATGTTTTACGAAATGATTCGCCAATAGCGGAATATCGGCCACCCTTTCACACAACGCCGGCAGATTTATCGACACGATATTTATCCGGTAATACAGGTCCTCGCGGAACCTCCCCTGTTTTACCTCCTCAACAAGGTCCTTGTTTGTCGCCAGTATTATTCTCGCATCAACCGTGATTGTCTTGTTGCTTCCCACCGGCTCGAACTGCCTGTCCTCAAGCACCCGCAGCAGCTTCACCTGCATACCCGCCGATGCGCTTCCTATCTCATCTAAGAAAATCGTCCCGCCCTCCGCCGCCAGGAACTTCCCCTTCTTGTTTGCAACCGCCCCGGTGAACGAACCTTTCACGTGGCCGAACAATTCGCTTTCCAGCAGCGTCTCAGGCAGCGCCCCGCAGCTCACCTCCACAAACGGCTTGCTCCGCCTGCCCGAATGATGGTGAATCGCACGGGCAATCATCGTCTTGCCCGTTCCCGATGGCCCCGTCATCAATATCGTCGTCTTGCTGTCCGCTATCGCCTCCACAAGCTCGAATATCCGCGACATCTTGTAATCGTGGCTCAAAATATTATCTAAGCTGTATCTTTGCTCCAACTGCCATCGCAGATTCACGTTCTCGCTTATCAGGGATTGCTGTTTGGATGCGATTTCCACCGCCAAGCGAAGCTCATCGTCGTTTATCGGCTTGGTCAGATACTCGTACGCCCCCGTCTTTATCGCCTTGACCGCGCTTTCGATTGTGCCGTATCCGGTTATGATAATGACGACGGTCTTTGGGTAATTGTTTTTTACTATATCCAGCAGCCCGAAACCGTCTCCGTCAGGCAGGTTAATCTCCGTCAAAACCAGCGCATATTCGCTGCCCTCAAGCTCAGCAGCAGCCTCTTTGACGGTTCCCACGCCTTTGGTCGCGTAACCCTCCTTGGCAAGAAACTCCGTCAGACAATCCCTGATTACCTTATCGTCATCAACGACAAGAATCGCTTTTTCCGCCATTGTTCTATGCTGCCATTTAGCCGGTGTGGTGTTAGCAGGATATCCTATATGATAACCTGGGCGTTTCTTTTTGTCAATATCAATGTTGAAAAAAAACAACACCACTTCTTCGAGTATAAGCCATTTCCGCATTCCATAAAATCCTGTATAATGTCTCAATGCCGATAGTAACACTAAAAGAAATACATGTATCATTCGGGTCGCAGGTGATTTTTGACCGGCTCGATTTGAAGATTTACCCCGCCGAGAAGGTTGGACTTGTCGGCTCCAACGGGTCTGGAAAAACTACGCTCCTGAAAATGATTCTCGGCATACAGCAGCCCGATGCAGGCCATATTCAGCAAAGAAAAACCCTGCGAATCGGATACCTCCCGCAGGAACCGGTTTTTAGCGGCGAAAAAACCGTCATCGAAGAGCTTCACAATAGCGCCGGGGAAATTCTTGACCTGCAGCAACGGCTGCACGATTCGGCCCATGCCCTTAGCGAGCTTTCCGGCGGCGAATTAAAATCCGCCATGCACCAATACGACCGGCTTAGCGCCGAATTCGACATTTTGGGCGGCTACGGGTATGAGACGAAAATCAAAGAAATCGCCGCCGGCCTTGGCCTCGAGGAAAAACATTATTCATTAAAAACTACCCAGCTTAGCGGCGGGCAATTGTCCCGGCTGGGACTCGCAAAAGTCCTCCTCGCCGACGCGAATTTGCTGCTCCTCGATGAGCCGACAAACCATCTCGACTGGGACGCGACCCTCTGGCTTGAAAAATTCCTGAAAAACTTCGAAGGCGCTGCCCTCATCGTCAGCCACGATAGATTCTTACTCGATAGATTGGTCTGTAAAATCGTTGAAATCAGGGATCGCAAAGCCGATGTTTACCCGGGCAATTACAGCACTTTCAGACAGGAAAAGGAAAAGCGAGACCTTGAGCTAAGTCGCCAGTTCGAACAACGCCAGGAGTTCATCGAAAAAACCCGCGACTTTATTGTCCGCAACATAAACCGTAAGGGAACCAAAAAGGTCGCCCAGGGCAGGCAAACCCGCTTAGATAACCTTCTCAAAAAAAATCCTGACTTTCTCGATAAACCTAAGCACTCGCGAGAACTTAGTTTTAAATTCGCCGAGGTTGAAAGCAAAGGCAAGCGATTAGGCACGGTGGTGGAATGCGAAAATCTTACCAAGAAATTCGGCCCCCTGAC
>Ga0105104_10003113_pt1 | contig 11944 bp, 9 predicted proteins | sample PPLLaktember2015_3_FD_87034 | JGI IMG/M metagenome (GOLD analysis project Ga0105104, IMG submission 87034) | Freshwater sediment microbial communities from Prairie Pothole Lake near Jamestown, North Dakota, USA - PPLs Lake P7 Core (6) Depth... | ecosystem: Environmental > Aquatic > Freshwater >...
AGCCAAGCCAGCAAAACTGATGAGGAACATCAGTGCAATACGCTTAATCACATGGTGGTGTTTAAAGTGGCCAAGCTCATGTGCCAATACCGCTTCTATTTCATCGGCGTTAAGCCTCTCCAACAGCGTATCGAAAAACACGACACGTTTTGATGCGCCAAAGCCTGTGAAGTAAGCGTTGCCGTGGCTGCTGCGGGCAGAACCATCCATGACAAACAGTCCTTGTGATTTGAAGCCGCATTTAGTGAGTAATGCCTCGATTCTTTGTTTCAGGTCTTCATCTTTAAGCGGTGTAAATTTATTAAAGAAGGGTGCAATAAATGTTGGATAAACCGCCAGCATCAAGAGGTTAAAGGCGCTCCATACGATCCATAAATAAAACCACCAGTATTGTCCGGCACCTTGCATTAACCACAATGCGGCAAATAAAATCGGCGCGCCTAAAATAATACCCACAATGCTATGTTTGACGAGGTCACTGAAAAACATAGCGCGCGTCATTTTATTAAAGCCAAAGTTTTCATCTACTACAAATGTTTTGTAGTAGTCAAAAGGGAGGTCAATCAAACTGCTTACAATCATTGCGCTACAAATTACAAGTGCACCACGCGCTATTTCATGGTTGGGTAACAGGTTGCGCCAAATATCATCCAGCCATTGCAGGCCACCACCTATCGTAAGTAAGGCTAATAGTGCAGCTTGGGCTGTGGCCTCAATAATCATCAGTCTGGTTTTTGCATTTGAGTAATCAGCGGCTTTTTGATGCGCCTCTAACGAGATATTACCGCTAAAGGCGGCAGGAACCTGATGGCGATGCATCTGCACGTGTGCAATATGACGGCTTCCAAGCCAAATACGTATGGCGGTGGTAAGTAGCAGCAAAGTGATAAAAGTTAATGTGAGTGTAAAGGCCATTATTTATGTGGTTCGATAAAATTGAATTAAGTTAATATTATGTATTGTGAAGCATTTTGAATAAGATGGTTCACCGAGCTTGCTTTATAACGCTAATTTTAATGGAAATCATGATGACAGCATCAAATAACAGTACGAATCAGAATAATTTAATTTGGCTAGATATGGAAATGAGTGGTTTATTACCCGATTCTGACCGTATTTTAGAACTGGCTGCCGTAGTGACCGATGCCGAGCTTAATGTATTAGGTGAATCTCCAGTGTTGGTCGTACACCAAAGTGATGCTGTGCTTGATGGCATGGATGCATGGAATAAGGGCGCTCACGGACGTTCCGGATTGATTGGAAAAGTGAAAGCATCCACATTGAGTGAAGATGATGCTTCGGCACAGATGATTGAATTTCTTAAAGCATTTGTTCCTGCTAACAAATCTCCTATGTGTGGTAACTCCATTTGCCAGGATAGACGTTTTATGGCGCGCTATATGCCGGATTTGGAAAAATATTTCCATTATCGCAATTTGGATGTCAGTGTATTTAAAGAATTGGCGCGCCGCTGGAAGCCTGAGATTTATTCAGGATTTAAAAAAGCGAGTAAGCATGAGGCGCTGGCAGATATCTATGAATCAATCGATGAGCTTAAATATTATCGTGAACATTTCATTGTGAAGTGATATTTTTTTACGTTGGATAAAAAAGTGGGCGTCTTAAATCGACGCCCTAAGGGGGAGAAAACAATTAGGAGAAGCATATGCTCAATAATATAAAAGCATTAACCATGCCAGCCTATATCCCTCTTATTGCCGAACTTGAATTTTATATATAGTCAGGTCAGTGTTTGATACATAGCAAAGTATTCTTTAGCACTTTTATCCCAACTTAGATTTTGCGACATTCCAGTTCTTTGAATTTGAAGCCATGTTTTTTTGTCGTGCTGAAACGTCTCTAAGGCGCGCACGATGCATGCAAGCAGGCCATCTGCGCTTGCTTCAACCATCACAAACCCGTTAGCGGTTTTATTTTCAAGGTGAGTGGCATTGCTATCAATGACTGAGTCAGCAAGCCCGCCCGTGGCATTTACGATTGGCGGTGTACCGTAAGCTAAACCGTATAGCTGATTTAAGCCGCAGGGTTCAAAGCGCGAAGGCATGATGAACAAATCGCTACCTGCCATAATTTGATGTGAGAGTGGCTCATTATAACCAATGGTGACGCTGACACGTCCAGGGTTTTGCGTAGCCAAGTTTTGAAAAGCCGATTCCAATCCAATTTCACCACCACCCAGCAATGCAAACTGACAATCCTGATTTATTAAAGTTTGCAGATTAGGCAACAGCATATCCAGCCCTTTTTGATAAGTAAGCCTGCTGACAACGCCCAATAATGGTGCATCTGCATCAATATTAAGCCCTAACCTTAATTGTAAATCTCGTTTGATACGTTGTTTACCTGCAAGATTCTGGCTACTGTAATTCTCTATTAAGTGCTTGTCTGTTTCAGGGTTCCACTCATCAGTTTCAATTCCGTTCAGGATGCCTTTGATTTCGTCGCCACGGTTTGTTAATAAGCCTTCCAGGCCAAAACCAAAAGCTGCGGTTTGTATTTCTTTTGCATAGCGAGGACTCACCGTAGATATTGCATCTGCATAAAAAATACCGGCTTTCAAAAATGATAATTGGCCGTGATATTCATATCCTTCAATGCTGAAGCCTGAGCTTGGTAACCCTAATGTTTCAACCCATTGCGGAGGGTAGCAGCCTTGGAAAGCCATGTTGTGCAGGCTAATGATGGATTTAGCTTTGCTGTGCTCAGTGAGCTTCATATAAGCTGGTGTTAAACCGGTTTGCCAGTCATTGCAGTGTACGATGTTTGGGCGCCAGCCTGGGATTGGTGAATGATCGCTGGCCAAAATGGCAGCCACTTTAGATAGCACGCCGAAACGTATCGGATTATCTTGCCATTCGAGCCCATTTGCGTCAGCGTATGGGCCGCCATCACGCTCATAAAGGCTGGCCGATTTGATCACGATGACTTTCACTTGCGTATCTTTAATAGTACCTAGTAATAGCTCTGCATGGTCAATATGGGGTAAATGATTAATTGTAGCGATTAACTGAAGGTCATTGAGTTGTTTGAGTGCAGAGGGGTAGCCAGGCATGAGAATGCGAATATCTACCCCTAAACCCTGAAGTGCGGTTGGTAATGAGCCACTTACATCAGCTAGGCCACCAGTCTTAATCAGTGGAAAAACTTCAGAGCTGATAAATAGTACTTTCATTGGCATGATTTTCTCGTTAAAGTTCTGTGATGGGTGCTCAACACGTAGTTGGCTTTTGATAATTTTACTATACGAACATGATGGCGCGGGCTTAACAAGATGAATTCAGCTATAAATTTTACGAATACTTTTGCCGTTGGTGTAGGTGCAGCATTGGGTGCCTGGTGCAGATGGGGAGCGGGGATTGCCTTCAATGCGATATTGCCTAACTTTCCCTTGGGTACGCTTCTAGCCAATTTAAGTGGCGGTTTGCTGATGGGTATGGCAATCGGGTTGATTGGCCTGGGTAGTTTGGATAACCCAACTTTACGTTTATTTATTACTACAGGTTTTTTAGGTGGGCTTACCACTTTCTCGGCATTTACGGGTGAAAGCTTAACCTTGCTGTACAAGCAAGAATACTATTTGGCGACTATACATGCATGTGGTCATGTGTTCGGTGCTTTATTGATGGCGGTAATAGGGGTTACACTTGTGCAGTATTTAAAACATTAGATTTCATTCACCGGAATTTTATTGTGCATCAGCAGTCTACTATTGGTGTGCAATAAAATTCCGGTGAATGAATATGAGTAAATTTCGGAGTGCATTAAAGCTAAATCAAAAGCTAGTGCTCTCAATAATTTTGTTATCGGGGTCACATATGGCTAATGCAGCATGCTCAGAATTTTATAATCATCAATTCTCAACCTTACAAGGCGAGAAAATCAACCTCTGTGATTATCAGGATAAGCCGATATTGGTGGTGAACACGGCGAGTAAGTGTGGTTTCACACCGCAATTCGAGGCGCTGGAAGATTTGTATAGCAAGTATAAAGATAAGGGATTGTTGGTGATTGGTTTTCCATCCAATGATTTCAAGCAGGAGCCGGGGACAGATAAACAAATTGGTGATTTTTGTAAACTCACTTATTCGGTCAAGTTTCCGATGGTAACCAAAACTTCCGTGACTGGTGCCAGTGCAAATCCATTTTATAAGCAACTTGCGATTAAAACGATGCAGGCACCATCATGGAATTTCTTTAAATATGTGATTTTGCCTGGCGCTAATGAGGTTTATGCGTTTAGCAGTGATGTAAAGCCGGATGCGGTTGAGATTGTGAGTAAAATCAAATCGAGTTTGAAGTAAACCCCAATATTGATATAAAACGAATTCAAAATAAAAAAGCACTTGATAAAGTGCTTTTTTATTATCTACGTTTTGATAGCGTCAACTATCTGGAATTAAACTATTTACTAACTATTTAGCAGGGTGCCGGATTCTGTCTAAAATAATTGCTGATAGCTCTTCTACGGAACGACTGGTTGAATCAGCCCACGGAATACCAGCATTGCGCATGAGAGTTTCTGCTGTGGTAATCTCATTGCGGCAGTTTTCTAAAGAAGCATAAAAACTTCCAGACCTGCGTTCATTACGGACTGCATGTAAACGTTCTGGTTTGATGGTTAAACCAAAAGTTTTATCTAAATGCTTGTTTAATGCTTGAGGCAGGGCACCGCGTTCAAAGTCTTCGGGTATGAGCGGATAGTTGGCAGCCTTGATGCCGAACTGCATCGCCAGGTAGACGCTTGTGGGTGTTTTTCCACATCTTGAGACCCCAATGAGAATGACCTCTGCCTGCTCGAGGCCATTGTTAGTCATGCCATCATCATGATGAAGCGTAAAGTTAACTGCTTCCATACGCTCGTTATAACTGCTGCCCATGATGCTATGCGCGATACCCGCGCCGGTGAGGGGGGGCTGATTGAGTTCCAAGCCAAGCGGATCGATAAATGTAGTGAATAGATCAATAAAATAGGCGTTGCTTTGTTTTAGGGTGTGGCGTAACTTGATGTCGCCTAAAGACATAATTACTACAGGACGACCGCCATCTACTTCAGTGGCATGCAATATAGCATCTTGCGCCAGTTTGATTTTCTCAAGCGTATTGGTAAATGGCAGGCGCTCCTGAGTGAAGTGTGTGCTGGGAAAATGCTCCAGCAATTTACCCAAAGAGCCTGCTGTAATACCAGTGCCGTCTGAAATGAAGAATACGGTACGATTCAGCATGCTCAATTGTCCAGTCTAGGATTGTCCGGTTTTTAGACTATTTTTTAGTCAATCGCTGCCAGGTAGCAACTACGGTATCAGGATTCAGTGATAAAGATTGGATACCTTCAGCAACCAGCCATTCTGCAAAGTCAGGATGGTCTGACGGGCCCTGGCCACAGATACCCACATATTTGCCAAGACGGTTACAGGTGCTGATTGCCATTTTCAGCAGCACTTTAACGGCATCGTTACGTTCATCAAAACCATCAGCCAGAATGCCTGAGTCACGGTCCATGCCCAATGTGAGTTGGGTCAGGTCGTTAGAGCCGATTGAGAAACCATCAAAGTATTGCAGGAACTGCTCAGCCAATAATGCATTGGATGGAATCTCGCACATCATGATTATGCGCAGGCCATTTTGACCGCGTTTGAGGCCATTAGCCGCCATAATTTCGGTCACCGCCTTAGCTTCATCTAAAGTGCGTACGAACGGTAACATCAGTTCAACGTTGGTCAGTCCCATTTCATCACGGACTTTTTTCATGGCAGCACATTCCATCTCAAAACACTCTTTAAAGTCTTTTGCCATGTAGCGCGCTGCACCACGGAAACCAATCATCGGGTTTTCTTCATCCGGTTCGTAAATTTCACCGCCAACCAATTTTTTGTACTCATTAGACTTAAAGTCTGAAGTACGCACGATGACTGGTTTTGGATAAAAAGCTGCAGCAATGGTCGCTACACCTTCAGCTACTTTATCAATGTAGAATTGTTTAGGGCTTGCATAGCCACGTGCGCGGTTTTTAATCGTTGTTTGAATGGCTGCCGGCATCGCATCCACGTTCAAAATCGCTTTCGGGTGAATGCCCACCATATTGTTAATTACAAATTCCAGGCGCGCTAAACCTACGCCGTCGTTCGGTGTTTTTGCAAAGCTGAATGCCATGTCAGGATTGCCCACGTTCATCATGATCTTGCATGGAGCTGCAGTAAGTGTAGCAGCAGCTTGGCTGCTTACATCAAATTCCATTGCGCCATGGTAAACAAAGCCAGATTCACCTTCAGCACATGATACGGTAACGATTTCGCCTTCACGCAGTACGTCGGTCGCATTGACTGCGCCTACAATTGCCGGGATACCCAGTTCACGCGCAATAATTGCGGCGTGACAGGTGCGGCCACCACGATTGGTAACCAAGGCGCTTGCGCGCTTCATCACCGGCTCCCAGTTTGGGTCTGTCATGTCGGCAACAAGTACATCGCCTGGTTGCACCAAGTGCATTTCTGCAGGGTCCAGCACGATACGCACTGGGCCAACGCCCACTTTTTGTGTTACGGCGCGGCCAACGACCAATGGTTTTTCGCTGTGTTTATGTAGTTTAAAGGTTTCAGTTACATTAGTGGCTGACTCTTGTGATTTAACAGTCTCCGGGCGTGCTTGCAGAATGTAGAGTTTGTTGTCTACGCCATTCTTGCCCCATTCAATATCCATTGGACAGCCATAGTGTGCTTCAATGGTCATGGCGTAACGCGCTAACTCCAAAACATCTTCGTTAGAAAGTGAGTAACGGTCGCTGTCAGCGGCATCTACCTCAACGGTATGGGTGCTTTTGCCGGCTTGCGTGGCATCGGTAAACACCATTTTGATGAGTTTAGAACCCATGGTACGGCGTACGATTGAAGGTTTGCCTTGTGCCAGGGTTGGTTTGTGTACATAGAATTCGTCAGGGTTCACCGCGCCTTGCACTACAGTTTCACCTAAGCCGTAAGATGAAGTAATAAATACAACATCTTTGAAACCTGATTCTGTATCGATGGTGAACATTACACCTGCACAGCCAATATCACTGCGCACCATTTGCTGTACACCAGCAGAGAGCGCTACATCGGCGTGTACAAAGCCCTTGTGTACACGGTATGAAATTGCACGGTCGTTATATAAAGAAGCAAATACCTCTTTAATGGCGTGCAATATGTTATCTAAACCATGAATGTTAAGGAAAGATTCCTGCTGGCCAGCAAATGAAGCGTCTGGTAAGTCTTCTGCAGTAGCTGATGAACGCACGGCAAATGTGGCGCCGTTACCGGATTTCGCTGTAAGAATTTCGTAATTTTCAGCAATTGCTTTATCCAGAGCTGCAGGAAACGGTGCCGCCATAATCCATTCACGTACTTTTTTGCCGCAGATTGCCAGCGCCTGAGTGTCATCTATGTTTAATTTTTCTAATTCCGCATTGATTTTTACATCCAAGCCGTTTTGCGCCAGAAATTCGCGGTACGCGTCTGCTGTGGTTGCAAAACCGGTAGGTACGCGCACACCTTTAGCAGATAGCTGGGAAATCATTTCGCCTAAGGAAGCATTTTTACCTCCGACTGAAGGGACATCTACATTGCGTAAATTTTCAAATGGAATAACGTGGGCTGACATGGTAGTTCCTTGGATGTTCAAACAAGTAATTAAATTTCTAAATTCTTTTAATCCGCTCTTTTAAGACATATTGCAGCAGATTTATGCGGCATGAATATGAAAGGAATGGTTAATTAGTTTAGTTTATTATCGGTAAGCCCTTATTTTGCCTAAATATGCGATTTTTGTCACCTGAATAATCCATACATTGAATAAATCTTTTTAATAATAAAGTATGGAATACGTTTTAGAATGGGTTGTTCCATATATGAAAATTGATAGGTCTCAGCTAGAATGCACACGCACAACTTTAAAAAATAATAATCACGAAATGCAATATTTTTATTACAGAAATAGCCAAGCTGGCATTAACAACATTTGGATGCATGATGACTGCTAGCGTAACGGTGCGGACTGGTGGTCGTTTGCACATGGGATTTTTTGATTTACATGGCGGTTTAGGACGAAAATTTGGCAGCATAGGCTTAAGTCTGGCTGAGCCCGGTTTGGAGATGAGCGCGCATGTGGCTGAAAGTTTAAATGTTACCGGCGGGGTGACGGTGCCTGCATCTGTCATTGCCAAGTCGTCTGCCATTGCGCAGCAATTAATCTCAGCGCTTCATTTGGATGGATCAGTTGAATTCAATATCAGCCAGCATATACCTGAACACGCTGGTTTAGGGTCAGGAACCCAATTGGCTTTAGCTGTAGGAACGGCCATTAGTCGTTTATATAACCTTAATTTGAGCACGGCGCAGATAGCCGAGCTTACTTGTCGTGGAAGACGTTCCGGTATTGGTATTGCTGCATTTGATTATGGTGGACTGCTGGTTGATGGTGGTCGCGTTTCTGCAGGGGATACTGTAAGTGTTCCGCCATTGCTGGCACGTTATAATTTTCCTGAAGATTGGTCCATTCTGCTGATTTTTGATGCCAATCAACCCGGGATACATGGTGAGCAAGAGAAACTGGCGTTTAATCAGTTGCCTGTTTTTTCAGAAAATCTCGCCGCACATTTATGCCGGCATGTGCTCATGCAGGCGTTGCCGGCAATAGTGGAGCGTGATTTAACGGCTTTTGGGCAAAGCATACAAGTGTTGCAGAAGCATGTGGGTGATTACTTTGCGCCTATTCAAGGTGGTCGTTACGCCAGCAAATTGGTGGGTGAGGTGCTGCAGTATTTAGAAAAATCGGGCGTAGCTTGCTTTGGGCAAAGTTCTTGGGGGCCAACCGGTTTTGCGATATTCGAAAATTCGCATGTTGCTGAAAAGCAATTGCAGCAATTGAAAATGACATTTACAGATGTGGCGCTGAGCTGGATGATTTGCAGCGCATGCAATCATGGTGCAGAATTAGTGCAGGCAGCATAATGGTCAATAAGAAAGCAGATATTCAATACATGAAAGGTCTTGAGGTAGATTTATATGGAAAAAACTAGCATTTTGCATTTAATTACAGCGGCTAAAAATGCCAGTCCATTTGATGTCAACATGGCGTATGACGCAGGGTTTGATAAAATTACGGCTTATACTAACGTAGCACTGTCAGAAGTGACAGGGCTAACGCAAGATGCTATCTTTTCACGTGGTTTGTCCGGAGTGAAGCGAGAAGGTATATTTATCGGCGGACGTGACATTGACCTCGCCTTGAGTATGCTGAAGGCGTCTAAAAAAGCAATGTTTTCACCATTTGAATGTTCTGTTCTTGCTGATCCTTCCGGTGCATTTACCACAGCGGCTGCGATGATTGCCAAGGTTGAGTTCCACCTTAAAAATCATTTTGATACAACTTTAAAAGGCAAAATATTTTGCGCATTTGGTGCAACAGGGCCGGTTGGCAGTTGCTCGGCGATCCTGGCAGCACAACAGGGTGCAATAGTGCAATTGGTTGCTTATAACTCAATTGCTGAAGCGGAGCAAAAAGCAGCAGCCTGGAACGCACAATATCAAATTAATATGCAAGTGGTTGATGGTACTACTGAGGCGGCTAAGCAAAAGGTTTTGGAGCAAGCTGAGATTGCAATTTGTGCCGCTGCCGCTGGTGTGCAGGTAATTAGCCAAGATAACTTGAAGCATGCAAAACAATTAAAAATTGTGGCAGATGTTAACGCAGTGTCGCCGCTGGGTGTGCAAGGTGTAGGCGTGGGTGATGATGGCGCCTTGATTGAGGGGGCTAAAATTTATGGCATTGGTGCCATGGCTATTGGTCAACTTAAGTATAAAACACAACATCAATTGTTAAAACAAATGCTTATGGTCGATGCTCCGTTTGAAAAACCAAAGTTTCTTGAGTTTATGGCAGCGTTTAAATTGGCGCGCGAGTTATTAAAGGCGTAATTAAAAAAACCATCCTGATTGTTGCCTTGTCTGCGCGGCCTTTTGTGACGGCCGCCAAGCGGGCAGGCTATATAGTTACGGCCATTGATGCTTTTGCAGACCAGCACACGGTCGAGTTGGCGGATATTACGATGGTTGTTGATTATGACCAGCACGGATTTAACGCTGACGCTTTATTGCGTGCCATTAGTAAATTGGATGTGAGCCAGTACCTGGGCTGCGTGTATGGCAGCGGGTTTGAAGCGCAGCCGGAGTTGTTGCAAAAAATAGCCGGTATTATGCCGTTGCTTGGAAATACGGCAGAGACAGTGCGCGCTGTTAAAACGTCATTCGATTTTTTTGCAGCATTAACGCAGTGCCATATTGCGCATCCTGACGTATATGATGCGCTGCCGGATGTGAGCCATGCGGATGGTTACTTGAGAAAGTTCGCAGGTGGTTGTGGCGGCAGCCATATTACGGTAGCGAGTAGTGAAGACGCTGAATTGGGCATTAATCAATATTATCAGCAACGCGTTGCCGGGCGTTCAGTTTCACTGTTGTTTATTGCCGATAGCCAGAACATAGCGGTGGTAGGTTTTAATGAGCAGTGGTTGAGTCCTGCCGCAGTCACGCAGTTTCGCTATGGCGGTGCGGTTAGCCGCATCAACTTGGCCCCTGCGATTCAACTGCAGTTGATAGATGCCGCGCACAAGTTAACCCGGACATTCGGGCTACTTGGCCTGAATAGTCTGGATGCCGTTGTGCAGGATGGCATTGCTTACGTATTGGAAATCAACCCCAGATTAAGCGCGACTATAGATTTGTATGATGATTTGTATGACGTAGATATGAATCCGGCTGATTTGCCGGAAAAAGAAGAAACGAACCTGCTGGATTGGCATGTTAAGTTGAGTCTCGAGAAGCAGAAGCTTGGGCATGGGCCGCACATGTCCCGGGCATTTAAGCCGTGTAAAGCTAAACCATGTAAAGCGCATGCCATTGTTTATGCGACGGCAGATATTGCAATTGCTGCCAGATTTGAATGGCCAAGCTGGGTAACGGACAATCCTTGTCCGGACACGCAGCATGAAACGATTGGTATTTTTGCCGGACAACCTGTTTGTAGCGTACTCGCATATGCTGAGTTTGCGGATGAAGCCAGGCAATTGGCGCAGGCCAGGGTTAAAATAATGCAACAATTATTACAAAAAATATAAGCAAAAATATAAAAAGGGAAATGACGTGCAAAACACATTGGCATCACAATCATTAAAAAACCAACCAAGTGTGAACCAGCTAGCGGGATTGTTGGTTAAAAAATTGCTGCAACAAGCTGATGCATTACAGCTTGGGGTATCGAAACATGAGGCAGGCTGTACGATTGTTGATGCGGGTATTCAACACGCAGGTAGTGCCGAGGCTGGCAGACTGATTGCCGAAATATGCATGGGTGGTTTAGGTACGGTGTCTTTACAGGCGGACGATCGTTTTGAGCATTGGCATGAAGCCATAGCGGTGACGTCTACACAGCCGGTACTCGCTTGTTTGGCCAGTCAATATGCCGGCTGGGCGCTGAGTCATGACAAGTTTTTTTCTCTAGGCTCAGGGCCGGCACGTGCATTAGCGCAGCGCGAAGATTTATTCAAAGAGCTTGATTATGTCGATAGCGCAACAAGCACTTGTATCGTGCTGGAGACAGATAAAGTGCCACCGGTGCAGGTCATTGAAAAAATCGTGCGCGATACTAAAGTTGCCCCCGAACAATTGACTATTATTCTAACGCCGACAACCAGCATTGCCGGTGTTGTGCAAATTGTAGGCCGCGTGTTGGAAGTAGCGTTACATAAAGCCCATACTTTACATTTTCCATTGGCAAATATCGTCAGCGGTTCAGGTTTGGCAGTATTGCCGCCGGTTGCTAAAGACTTCATGACGGCGATGGGTCGCACTAATGATGCGATTTTATTTGGTGGATACGTTAATTTGCAGGTGCG
>Ga0105104_10003114_pt1 | contig 11943 bp, 14 predicted proteins | sample PPLLaktember2015_3_FD_87034 | JGI IMG/M metagenome (GOLD analysis project Ga0105104, IMG submission 87034) | Freshwater sediment microbial communities from Prairie Pothole Lake near Jamestown, North Dakota, USA - PPLs Lake P7 Core (6) Depth... | ecosystem: Environmental > Aquatic > Freshwater >...
AGTATTTAAAGTATTTAAAGTATTTAAAGTATTTAAAGTATTTAAAGTATTTAAAGTATTTAAAGTATTTAAAGTATTTAAAGTATTTAAAGTATTTAAAGTTACAGATCTAATCGGTGTTGAGGTTTTTTTTCCTTATTTCTTATTTCTTATTTCTTATTCGATATTCAAATAGCGGGCAAATTCTTCCAGCTTCTCACTTTCCCATTTTCTCCCCTTCTCCCTTCTCCGGTCTCCATGCCCCATGCTCCACGCCCTCACCTCTTCAGCCAATTGGTAATCATCACTTCCCCCAGCGGTGTCAGTACCGATTCGGGATGAAACTGAACCCCTTCGACATCGTATTCGGTATGTCTCATTGACATGATCATCCCCTTGTCGTCGTAAGCGGTCACTTTCAGGCATTCGGGAAGGTCAGATTCATTGACAATCCATGAATGATAGCGGCCTGCCTGAAAAGTATCTGTAAGGCCATTGTAAAGATCAGTTTTATTTTCGGTGGTTGTAACTGGCGTGGCAATACCATGTAAAACGCGGTTCATGTTAGTCAGCGAGCCACCAAAAGCTTCACCGATGGCCTGATGCCCCAGGCAAACACCCAACACACTTTTGGTAGGTGCATACCTTCGGATAATATCAAGTAACAAGCCTGCCTCTACAGGCACTCCAGGACCGGGAGACAACACTATTTTATCGTACTGATCAAGGTCCTCCAACGCGATTTCATCATTTCTGAACACATCTACCGGCAAGCCAGATATTTTCTTAATGGCATGTACCAGGTTGTAGGTGAACGAATCGTAATTATCTATGACTACTATTTTCATTTTTTTAAAAATTAATTACACGAATTAAAACGAATTCCACGAATACGAATTACACGAATTTTCTCATCTTCTTCCATCTCCTTTTTCCTGTTTCTCATTTTCTCATTTTCTCACTTTCTCATCTTCCCCTAGTTGATCTCTTTCGCGATTTCCAGTGCCTTCTTCAGCGCGGCCAGTTTGTTATTCACTTCCTGCAATTCGTTTTCTTCCTGCGAGTCGGCCACAATTCCGGCACCTGCCTGGTAGAAAAGCTTGTTTCCTTTACTCAGGAAAGAACGAATCATGATGGCATGATTCAATGTCTGATCAAATCCCAGGTAACCGATACAACCTCCATAATAGCTCCGGCGTTGGTTTTCGTAAGTATCAATCAATTGCATGGCGCGGTGTTTGGGTGCACCCGACAAGGTTCCGGCAGGAAAGGAATCACCCAGAACGGTTACCATATTGGTATGATCAGGCAACTTCCCTGAAACTTCGGATACCAGGTGAATGACATGCGAGAAGTACTGAACCTGACGGTAACTGTCAACAGTTACATCGCTGGCATTGCGGCTCAGGTCATTCCGGGCCAGGTCAACCAACATCACATGCTCTGCATTCTCCTTGGGGTCGGCACATAATTTTTCAGCCAGGCGACGGTCATCGTCATCGTTACCTGTTCTACGGAAAGTACCTGCAATGGGATTGATAATAGCCCGCTGTTGTTTGATGCGCAGCTCAGCTTCCGGACTCGATCCAAAGATCCTGTATGTGCCATAGTCGAAATAGAAAAGATAGGGGGAAGGATTGACCGATCGCAAAGCCCTGTAAACATTGAAATCGTCTCCTTCAAAGGGTTGGGAAAACTGTCGCGAAAGGACAATCTGGAAAACATCGCCCCGGAAACAATGCTCTTTTCCTTTGGTAACCATGTTGCGGTACTGCTCGTCAGTAATGTTGGTAGTTTCCGGCCCTACTGTATTGAATCGTGTAACGGGAAAGGTCAGGTTTCGCAGCAAGGATTCAATCTGGGCAATTTCCTTGGTTTCTCCCTCCATCAGATTTTCAATCAAATAAATCATGTTCTTGTGGTGATCGATGGCCACGATGTACTTGTAAAAACAATATTTGACCTCCGGAATTTGATACGCCTCCTTCGCCTGGGCCGTAATGTCAATTTTCTCGAAATACTTCACCGCATCGTAACTGATGTAACCAAACAGGCCGTTTGCAGGTAAATTGTCAGTCTCTCCTTCCAGGACAAAGGACTTGAAAAAAGTATCCAATTGCTGGTCCACCGGATTGGTTGGAGTGATATTTTCGGTTACTTTCCCGCGTCCGTTGTATTCCATACTGATGAGTCCGTTATCGGCAGTAAAGCAGGCCATTGGTTTGATACAAATAAACGAGTAGGCATTTTCGTGGCCATGGTAATCGGAGCTCTCGAGCAAAATAGAATGGGGATACAGGTCCCTGAACTTCAGGTAAACGCTCACCGGAGTAAGGGTATCAGCAAGGATTTTTTTGACGCTGACTTGTACATTTATTTTTTTCATGGTGTCTATTTTATGATCTTTTTAAAGGGTTCGATGTTGATTTCAGGAAACAAAAAAAGCGGCTTACCGTGTTCCGATAAGCCGCTTTTTTGTTCATTAATGACAATGATAGCTACTTCCTTCCACGGTATTGCGAAAAGTTTCTGTGCCACCACCAAATAGAATTCATTGTCATCATCATTCTCAGTTTAAATAAAAAAACCTGCCTTTCCGGGGAGAAGCAGGCCTATGTATGGTTTAAAAAATACCAATATGGCTCTTACTTCTTACGTTTAGAAAGAAGACCCCACCACGGAAGCCATATTGTATTTGTATTTTGAATCATGTTTTTAAAATCTGCTGTAAAAAAATACAATTTATGAGACAATAACAAGAGTTACGACAATAAAGTTTAAAATTTCTGTCTTTTTATCATTGGTGTCCGGCTACCTCCCTGCCCAACTATATCAAAAGGATTAAAATAAAAATGCTTAATATCTGGGAATAATCAAAAAAGTACTGTAAATTTGGTAATAGTAACTAGTTAACAAAGAGCAAGTTCAAACGATTAAAAATTAAACGGGTTAATCTTAACAAATTTGAAAACTTTCTAAATTTAAACAATATGAACCCAAAAAAGATATGGTCCAATTTAGCCGTAAGCGATTTAGAGCGGACAACTAAATTTTATACTGAATTAGGGTTTAAGTCCAACGGTAGCTCTAACGAATTGACAAGTTTTCTCGTTGGTGAGGATGATTTTGTAATGCACTTCTTTTTAAAAGACGTACTCAAAACCAATGTAAAAATTGAAATAGTCGACTCACAAAACGCAAACGAAGTTGTGTACACTCTTTCGGCTGAAAGCAAAGACCAGGTGGACAATTGGGCAAAAGAGGTTGAAAGGGCAGGGGGGAAAATTGTTTCCAGGCCAGAAGAATTTGGAAAAGGATATTATGGTTTTGTTTTTGCAGACCCAGATGGTCACAAGTTTAATGTCTTTTATATGTAAGGTCTTTAGGGAAAAAGAAAATCAAGGTATCCCATCGTTGTATTTCAACATCCTGACAAAGACATTCACCACAAATTACACCGATAGGCACAGATTATTCTAATTTTTTTAATCTGTGTTCATTAGAGTAATCTGTGGTAAATTGTTCTTTTTTCTTTTTGTGTTAGAAAAAGATTAATCACAAAGGTTTTACACAAATCCACACCAGCAGACATTATCAATTCATTCATTTTTTACCATTCCTGATGATAAATCGTCATAGATGTCTGATAAAATAAATTAGATTGTTATTTTTGCGCGAAATTTTATTACAAATGAAGAATCCGGGAAACTGTAAAAACATTGAAGAAATCAGGGAAGCAATAGATGGGATTGATCATCAAATCATGAACCTTTTTAGCCAACGTGACGAGTTTGTAAAGAAAATCGTGAACTTCAAGACCGATGAAGCTTCGGTAATGGCTGAAAGCCGCCAGGATGAAGTGATTGCTCAACGGCGGGCATGGGCCCTTGAGTTAGGAATGAACCCAAACTTGTTTGAGGAAATCTACCGGACCCTGATGCATTTCAATGTTCAAAAAGAATTGGAAATCCTTCGCGATCAATACCATCATCAAGCATAAGTAACCCTTCAAACCCGAAAAATATGTATAAGGAAGAAATTAAAGTAATCGATTGTACTGTTCGCGATGGTGGACTGATGAACAAGTGGCAGTTTAGCGACGAGTTTGTTCGTGGTGTTTATGATGCTTGTGTAGAAGCCGGAGTGGATTATATGGAAATTGGCTATAAAAGCAGTGAAAAAGCTTTCTCTCGTGCTGAAATGGGCCCCTGGAAATTCTGCGATGAGGCTTCTTTGCAAAGGGTAGTTGGTCACAATCCGGGCAAAGTAAAACTTTCGGCCATGGCCGATATTGGCCGCATTGATTTTGACGACATTCTGCCAGCCAGCGAAAGCCTGATCGATATGATACGTGTTGCCTGTTATGTCCACCAAACCGATAAAGCCATTGCCCTTGCCCATCACTGCATGGACAAAGGTTACGAAACAACAATTAACCTGATGGCTGTATCAACTGTTAACGAACATGATTTGGACGAAGCCTTGGCTGACGTGGCTAAATCGCGCGTACCTGCCTTCTATGTGGTTGACAGTTTCGGAAGTATGTTTGTAGAATCTATTCAACATTTGATGCGTAAATATAAAGATGCCTTACCCGGCAAAGAAATCGGTATCCATGCTCACAACAATATGCAGTTGGCCATGTCGAACACCATCACTGCAATCATTGAAGGCGCTACTTTACTCGATGCTACTTTAATGGGAATGGGCCGCGGTGCAGGCAATTGCCCCATTGAAATCCTGATTGCTTTCCTGAAAAATCCAAAATACCGCTTATTACCCTTACTCCAGGCGATTCAAACACACGTCTTCCCTTGGCAGCAGAAAATTGATTGGGGGTATCATATTCCGTACCTCATTACAGGAGCACTCAATGAACACCCTCGTAGTGGAATGGCATGGATGGAATCGGACCGTAAAAATGATTTTGTCTCGTTCATGAAAGAAATGCACGATTACGAGTTGCTGGAGTAATATCGTCATCCCGAGTCATCCCGAGTCATCCTGAGTCATCCCGAGTCATCCCGAACTTGTTTCGGGATCCCCTCCTTTTACCTCCAATTCTTTCTATCAAAGGTGGCAGAACGTATTTGAGGGGATCCCGAAACAAGTTCGGGATGACGCTCCGGATGAAATTCTACAAGACAGAAGCTATCACCCGACACTTCCTCAAAAATCATTTTTCTTTTATTCAGCCTTCCTTTTTTTAACATGCCGTATTTTATTTATATAATCATTGTTTATTCTAAATTATATCCCCATCTTTCATCTGCCTTAGGTTCAATCTAAATTGATCGTTATGGTTGCAGAAGATTCCATCTCCATTGCCCGGTTTTTGCCTCCACGCACCTCCCTTGATCTCTTTGAAACAGAGATGATCACTCCCTTGTTTAAACCTGTTGAGTTGAAAAAGGGGGAGTTTTTCATCCATATCGGTGATAAGGTGACCGATGTGGCCATCGTTGACAAGGGAATTCTCTGTCGATATAGCGATCACGAGAAGGATCATAAGGTCATTGACCAATTCCTGTGTGACAACCAATTTTTCTCCGACCGTGAAGGTTATTTTTCAAACGATACTTCCTTCACCCACATTCAGGCTCTTACTCCCTGTCATCTATGGACGATTCCAATCGATCAGGTAGAAATGTTGGCGAAGACCTCCCATCATATGGCCTTGATCATGAATTCGATTTTCAAGCAAACCTGGAACCATGAGATGATACTCAAAAATATGCTGTTAATCAAAGATCCGTTGAAAAGGATTCTACGTTTTTATGAGCTTTATGGCCATTGGGTGTCCGATATTCCTGTTGGAGACATTCAAATCTACCTGAATATATCTCATGCTTATTATTATGAGCTTCTACATAAGTTTTTGAAAAATGTCTGTTTTCGGACATTTTTTTAATTATTTATTGTTTTCATTTGCTGAACAAATCATTCAGCGATGGAAAATACATTTATTCCCTCCTTGTTCGACGAAGTGGTTTTGCACCCCGCAATCCAACATTCCCCAGCCTCCCGTTTATGCGATAATGCTGTAAACCTGCTAATTATAAAATCTATATTTCATAAAGTAGTCAATTTACTTAAGATTAAAATGATTTTAATCTCAAGGAAAACCATTTTAATCTCAAGGAAAACCATTTTAATCTCAAGGAAAAGCATTTTAATCTCAAGGAAAACCATTTTAATCTCAAGGAAAATCAATTTAATCTCAAGGAAAACCATTTTAATCTCAAGGAAAATGATTTTAATCTCAAGGAAAATGATTTTAATCTCAAGGAAAATCATTTTAATCTTAAGGAAAATCACTTTTCGTATACAAAATATCGCTTTGCCTGCACACAAATTGGCAAAAGTAACCTTCTATCCGCGTTTGTTTCTGCAAATGTTTACTTCAATCAACAGTTCTGTTCTAGTATTAACCAACATTAAAACTTTAAATCTATGGTAGGATCAAAAGTGATAATTGATTTGTCGACAAAGAAGTTTTCTGACCCGGAAATAATTGCGAAAACCGGGATAATTCTGGAAGACATGACAGGTAACCAATATTTTGAAACTCCTGAGCCTCCATTATTGGCGCTCACATCGGTATTAGATATTTTTGTCGATGCCTACAACAAGTCGGGAAATGGCGGCCGGCAGGAAATTGCTCTAAAAAACATCGCCCGCCAGAACCTTGAAAACATTTTAAGGCAACTGGCCCAGTATGTTCAAACTGCAAGCTTTGGGCAGGATTACAGGATCATAAGTTCGGGCTTCGACATGGCCAAAAAGCATGAACCCGTTGGCCCGCTTGAACAAGCAACAGGCCTTGTAGTTCGTTTAGGCATCAATAGCGGCGAAGTAACCCTGGAATGCGATGTGATTCCAAAGGCAGTTTCGTATTTTTTTGAGTACACCGAAGCGCCTATTACCCCCGAAAGCAATTGGATCAGCAATGTTTCCACTAAACGTCTGATCAACCTTAGCGGATTGATAAGCGGCAAACATTATGAATTTCGGGTAACTGGAATAAACAGCGATCCAACACGCAACTGGAGCGAACCGGTCAGGAAAATGATCATATAGCTCCCCGTACACACTTTGGATAAAAGGTAGGATACGAAACGATGGTAGTTTCCCTCCCCGGCCATTGAAAAATGGGTTGTGGGAGGGAAAGTTATTTAAACGGAATGGAATATTATTACAATAATATTTTTGATTGAGAAGAAAGTTCTTCGCCTACGTTCTGCCTATTTAATTGATGACCTACTCATTCATAAATCTTTCAATTCAACACGATGGCCTATTCAAAAATAATTACCGACTTTTCGTATAAAAGGTATTCCGACCAAAAGTTATCTGAAAAAGCGCACTCTATTGTCGATTATATGACCAATAATCCCCATTTCCCTGATCCGTCACCTACCATCCTGGAATTGAACGGGAAAATAGAAGCCTTTGATTTGGCTAAATGGAATGCAAAAGATGGAGGTATTCAGTTTACCTATGAAAAAAACATTGCCCGGGTAGAGCTTGAAATCGAGTTAAGGCAAATTGCATGGTATGTACAGAATGAAAGTGAGGGAAAAACTGATATTCTCCTTGGATCAGGATTTGACCTGCAAAAAGAGCATGCCTCCATCGGGCCATTAAAACCACCAACAGGCCTGAAACTTATCTATGGCGAGCAAAGTGGAGAAGTCATCCTTAAATGTGATGTCCTCCCGAATGCCAGAGCGTATTGTTTTGATTATACCGAAGCGCCCTTTACACCTGAGAGTCATTGGAACAGTAAATCATCCACCAAACGACAGATAGAATTATCGGGATTAAAAGCAGGGGTTGAATACTATTTCCGGATAGCAGGTATAGGCACCGATCCTTCCCGCAACTGGAGCGAAGTGTTGGTGAAAATGGTGGTATAGCGCTATACAAACACCCATCTGATCAAAGACATTGTACGAAATGGTGACAGTTTCCCTCCCCGGATCTTAAACAGCGAGCCGTCGGAGGGAAAGTTTTTTTTGAAAGGATAAAATAATCTGATTGCAATCGTACTTATCAAACGACAATTCTTATTCTGCTTCTTCAGGTATGCAAAAAGCTGCTATTGGATGTCTGGAAAGTGTTGAACTTCCTCAACAAATCATATGAATCTTTTCATTTCTTTTTGGTGAAGGATGAAACAAAATACACTGGAGGAATTGAATCCTATAGAGATTACAGTGTGAGTGAATAATAAATAATATAGATAGCATTGAGATTTGATATTTATTTATACTTTTAAAATATATTATTAGATAATTAATAAACTTCATAAATATTTTAGATTATTAATTTTTGTTCATGAATTTCGTCAGTAATATCTAATAGTAAATCAATCGTATTATTGTAGATTTAACTTTAAAAAACATGCATTAAAATACCTCCCACTTTCTCAAAAGGAATTACGGTCATTGCCATTTATAATTCAAATTCAAAAGATGACATTGAAATGATTCGGGACAATTATAAACAATACTTTAGCGAGGTAGAATTAAAAGAACAGGTGTTTAATCAATTTTCAGAAGATAAAACCGATTATTATCTTAATATTTTTCTTTGCAGCGACCTGAAGTATGATGCTGAAACAATGAAAAAGAAGATGAAACACAGGATTTTTGAATAAACGGGCACAACAGTAAGCAATTCGGTTGTGGGGAAAGCAAAGTCAATGGTCCCGATGGCTATCGGGAAAAATCTTACTTTTTTTAATTCAATCTTAGTCCCGAGTACTCGGGACTAAGATTGAATTAAAAAAAGTAAGATTCTTTTCATAAGATAGATAAGATTTAGGTTGTGGGGGTCATTGCCTGGTTACTAAGATTGAATTAATAAAAGTAAGATTTTTTTATAAAAAACATACCTGAATATTGATTTTGATCCCGAGTACTCGGGACCCCACAACAATGTCAATGGAAAGTTTTTAAATATCTTACTTTTTTTATTTGAATCTTAGTAACCAGGCAATGACCCCCACAACCCAATCTTATCTATCTTATAATTGGCCTGATAAACCTTTAGAAAGTGCTCATATTCCTGGGCAAAACTCTCATTTTTATGATGTTCCGGCTGGTTTAAAATGTATTTGCAAACCTTATCAATGCCTGACTTGGAAACTGAGAAAGCTGCTGCAGATTGTTGCCATGTGAAATGACCTGCTACAAGCCTTTTTTTATTGATGAACTTTTCTGAACTATCGGAAATAATCGTTGCCAATTCTACTACCGAAAGAGTGGGTGTGTGTGACACAAGAAAGTGTAGGTGTTCAGGGTTGGCATAAATGGCATAAAGTTTTGAGGAGTTGTTTTTGACAATTCCTGTAATGTATTTTTCAATCTCAATGCGGTTTTTCTCTGAAATTATAGGTTGTCTTAAATGAGTGATGAAAACAAAATGGGTGTACAGATTATTGAATTCTATTTTCATAAGATAGATAAGATTTAGGTGGTGGGGATTGATCTAAGTTACTAAGATTTTATAAAAAAAAGTAAGATTCTTTCAAAAAAAAACATACCTGAATATTGGTTTTGAAAACACTTCCACACAATCCCGATGTATCGGGATCATGTGATCCGTTTGAATCGATGGATCAGGAGATATGTTATTAAGAATATATTTTTATACCTTTCCACACCCATTCAAATCAAGCTATGGAAAATATCTACAAGGAATTATTTCAACGCAACCTGATCAGCGATCGGCAACATCGTTTCTTGGAGGCGATACGAACCAATCAAATTGTCTCCATTTACTCAGAGCTTCGGTTGGTACTTTATCTGGGCATCATGTTGTTTACCGGAGGCGTTGGTTATTTTGCCTGGCAAAATATGGGAGAGATTGGCCACCTGACTTGTATGATTCTTTTGGCTGCTGCCATTGGGGTTGGATTCTATTTTATCGGGAAATTCGCCAAACCCTATTCCAACACACAAGTCACAATTCCCCTGGTCTATTTTGACTACCTGTTAATACTTGTTTCACTGTTAATCATTTCGTTGTTTGCCTACGTCCAGGTTTATTTCGACCTGGTAGAGCTGCTCATCAACTGGACTTCGTTTATCAGTGCTGGCATCCTTTTATTCATGGCCTACCGATACGATAACAGTGCGTTGTTAGCCATGGGAATTGCTGCACTTGCGGCTGCTGTTGGAATAAGTATCACCCCTGTTGATTGGACAAAAGGAGATTGGCAGATCACTCCAGATTTATATTTGACCAGCATGTTGCTTGGGGCATTGCTTTTAGTGGTTGAGCACATCACGTATCAAAAGGAAATAAAAAAACACTTTCGCTTTACCTATCAAAACTTTGGTCTGCTGCTTTTCTATGTTGGAGGGTTGGCTTCAATTTTTGATGGCAATAATGAATGGTTGTATGCTGTCCTGCTGCTTGTAGTTGCCGGAATTTTGACATATTATACCTGGGAAAAGAAAGAATTTTTATTCTTTTTATATTCCAATCTTGCCGCTTATATCGCCTTTACTTATTTATTTTTCAGGATGATTGAATTTATAGGCGTAGACATGATCTTTTTGATTTACTATTTTCCATTAACCTGTATAGGGTACGTCGTTTTTTTAATTTCAAAGAAATCACACTTCGCCCATGATTAATTCCATCATTGCCTACAACATTGCTGAAGTAGAGAAGAAAAAAGTTCTTTCGGAAGCCCAGGATTTATACAAGAGTAAGTTGCTGAGCGAGGAGCAGTGGCAAAGAATCAAGAAGGAATACGCCACGAGACTTTATACACCTTCGATCTTTATCAAAGTGTTGTTTTTTATTTTTTCTCTCAACGGAATGATGACTGTTATTGTACCCTTTGGGCAGATATTCAGTAATATTGGAGAAGGGGGATATCGGATCCTTTCCTTTATTTTGGGGATGCTGATCCTGTTTGTTACAGAAAAACTATTGATTAGAGATAAGTATCATTTCAAGTCGGGTGTTACTGAGGCGGGAATATACAGCAGTTTGTTATTTTTAGCTTTTGCAATTTTAGGCTCTGACTCCTCTAATTTAATCATCTGTGGTACCGTTGGGTTTCTTTTAGCTGCATTTGCTGCCATCAGGTATCTTAATCTACTGGCCCTGGTAGCGGCCATTGGTTTCCTGGGGTGGATATTGTTCCAGATCATTACTTCAGTGGGCGGTATAGTTGAAGCATTGATGCCATTTATATTCATGGCCACATCGGCGACTCTTTTTTGGGGCAGCAAAAAACTCCAGGCAAAAGGAATGAATGTGATTTTTGAGGATCAGTTTGTGATTGTAAAAACTATTGCGCTGCTCTTTTTTTATATAGCCGGGAATTATTTTGTAGTGCGCGAATTGAGTATTTCGCTGATGGGGCTTCAACTGTCCTCGCACAATGACATTCCCTTTGCAATTGTTTTTTATCTGCTGACAGCATTGGTTCCGATGGGTTATATCTATTGGGGAATCAAACAAAAATCAATTTTATGGATACGTATTGGATTAATAACAATGGCCTTGAGTGTAGTTACCTTTAAATATTACTTCAGTTTAGCGTACCCGATGCTTACCGTTACGATCTCGGGAGCAATATTAATTGTGATTGCCTTGGTGTTTTTCAATTATCTAAAGCAGATTCGCAATGGATTTACCAGGGAAATACTGCTGCAGGACAAATGGCGTTCGTCTGATTTAACGGCCCTTATCGCCTCACAAACATTGGGTGGACACCAAATGAATGTTCCGGCAGATGATGAGGTTATTTTCAAGGGAGGAAGCTTTGGCGGTGCTGGCGCTGGTGGAAATTGGTAATCACCTTACTTGAAGTTGAAAGCTGTATTAAATACCCAACTATGAAACGATCTTTCTTCCTGTTCAATTGTCTGTTGATTCTCATGGTTTCTTATTCCGTTGCCCAGAAACCACGCGTTCCGTTCATGAGATTACTTCCTG
>Ga0105104_10003115_pt1 | contig 11939 bp, 1 predicted proteins | sample PPLLaktember2015_3_FD_87034 | JGI IMG/M metagenome (GOLD analysis project Ga0105104, IMG submission 87034) | Freshwater sediment microbial communities from Prairie Pothole Lake near Jamestown, North Dakota, USA - PPLs Lake P7 Core (6) Depth... | ecosystem: Environmental > Aquatic > Freshwater >...
AACCTGACCATCAACAACCAGGCCGGGACTCCATCGGATACCATCGCGGTCCTGCCGGCCGGCGTGGTGACTGTCGCGGACACCCTGACTGTCGCCGATGGCCAGTTTATGCCAAAAGACGAATCGCACTTCCTGCGGATCGTGATTGGCGCAGCCGGTACGCTCAAGCTGGACCCGGCCGCCGATATCTATATCGACCCGGGTGGAAGCCTGTCGCGGCATGCCACCGGCCGGCTGCTCCTCAACGGTGGAACGATAGCGGGTCTCCCGCAGAGCAGTGTGGAAGTGGATAACCAGTATGATGCCGACACCTCCGGCTTCGGGTACGACCGCTTCAACACCATCTCCTCCGCGCTGGCCGCGATCCCGGAACTGGGGACCGCGCACGTCCAGACTGGCGACTATGGCGCTCAAACCATCAACCGGGCTGCCAGGATCGTTTCGATCGATGGCCTGGCAACCTTCACCGGGAGCCTGGCCGTCACCGACGGCGCCCTGCAGGTCGCGAACGGCCAGACCCTCCAGACCACGGGCAGCTTCAGCGTATCCGCGCCCGGCGCATTCGTATCCGGTCCGGGCACCCAGGGCACCGTCGAGCTAAACGGGAACTCCGCCCAGGTCATCGACGGCAGCGGTCTGGTGTTCTACAACCTCAAGATCAATAATACGGGCAGCGCGGCTTCCACCTCGACGGCCGCCATTACCGCCACAAACGACCTGCTGGTCAGCGACGGCAGCTTCGAACCCGCCTGCGGTTCCTCCTTCAAAAATGTCAGCGTGGCCAGCGGCGCCGAGCTGCGCCTGCCTGCCGGAGGCTGTTCGATCTATGTCTCCGGGGATTGGGAAATCCAATCCGGGGGCGGATTTACCCCCAATAACGGCACGGTGATCTTCAACGGCGTGGATGCCCAGATCATTGGGAACGCTGTCTTCGCCAACCTCCAGATCGCAAGCGGCCGGCTCACCGCCGACGCCGGCACCCTGGAAATTACCGGCGATTGGACCAACACCGGCGAATTCATCCCCAGCGGGGGTAAGGTGTCCTTTACCGGCGCCGGCACGCACACCCTCAGCGGTGCGCCTCTCAACTTCCATACCATCGAGATCGGCGCGGGCAGCACCCTGGCGCCTGCCGGCGACCTCAGCCTGACCGGCAACTGGACCCAGGATGCCTTAGGCCTCTATACTCCCGGCGGGCATACCGTTACCTTCAATGGGGACGGACTACAAACCCTGAACGGCCCGGTGGGCGGTGTCACCTTCGCCAACCTGACCGTCCAAAAGACGGGCGTCAGCAAGCTGGTAGTCAACCCGGCTATCATTGTCACCACCCGCCTGGAGATTGCCAGCGGTGAGCTGGAGCTCCGCACCAACTCTACTGTACATACGACAGGTAACACGGCAACCGCACACCTGGCGCAAGACGCTGTCCTGACCCTGGTCGGTTCCACCAACCTATGGGTAGACAATTGGGCGTCGGATGGCGGTGCGGTCAACTCCGATACCGGAGCGTTGATCCCTGGCCGCATGGATGCCCTGTCGGTGGACGACGATTTCGACACTTCCACGCCCGGTTTCGGCATCGACCGCTTCAAAACTTTGGAGGATGCTCTCGAGGCAGGCTACCTGGCTGATGGCGGCTTGATCGGCATCGAAGAGGGTACGTATCCCGAAGACGTGCTCGTCAACACGAAGGCAGCCCGGCTGGTTGCCAATGGGTCGGTCACGATGAACAACCTGACCATTGACTTTGCCGGCGCTTCCTTCACCGCACCGGATGCGGCGGGCGGCAAAACCTTCACCCTTAACGGCAGCCTGGCCGTCCCGACCGGCAGCTTCAACCCCAACGGCGGCACGCTCGTCCTGGGCAACAGCGCCGCGCACAGCCTTTCCTCCGGCCTGACCCTGCACAACCTGACCGTAGCGGCTGGCTCGACCCTCACCGCCCCGGCTGCTTTGACCCTACGGGGCAACCTGGACGTCGCCGCGGGCGCAACCGTCGATGCTGCGACAACGGCGATCTCCTTCGCCGCTGCCCCCGGATCGAACCACATCTTCACGGGCAGCGCCAGTTTTGCCGGTGTCAGCGTTGGCGCCGGAGAGACCCTGAGCCTGTCCGCCAACTCCAACCTGGGGCTGAGCGGCAGCCTGGGTCTTGGCGGTGCGTCCCTGGCCGCCTCGCCCACGTCAACCCTATCACTGACCGGCGCCACCCAGACCCTACCCTCCGGCCTGACCCTGGGCAGCCTGAATATCTCGGCCACCACGAACTTCACCGCCCCCGCAGCGCTCTCCCTGTCTGGCGACCTCAACCTGACGGGCAGTGGCGCCTTTACCCACGGCGGCGGTACGGTCACCCTGCTGGGCAGTGCCGAACAGGATGTCACCGGCAGCGCGATCACTTTCTACAACCTGACCATCGACGACGCGGATAACGATACCGGCGCGAATGCTGTTCTGGCCGCCGCGGCAGTCAACGTAACCAACACACTCGACATCGCAGACGGCAGGTTCAGCCCAACCGCTTGCGGCCAGTACGGCAGCGTCACTATCGGCGCGGCGGGCGAGTTCGCTCCTCAGACCAATGCTGCCTGTTCGCAGCAGGTCAGCGGCAGCTGGACCAACAACGGCCTCTTCACCGCGGGTCTGAGCAAGATCTCCTTCAACGGTTCTGGCGCCCAGACGATCGGCGGCGCGCACGACACCGTCTTCAAACACCTCGACCTCGCCAACACCTCCACCGACCCGGTAGTCCCGGTGACCCTGGTAGATGGCCGGACGGCCAAGGCAACCGGTGATCTGACTGTCACCGCCGGGTCCTTCGCGCCTCCCTCCGGCTCGCAGTTCGAAAATGTCACCATCGTTTCGGGCGCCAGCCTGGAGGCTCCCGCGGGGATGCTCCTGGTGGGCGGCGACTGGACCAACAACAATCTCACCGGCGGATTTATCCCCGGCAGCGGCAGCGTGCGCTTCAACGGCGCCGGCGCCCACACCCTGACCGGGCCGACTGCCTTCACCAACCTGGAGGCCGAGAATGGGAATACCATCACGCTGGCCGCAGGCTCCAACACGACCATCAGCGGCGGGCTAAACCTCAATACCACCGGCGCCATCGCCGGAGACCCGGCCTCTACCCTACGCCTGTATGGCAGCGGCCCGCGGACCCTCCCCACCGGCGCCAGCCTGGGCAGCCTCGAGATCGGGCCAGACGTCACCTTCAACGCCCCTGCCAGCCTGGCACTGGGCGGAAACCTGAGCAACCTGGGCGTCTTCAACCCGGGCACGGGAACGGTTACTTTCACCGCCAGTGCCACTCTCAGTGGAGACGTATCCTTCAACAACCTGGTGGTGGATAACGCCACCCTCACCCTGGCGTCTGATGCCAGGCTTACCCTTGCCGGCAACCTGACCCTCCCCAACGGCGGCGATCTGGACGGCTCGGCTAGCGGTTCCACCTTTATCGCGGCCGGCGGCGGCACGCAAACCCTGCCAGGCGGTGTAGAGCTCTACAACCTGGTCATTCAGGAAGGCACAACCCTGGAAGCCGGCGGAGGACTGACCCTGTCCGGCAACCTGACCGCCAACGGCGACCTCGACAACAGCGCGGGCTCGATTGCCTTCACCGGCAGCGGCACACAAAACATCACCGGCAGCGGCGCCGTCCGCCTGGGCGACGTCACCCTCGGCGCGGGCAGCACCCTGGTTCCGGGCGACCGCAACCTGTATGTCAATGGCGATTGGACGAATAACAACCCCACCAACGGCTTTACCCCCGGCAGCGGTACGGTGACCTTCGAAGGTACCGGGACGCACACCCTGGATGGAACGAGAACCACCTTCAACAACCTGATCCTGAGCGGTGGGACCGCCACTGGCCCGGTGGTGGTCGGCGGCAACCTGACCGTTGGCACCGGCGCGATCTTCCAACCCGCAACTGGCTCGGACTTCAACAACGTGGCCATCGCGCTGGGCGGTACGCTCGCCCCGCAGGCCGGCAGCACGATCTCGGTCGGCGGCAACTGGACCGACCAGGGTACCTTCGACGGAAGCAGCGGCGGGACCGTGAGCTTTGATGGCGCGGACCAGCTCTTCAGCGGCGACACCCGCTTTGACAACCTGCAAATCGGCAACGGCAGCACCCTGGTGCTCAATGACAACGCCGACCTGGGTTACACGGGTACCTTCAACTTCCTGGGCAGCGGAGCGTTGGATGCGGCCAGCCATCCCGGTACGGTCTTAACCGTGGCCGGCGACGGCAGCTCGCAGCAAACTCTACCCAATGGCCTGACCCTTAACCATCTCGTTATCGCAAATGGGGCCATCCTGGACGGCGCGAACACCGGCCTGATCCTGCTCGGCAACCTCAACGCGGGTGGGAACATCCTCAACGGGCTGTCGGTAGGCTTTGCCGGCGACAGTACCCAAAACATCACCGGCGGCGGCGAAGTCCACCTGGGCGACGTTACCATCGGCGAAAACAGCACCCTTGTCCCTGGCAGCAGCCTGTACGTCCGCGGCGACTGGACCAACCACAACCCGGCCGGTGGGTTTACCCCTGGATCTGGCACGGTCACCTTCGAAGGGGCCGGCGCCCAGGTCATTGGCGGCGAAACCGTCACCGCCTTCACAGACCTGGTCATCGCCGGAGGCCTCGTAAGCGGTCCCGTGATTGTGACCGACGATCTGACCGTGGACGACGGTGCGGTCTTCGAACCCGCCAACGGCTCGGACTTCAATAACGTGACCATCGCAGGGGGTACGCTCACCCCGGATGAAGGCGCAACGATCTCGGTCGCCGGGAACTGGATTGACAACGGATCCTCCCCGGCCGGATTCAACCCGAATCTCGGGACGGTTGTCTTCGACGGCGCCGGTAACCAATCCATCGGCGGATCGAACAGCCCGGCGCACTTCAACAACCTGGTGGTCGCCAACGGCGACAATAACACGCTAACCCCCGCCATCCCGCTCGATGTAGACGGCGACCTGCGCCTGGAAGACGGCGCCGGCACGCTGATCGTCCCGGACAGCTCGGAGTTTAACAACGTCACCATCAACCCGGGCTCCAACCTGCAGCTAGATCTCAACGCACAGTTCAGCCTGGATGGCAACTGGAGCAACCAGGGTACCTACGACGCCAACGGCGGCGGTCTGGACCCAACCAGCTCCCCGGATATCTCGGCCGCGCTGGTCGACCCGGTTACCTGCAACGCCACCCCCGGCGCCTGCGGCGTCGACCGTTTCGCTACCATCCAGGCCGCCATCGACGCGGTAACCAATCCCGGCACGGATCCCGACACCGGTACCGTTACTATCCTGCAAGGCACCTATGGGATTCCCGGGGAAGATACCCTGTCCATCCCAGCCAACACCTCCATCCTGGTGGAGTTCCAGAACGACGCTACCCCTGAGAATGACAGCTTCACGATCCTGGGTAACATCGTCCAGTCCAGCGGCAGCATCGTCACCCCGCGCGGCACGCTGACCCTGGGCGGTAACCTTTCTCACAATGCGGGTGAATTCTACGCCAGCTTCGGTACAGTTATCTTCGATGGTGAGCCCACGCAAACCATCAGCGGCCTGGAAACCACCTTCTTCAACCTGACCCTCAACGACGGCGACCTCGATCCGGCCACCAATAGCCTGGATGGCGAGGCGGAAGTCAATGTGTCCGGCGCCCTCCATGTTACCGACGGAACTTACCGTCCCGCCCAGTGCGGCCAGTACGGCAGCATCGAGATCGGTGCGAAAGGCGTATTCGAACCGCAAAGCGGTACGGCTTGCATCAGAGTCAGCGGCAATTGGGACAACGACGGTGTCTTCAACGTCAATGGCGCACCTGTGACCTTCAACGGCAGCGCCGGCCAGACCATTGGCGGCGCCAACAATACGGCCTTCGCCGGTTTGACCATCGACAATACCGGTACGACCGGCGCGGTCACCCTGATCGATGGCCGCTCGCTGTTTGTGGCCGGCGACCTATCGATCATGGACGGCCGTTTCGAGCCTTCCAACGGGTCCAGCTTCCAGGCTGTCACCATCGGCGCCGACGGCGCCCTGCAACCGGCGCTTGTCTCTACAGAACCGGTCGTCGGCGCGCAAATCGATATCGCCGGCACCCTCACCAACCAGGGAACCTTCACTGCCAACAGCAGCACCGTGCGCCTGAACGGCAGCGCGGGCCAGGCCCTGGAAGGCGCCCTCGCTTTCTACAACCTGACCGTCGAGCAGGATGAAAGCACCGACCTGGTGGACGCCAACGGCCCGATCCGCGTCACCAACACGCTGACCCTGTACCGGGGCGTGCTCCAGTTCCCCGCCGGCTCGGACTTCAACGACCTGACCGTGGATACGGACGGCACGCTGAGTCCCGACCTGGGCGCTACCTTCTCCATCTCAGGCAACTGGGACAATCATGGGACTTACAACTCCAACGAGGACACGGTCGTCTTCGATGGCTCCGGCGCGCAAGCAGTGGAGGGTGTGGGTGGTTTCTACAACCTGACCGTGTCCAACACGGCCGCGCCAGAACCAGCCTGTACGAACAACGCGGACTGCAACGCCTTCTACGACGCGCACGCCGTGACCTTCGACCAGCCCATCACCGTCACCAACCTTACCACCCTCACCGATGGGCAGTTCAGCCCAATGGCCGGTTCCAGCTTCCAATACGTCAACATCGACCCCCAGGGACGCCTGCGCGCCGAACTGGATGGGGACGGCCTGACAACCAACGACTTCATCGAAGTGACCGGGCGGTTGAGCAACCGGGGTGTGTTCGATCTGAACGAACTGGAACCCAGAGGCGACTTTGTCATCGATCAATTGTATGTCTCGAGCCAGTACAGCAGTAGCCTGACCCCCGGGTACGATGTGGACCACTTCGACACCATCGCAGCTGCGCTGCAAAAGGTCGTAGTTCCCGACACGACCATCACGATCTACGGCGGCGCGTATGCAGGCAACGCATCCTTCACGGATATCAACATGACCGGTCTGGACATCCAGATGGTCTCCACCTCCGCCATCGACCAGAGCATCCTGGCGGTGAGCATCGCCGGAAGCCTGACCCTGAATGACGCCGGCGTGACCCTCATTGCTCCGGACGGCGAGCTGCAGATCGGCGGCGGCTTTACCCTCGGCGCGGGGACCTTCGTCCCCGGCACCGGAAAAGTGGTCTTCAACGGCAGCCTGGAACAGCACATCCGGGGCGCGGTGCCCTTCTACGACCTCGAGATCGCCAACACCGCCGATCCGGCCGGCGACACTGCCGACGTGGATAGCGACACGGCCATCAGCGTGACCCACGAGCTGCGTGTCAGCGACGGCCAGTTCTCGCCTCTGCCCTGCCAGACCTTCACCAACGTGGTCATCGGAACGAACGGCATCCTCAAGCCACAGGCGGGAACCCAATCCTGCGCCAGCGGTCTGCGCATCACCGGCAGCTGGACCAACTCCGGTGGAAGCTTCGCTCCCAACGGAAGCCTGGTCACCTTCAACGGCGCCGGAGCACAGACCATCAGCGGCGAGACCGGCTTCGACAACCTGGTGATCGACAACCCACTCAGCGTCAGCGTAACCGGTAATTTCGCGGCCGGCGGCGATCTGACCCTCGTGGACGGGACCCTCACTCTGCCCGATAACGCCTCGATCCATGACCTGGTTATCCAGACCGGCGCCCAGTTGGATCTGGCCCCCGGCGCGGACCTATCCATCACCGGCAATTGGGACGATCAGACCGCCAACGGCGGGTTCACCGCTAACGCCGGCACCGTCCACTTTGCCGGAACCGGTAACCAGACCTTTACCGGCAGCACCACCTTCCACAACCTGGAGGTTGGTGGAGCCAGCACCCTCATCCTCGGTGAAAACGCGGAGTTGGGTTACAGTGGAGGTTTCAACCTGCTGACCGGCGGTCACCTCGACGCTGACGATCTCACCACAACCCTCATCCTGGTCCATACCGCCGACTCTCCAGCCACTCAGTATCTTCCCGGGCCGGGCAGCATGACCCTCAACAACCTGGTTATCGATCCCGGTGTGACCCTCAACGGCGGCAGCCAGGACCTGACCCTGCTGGGTGACTTCACCAACAGTGGGACGTTCCAGGGCGGCAGCGGAGAGGTCATCTTCGACGGCCCCGATGGCCAGACCCAGACCCTCACGGGCAGCGGCACCAACCAGTTCAACGACCTGACCGTATCCGGGACGCTGGACAACACCGGCCAACCGGCCAATGTCGGCGGCACGCTCAACGTGACCCCCGGCGGAGACTACACACCCGCGACCGGATCGGTCCTCCACGATGTGGTGATCCAGGACGGCGCTACACTGGACGGCTCTAATGCCAGTTTCTCCGTCACCGGGGACTGGACCAACGCCGATACGGATACCACGCCAGGGGGCGGCTTCACCCCCGGAACCGGCACGGTCACCTTCAACGGCACCGGGCCAGAAGACCAGAACCTGACGGGCCCAACCGACTTCAACCAGCTCGTCATCGATACGGACGACACGGTCAATGTCAACGATCCGCTCAACGTCACGGGCGCCTTGACCGTGACAGACGGCGAGTTTGTCCAGGTCCAGTCCGGCTCCTTCTTTGACACGATCGTTATCGGGCCGCAAGGTACGCTGGTCGCCGAGGACGGAGCAACGGATATCAACACCAACCACCTGGAGATCGAAACAGGAGGGACGTTCTCCACCCCGGGAGGTGTGTTCAGACCCTCCAATATCCTGTGGGCCGACGATGAGACCCGCACCACCCTGCTCCCCGAAAAACCAGTGGGGCTGGACGCCGGGCTGCTGATGACCGTCGACCTCAACCTGGAACCGCAAAACCAGTTCAGCTACGCGCTGGTGAGCGATGAGGATGCCTGCCCGAACAACGACAACAGCTTCTTCACCTTACAATCCCAGGATGGCTTGACCCACGTGGTCAGCGCGAAAGCCCTGGACTTCGAAACTCACCCCGGGGCCTATACCCTGTGCCTGCAGACCAGCGATCCTACCCAACCCAGCGGCCTTTCGGTAATCAAAACGCTCACGGTTACCCCGACGGACGCCAACGACGAACCGGTGGTGGCCGAGGATGCCGCTGATGGACAGAGCAATAACCAGGCCAGCGTAGCGGTGTGGGAGGACAGGAATGTCGAGTTCACCCTGCACGGCAGCGACCAGGACCGCGACGCCCAGAACGGTCAGCGCGATACTCTGACCTGGGCAATCACCGTCCAGCCCATCCACGGCACGCTCAGCGTACCGCAAACCCTGACCGGGAATGACCTGGCCCTGTCTTACGAGCCGAGCAATGACAACTGGAACGGTCAGGACTCTTTCAGCGTGCGCATCACCGACGGCATGGGCGGGGTAACCAACCTGCTGGTGCGCCTCGACGTGCAGGCCGAGAACGATCCACCGATCAATGAAGTTCCACCCGTGGTGTCTCCTTCCAACCAGGCGGTTATCGGCCAGAAGGTCCAGGTGACCAGCGGCGAATGGAACGACAGCACCGACTCCGAAGGCCCCGGGGCAATCAGCGTGACCTACCAATGGCAGCGCGCTGACGATGACCAGGGCGCCAACGCGGCGGATATCCCGGGTGCGGTCGAATCGGCTTACTATCCAACCGCCGCCGACCAGGGAAGCCACATCCGCGTCCGGGTTACCGCCCATGACAACGGCAGGGGCCAGCCCGCCTCGGCTGAAACCACCCTGGACAGCGCCTGGCTGCCCGTACCCGGTGGGACACCCAATGGAATCCATCTCACCCACACGACCGTCGCCGAAAATATGCCGGCGGGCATCATCGTCGGCTACCTCTCGGCCACCGATCCGGACGCCGGAGATGTCTTCACCTACGAATTGGTTGATGGGAACGGGCCCAATGACAATACCCAGTTCACCATCCAGGGCAGCGCGCTGAAGACCAACGCCCAGTTCGACTTCGCCGTAAAGCCCGCCTACACAGTCCACATCCGGGTCACCGATGGCGGCGGCCATGCCTTCGCGGAAGACCTGGAGATTACCGTGGTCGGCAGGCAGGCGGATATCCAGCCGAACAGTGAAGCCATCATCAACTACGCCGGCACCGAGCTGACTCCCACCGGGACCAATATCCACGTCCCCTACGGCGCCGTGCTCGACCCGATGACGATGATCTTTACCCCGCGCGATACGGTCGAGAACGCGCCCGCTGGCCTGGCCTTTGCCAGCCACGGCTTCGACCTGAGCGCTATCGTCGGTGGCGTCGAGGATAAGGACTACGAGTTCACCGGTCCGGTCACCGTCACCCTGACTTACCCGGACGAGGCCATCCCGAACATCAATGAAGACACCCTGCGCCTCAATATCTGGACGGGCAGCGCCTGGGAAGACGCTTCGTGCGGCGTTACAACGGCCAACCCGGAAGAGAATACTCTCACCCTGCAGATCTGCCGCCTGGGCGAGTTCGGCCTGTTCGGCGAACAGTACTATATGATCTACTTCCCGATAATCTCCAACTCTGGCGGGTAGATAAACATCCGGGGAGGCCATCGCATGGATAGCCTCCCCGGTTGGAAGACTTCCCCTCAGAAAGTCTTCCTGTTAGGTAGGTATCAAAAATTTTTTAACGGGACTCGCCCGAGCGTTCGAACGGCTCGGGCGAGCCCGGTTTTAACAAACTACACGTGCAGCGGAATGCCAAGCTGCTGCATCACTCCTGGCACCCCCCCGCCGGGTACCTGGTCTACCTCTACCCTGGTGATCTTATCGTTGCGAACGGTGATGCGTAACGACTCTTCTGGCAAGGAGACGCGCCTTCCCGTGGGCGGCATCGACTCCAAACCAGGTAGGATGGGCGGCATGTTGTTGGTGTGCGTGCCGGTAATCTGGATTTTTAAGAAGACCGTGTTACCCTGGGTGTGGAAATCACGGTGGTTGAACTTCCAATCCGGGATTGCGCGGACCAGGCCGCTCTGCAGGCTGACATATTCTTTCTTCCCAAGCGGTTGTGGGACGGGGCCGCTGAATACCATATCCTCGGTGAAATAGCTGGCCGCGTCTTCAAACTGTCCGGCCTCAAATGCTTCCAAACAATCACGTACGATCAGTTCCGGGTCCATACCAGCTCCTTTCTTCGTACTTCAATACCGAATCAAGAACCTGTGTGGGTGTCTGTGATGTCACCCGTAGACGTTCATGCAGCGAAGCAATAGCCTGCATGCCTGGCGCTTCTATCCAACTGCCCCTCCAAACCATTGAAACAATCACTATTATAATCATCTTTATCTTAATTTTTCATTAAAAAATTAAGATTGGGGTGTTTATGCAGCCAAAGGTCCGGCCGTACAAACACCCCAATCAACATTTCTCGAATTTACCTTTTGAAGTTTTTTACAAAGGCCTGGCCTGCTTCTCCAATGTGGGCAGGAACTGCCCGCAGCCAGGTGCCGAAACGATCTCACCGCCTTCCAGGACAGGTCTGCCACGCTGGAAGGACAGCTCCGGCCAACCCAGCACCGTGCGTCCCTCATACAACGTATAACCCACGTTGCTGTGCTGGTTCTCCTGCCGGATGGTGAACTCCTTGCGTGGGTCGAAGATTACCAGGTCGGCGTCCGAATCCACCGCCAGAGTGCCCTTGCGCGGCCACAGGCCAAAGATGCGCGCCGGGTTTTCGCACAGCGCCTGGACTAACTGCACCGGGCCGATCTCGCCGCGGTTCACTCCCCAGTCGTAGGTCACCGGCAGAAGGGTCTCGATCTGCGGTGAGCCAAACCCCTGGGTCAGGAAATCTCCCTTCGGGTCTTTCTGCTTGGGCGCGTGGTCTGAGGCGACCACCTGGAGCGTGCCGTCGCGCAGCGCCTCCCACAGGCTGTCCTGGTCCGCCTGGCTGCGGATGGGCGGGCCGATCTTGGCCAGCGCGCCCCGTTCTTCCAGGATACGCTCGGTCA
>Ga0105104_10003116_pt1 | contig 11939 bp, 8 predicted proteins | sample PPLLaktember2015_3_FD_87034 | JGI IMG/M metagenome (GOLD analysis project Ga0105104, IMG submission 87034) | Freshwater sediment microbial communities from Prairie Pothole Lake near Jamestown, North Dakota, USA - PPLs Lake P7 Core (6) Depth... | ecosystem: Environmental > Aquatic > Freshwater >...
GATTCGATCGATCGATGGAAAAGCATTAGCCACAAAAAGCACAAAGAACATAAAAATAAAACCTTTGTGTCTTTTGTGCTTTTTGTAGCTATTATTTCTCGGGCTTCAAGCCATTCTACAAAGCCGATTCCTCGTCCATCCGGCCCTGGATTGTATACAGCCGGTAATACAGGCCGTCGTTCGCCATCAACTGATCGTGGCTGCCCATCTCGCGGATCGACTTGTCGGCGAGCACCACGATCGTATCCGCGGCGCGGACGGTGGACAGCCGGTGGGCGATGACGATCGTCGTCCGCCCGCGGATCAGCCGCTCGAGCGCTTCCTGGATCAGAAGTTCGGTTTCGGTGTCCACCGATGAGGTGGCCTCGTCGAGGATGAGGACCGGGGCATCCTTGAGCAGCGCGCGGGCGATCGAGAGGCGCTGCTTCTGCCCGCCGGAAAGCTTCACCCCGCGCTCGCCGATCAGCGTGTCGTACCCTTCGGGAAGGGCGGCGATGAACTCGTGGGCGTTGGCCGCCTGCGCCGCCGCGATGACCTGCCCCTCGTCCGCCTCCGGCCGCCCGAAGAGGATGTTCTCCCGGACCGATCCGTAGAACAGGAAAACGTCCTGGAGCACCATGCTGACCTGCCGGCGCAGGTCCGCGAGCTTGTAGCGGCGCAAATCCACGCCGTCGAGCAGGATCTCGCCGGCCGTAATGTCGTAGAAGCGCGGGATCAGGCTCACCAGCGTGGTTTTTCCCACGCCGGTCGGCCCGACCAATGCGACAACCGAGCGGGCCGGGATCTCCAAATCGATTCCCTCGAGAACCGGGATGCCGGGCAGATATTCGAAACGCACGCCGCGGAACGCCAGCGCCCCTCCGGCCCGGCCGGCGAGAGGGATCGCCCCCGGATCATCGTGCACCTCCGGCTTTTCCTCCAGAAGCGATGCCACCCGGTCGGCGCCGGCCAGCGAGCTTTGGACCGCTTCCCAGGCTCCACTGAGGTTGTGCATCGGCAAATAGAACAAATCCAGATACAGGAAGAACGCCACGAGGTCCGCCACCGGCAGCGCCCCCTGCAGCGCCAGCCGTCCGCCGAAGTAGATCACCACAATCGTCCCCAGGGACAGGGTAAATTCCACAAATGGTTCGAAGGTCGCCATCAGCCGCAGCGCCCGCAAGAGAGACCGGCGGTAATTCTCGATCCGCTGCCCGATCCGGATCGCCTGATCCCCTTCGCGGACGAAGGCTTTAATCTCGCGAATACCGGATAGATTGTCGTTGAGCTCGGCGTTCAGGTCCCCAAGCTCCTTCTGCCGGAAGCGGAAGGCCGGCCGCACATAATGCGCATACAGGGCGAGGGAAAGGATCACCAGCGGGACGGGCAGGGTGCTGAGCAGGGTCAACTGCCAATTGAGGCTGAGGAGCACGGCGGTAACCCCCACCAGCGTCACCAGATTGACGATCACATCCGGAATGGCGTGAGCGATGAACTGCTCGAAAAGTTCGGTGTCATTTATCACCTGCGACATCAACTGCCCGACCTGCTGTTCCTGGTAGAAGCGCAATGAAAGGCGCTGGACATGTTCATAGATATGGCGGCGCACGTCGGCCACCACGCTCCAGCCGGCGATGTGCGCCATGTAGGAACGGAGGAATTGCAGAACGGCCCGGGCCGCGAAGACGATGAGGACGATCAGCGCCAGCCGCCCGACGAAATCCTCCGAGGATCCCGCGAAGGACGGATCGGTCACGGCGGCCACCAGGAGCCTTACGATCCACGGCACCAGCAGCTGTACGCCCACCAGCAACAACATGCTTGCCGCGGCAACCGCGAGCGTCAGCCAGTATCGCCTGGCGTAGGTAAGGATTATTCGGAAAGGTTTATTGAGCATGGGGGGAAGTATAAACCCTAGACCGCGGAAGGCGCCGAAGATTTGTTCGTCATTCCCGCGTGATCTCAGCGGGAATCCAGAAGGTGCTCAAGAAATTAATAACAGGAAAATAATTCCTGGATGCCCGCCTTCGCGGGCATGACGATCAGTGGATGCTTTTTGCCGTCCGTAGTTTCACTTTTCTACTCTTTTTCCCAGATCACTGCTTCGTGCGGGCGCAGGCGGATGCCCGGATCGGCCGAAGGCGGCGCCGCGCCTTCCGCCGGATGGGTCGAGAGGAGCAGGCGCCAGGAGCAGGCGGGAAGCGGCGCCTCGGGGACAGTCGATAGCGGTGCGTCCGAAAAATTCAAAGCCACCAGTACTGTTTGCGATTTTGTTTCGCGCAGGTAAACCAGGGCCCGGTCCGAGCGCACCGGAATGGGCTGAAAATCCCCGGCCTGCAGCGCCGGCGTCTTTTTCCTCAGCCAAATTAATTTACGGTAGAACGAGAGTACCGAGTCCGGATCCTCGCGCTGGGCCTCCACATTCACTTCCCGGTAATCCGGATTCAGCGGCAGCCACGGTTTGCCGGTGGTGAATCCGGCGCCGGCATCCGCGTTCCATGGAATCGGCGTGCGGCAGCCGTCGCGCCCTTTGTAGAACGGCCAGTAACGCTTTCCAGGCGGATCCTGAATCTCATCGCGGGCGATCTTCCCGTCGCGCATGCCGATCTCCTCGCCGTGATACAGGAAAGGCGTTCCGCGCAGGGTGAGCAGCAACGCGGCGGCAACCTTGGCGCGCGCCTCCGGCCAGCGCCCGCCGTAGCGGGAGGCATGGCGCACAATATCGTGATTGGACAGGACGTAGCATGGCCAGCCTTCCCCGGCCAACGCCTCTTCGAACGCGGCGACTTTTTTCAAAAACGCCCGCGGCGACCAGCGCTGGTCGGTGAATTCAAAATTGAACGCCAGCGGCAGCAGGCCGTCCCGGCTGTAGCGGGCGGCCTCCGCCTTCCCGCCCATGATCTCGCCCACCGCCATCCGCTCGCCGTAGAAATCCAGGATCGAACGGATCTCGCGGTAAGCCCCCAAGAGCTCGGGCTGATCCTTGTCGTACACATGCCGCTGGCGCTCGTAGCCGCGGATCCCGGGCGCCGGCGGATTGTTGCGCAGCATCGAATCCTTGAAGTAGGCGTTGACCACGTCGAGCCGGAACCCGTCCACGCCGCGGTCCAGCCAGAAGCGGAAGACGTCCATCACCGATCGGCGCACGTTCGGGTTGCGCCAGTTGAGGTCCGGTTGCTGCTCGAGGAACATATGGAAGAAATACTGGCGCGTGCGCGGATCCCACTTCCACGCCTTCCCGCCGAAGACCGACTGCCAGTTGTTGGGCACGCCGCCGAAGCGGCCCGGGTCCTGCCAGATGTACCAGTCGCGCTTGGGGTTAACCCTGGCGGCTCGGCTTTCGACGAACCACGGGTGGAGATGCGAGGTGTGATTGAGGACCAGGTCGAGGACGATCCGGATCCCGCGCCGGTGGGCCTCCGCCACCAGGAGATCGAAATCGGCCATCGTCCCGAACAGCGGATCGATTCCGCAGTAATCGGAAACGTCGTAGCCGAAGTCAAATCCGGGTGACGGGAAAAACGGCGAGAGCCAGATCGCGTCCACGCCGAGCGAGCGGGGCGTGCCGTCGTTGAGGTAATCCAGGCGGGAGATCACGCCGCGCAGGTCGCCGGTCCCGTCGCCGTCGGTATCGGCGAATGAGCGGGGATAGATCTGATAGATCACGCCCGTTTGCCACCAGGGTTTGCCGGCCATGTGACCTCCTGCGTGGATAGAATGGGTGGATTATACCTTTCGGTTTTTTCTTGGCGTGGATCGTACGCGCCTTTCCATCCCAACCCTCCTCCCCCGATACTCCTTCTTGTACATCCTTTTACATTAAATATCCCCTCCTCCCTTCCCGTATAACGGGAAGGGAGGAGGGGAGAAGGGGAGGTAGGATGGGGTGGCGCAGAATTTCAGAGCAGCGCACCTCGAATTCTTACTTCTTCAGCACGCCTTCCTTCTGATAGCGCTGGAACAGCTTCCCCCATTCGGTTTCGGCGCGCCATTTTTCATACACGCGTTTGGATTTGAACGGCCAGTGGATGTAATCGTGGTTGAACTCGGAGAGAAAGATCGGGATCGCCACCAGCGGCGTGTGCAGCACCAGCTTCTGCAGGACCTTGGTCGGGCCGTACCAGGCCATCCAGGCCATGAAGGTGTGCACGTTGCTGCCGACATGGAAATGCCAGTTCTCGCCGGAGACGTCGTCGCCGACGAGTTCGATCTCGCGCACGTCCCCCGTCCCCAGCCCCTGCTCGTGCGCCAGGCGGATGTACCCGATCTTCATCGGATCGAACCCCATCATCTTTGCCGAGACCGCGTCGATTGCCACCTGGTCGGCCGAGGCCAGGATCACGTTTTTCACGATCGGAGTCGGCGTGCGCGGGCCGGTGCCGTCTCCGGCGGTGGTGCCGTCCATGAAGGCAAACATCCCGGGGTGGATTTCCTTCTGGATCGCGAGCAGGTCGGTCAGCGTTTCGTGGATCCAGGAGTGGGTGTAGTGCCGGTAGGTGGAGAGCAATCCGCCGAAGGCGTTTTTCACCGCTCCGGTCGTGGTCGTGTAGATATGGGTTTTCACCGTCGGCAGATGAACGATATTCTTGCCGAAGAAATAATCCGGGATGCGGATGCCCTTGTCGAAGATTTTATCCAGCACAAGCATCCTGGCTTTGGGCTTGTATTCCACCCAGGTCATGTCCTCCGGGCGGAAATTGTATTTTATGGGAATGTTGTAGTGTTTAAAGACCGGGAGGAACCCGTTCAGGTCCTCGCCCTTGAAGGCGTTGATCACCACGGTCTTGTTCTGGACGCAGACCAGGTCCTGGAAGCCCGATTTCTGCAGCGCAAGGATCGCGCCTTCCAGCTGCCAGGGCGTGGAATTCGCGCTCGGGAGCGGGTAATGCCAGGAGATGTTGTCTTTGAGGATGGTCGTCTTGCCGGGGGCAAGCGCCTGCTTCCCGCCCGCCAGTTCGAACAGGCGGGCATAATCCGCAAGCACGGTTTCCGGTGTGGTGCGTAACACAGCGACTTTCGATTTCGCGGCCATAGGCAACCTTTCTTATCCGGATTATAGCGCATGGGAGAAACGACCATCGACGATGGACCATCGACGATCGCATGACTAACCCCCTCACCCCTCCCCTCAATCCCTTCTGGACACCCCTCGCCTCCTTCCCGAGTTTCGGGAAGGGGGAGAGGACGACCTCAACCTCGGCGGCTTTCCGAGGTGAAGGTCGGGAGAGGGGGTTAGGACAGCGGTTGCAAAAGCTCAAATCCGGTATTCGGGTCCAGCACTCTCTTCGCATCCGTGCCGGTCAATTCCCAGAGGATGATTTCCATTACATGCCAAACTTTCACGCCGCGCCGGACGCAGCCGGTGACGGTCGACCCTTCCCGGCCGCAGGCAATATGCATATGCAAGATCGGCTTTCCATCCGGCCCGGGAAAGATCGTCCCCACTCCGGTCGCTTCGCTTGTCCCGGCCAGGATGTGCTCCATCGGGTGCACCGGCAGGGTCCGCGCCTGCTCGGGGCCCACGACCAGAGTGCTGCCTTCATCCGCCCCGCCCAGGATGATCAGCGCCGCTGCGCGGATATTTTGCTTCACGGCGAAAGCTTCAACGGTGTCATGCAGGATCTCACCGTCTTCCAAGCGGATTATGAAGATGCGGCCGGGTGTTGCGGTGCTGTATTTCATGCAGATCTCCTTAAAAAACCGAGACCCGCTTTATGGGTCGGGGATCGGTTCCGGATTTACTTCAGGATTCTTGGAAGAGCCGCCAGGTTTGAGGAATTAATTTGCCGATTCCTCGGGGCTTTACCCCTCGGAATGACTCTCCAACCTTTACCACCACACTTCAAACTCCACCACCGATTCAAGCGGTGTTGTCTCCCACACGCCGCGCACGATGACGCGGATCCGCGTTCCCGGATCGGCTTCCGGCACCCGGAAGGATAGCGACGCCATGCCGTTTTCGTCGGTCGGCGGCAGCGTGATTTCCAGCAGCGCCTGGCCGTCCTTTTCCAGCGTCACCTGAAGCGTCACGCCCGGCACCCCCGCGCCGGTTGGATCGGTGAGCGCCACCTGGAGAGTCTGCATCTCGCCGGGGCGGAGGGTCGGGCGGGCCAGCGAGGCGTACAACCGGGTCACGCCCGCGGCCGGCCCGGCCGAGCCGGTGGCCGGTTCGCGCAGGGCGCGGTCGTATCCGCGCAGCAGGAAGAACGTTTCGCCGCATCGTTCGCGCACGATCCCCCCATTGATCCACTGCAGCCGCGCATATTCGAAATCCTGGTACAGGATGCCTCCCGCGTCCATCGTCATTTCGGAAACCGGCGGGCCGAAGTGCTCCACGCCCGCGGTGCGTACGTACTCGCGGAATTCATAACACAGGTTGTGGCCGGTCTCCTGTGCGTAGGAGCAGTTGGAATCCTTCGAAGCCGGGGCGCCTCCCTGCCGGCGGCCGAGCAGGTCGCTGATTTTAAGCAGGAAGATGTGCGAATCGCCCGGATCCTGCGCCAGGACGCCGTATTCGAATATCTGCAGCGTCCATCCCAGATCACGGTCGGGGAATGCCCGCGTGACCGGCCGCCCGAGCCAGCGTTCCCCCTCCATCCCCTTGTAGGTATCCAGGAAGGGGAATTCCAGCAGATGGCCGTTGTCGAAACTGGCCACCTCGCCGGAATAGACGATATACACCGGTTCGATCTGCAGCGCGGATTGCGCGCCGGGTGAGGAGGCGGGCGGAGCACACCCCGCCAGGAGGATTCCCGGCAGCATCAGGAAGAGGAGCACGGTGACCCGCCAGCGGCGGCCGCAGAATTGGCTCATGCGACGGATCCGCCCGCGGCGGAAAACGGATCATCCGGCGCGGGAGTTTCATTATATATCCTACAACGGGTACCTGGGGGAGGATGGGGCTTTCGTACTTATTGCTGGAAATAATTGGGCTGCACTCTGATAGCAAAAAACGTCTCTGTATATAAATCCTAGCGCCTTGGCGCCTTTGCGTTGAGGTTTTTACCGCAAAGGCGCTACGGGGCAGAGACGCAAGCTGGAATCAGGTTTCCCCCCGCCTCAATCTCAGAAAGGAATCGTATCGTTCCGGGCTGATTTTTCCCTCTTCGACCGCACGTTTCACGGCGCAGCCCGGCGTATTCTCGTGCGTGCAATCGCCGAAGGAACAGTGTTCGACCCACGGACGGATCTCCGGGAAGTACGCATCCAGCTCCTCCGGGTCGATATCAAAAAATGCGATCGCCCGCAGGCCCGGCGTATCCGCCACAAAACCGCCCTCCACAAGCTCGATCAACTCCGGGGCAACGGTGGTGTGGCGGCCCTTCTGGAGCAGTTGGCTGACATGGCTGACGGCGAGCCCAAGCCCGGGTTGGATCGCATTCAGCAGGCTCGATTTTCCGACACCCGAAGGCCCCGAAAGCACGCTGAGCTTCCCGCGCAGGATCGCCCGGAGCGGATCCACGCCCTCGCCGGTTTGGGCGGAAGTAAAGATCACCGGGTAGCCCACTTTGCGGTAAATCCCGAACTTTTTCTCCGGCTCGCCCGCTTCCACCAGGTCGACCTTGTTGGCGCATACGACGGCCGGAATTTTCGCCCGCTCCGCCACAACCAGGAAGCGGTCGAGCATGCGCAGGTGCGGTTCCGGTTCGGCGCAGGCGAAGATAAACACGGCCTGCTCCGGATTGGCGATGATCACCTGCTCGGTTTCCGCCCGGGCGTAGCCGCGGCGCCCGCCGGCGGCCGGCGAGGAGCGCGAGAGCACCCGGCTGCGCGGAAGGATCTCCTCGATCGTGGCGATTCCGTCGGCGGCGGGGAGTACCATCACCCGGTCGCCGACCGCGGCGATATCCGTCGCGACGCGCTTTTTCTTCAACCGCCCGCGCAATTGGCAGGTCAAATTTCCGCGTTCGGTCCGCACGGTGAAGAAACCGGATTGCGCCTTGACGACCAGTCCTTGAAGTTTCTCATCCATTAAGAATTCTCATTAGAACAAAATGGGGTTAGGCAGATGACGGCGATATGGATTTTGGCCATTCATTCCAAATTTTCCCCTGCAATGATCGTCCATTCTCCTTTTTCCGAACACCGCCCCATTGTTTAAAGAAGAACGGCGTTTTTACAGAAAGGCAAAGATCTCTTAGTTTGATAACCCATTCTTCATCTATCGGTCTGGCTTTTGGCCCAGATTCTCCACCCACGATTACCCAATCCACACCCTTAAGCTTTACTTTCGAAACACGACCGATCAACGGCTCAAATGAAATAAATTTTATACGTGCTGATGTCTGTAATAAATGGTCTATTCGATATGTATATTTTTGGTTTTCCACACTAACACCCATCCAAACGTTTTCAGGCCATTGGATTTTCTTCTCAAGTAAAGCCAACCTCTCCGATCTTTTTGTTAATATCTGAAATATGTGTCGATTATTTGTTCTCATAATCTCAATTAGTTCTAGAATAATTTTGTCTGGAACATCTTTATGGAATAAATCACTCATTGAATTAACAAAAATGATTTGTGGTTTTTTCCACGTTTCAGGAAGTGAAAAAGATTCCTTATGAATTGTTAATTCAAATCCGTTTTTATAATTGTATTGGCCCATCGCCTGCAAGCGATAGGCCATTCTTTCGGCGTAGCAATTAACACACCCTAAACTAATTTTGGTACATCCCGTAATTGGATTCCATGTCGATTCTGTCCATTCAATTGACGAATTAATAGCCATGGCATCCTCTACATCAAATTCTATCTTACAATAACCTTTTTTGACCCCGGGGATCTTTTTCGGTAATTTTTCTCCAAAATTCTTGTCCTTTCGCGTGTTTACTCGCGAAAATCAACCTATAAAGCGGTGCTTCTTGGGAATTTACGATGAGCGGTTCGTTTTCGGGCTCATCAATGCTTTTTGCTTCTTGATATCCAATACTTTGCAGTTTTTGTTTGTATAAATCCAGTAAGTTCCTATGTAGGAATATGTCTTCCTTATTAATATATGAGCGGTAAATGTCTCGCCATTCTGTTCCGCCGAAAAATAAATCGATTTTTGTTTCCCCAATATTTTCAATTTCTTTTGGCATTTCTCTATTTATTCCCATTTGGGGGTAATAGATTATTAAATCCATTCTATTAATAGACGCGAGTTTTATTATTGTCGTCCATTTTAGTTCAAAGCCTTCAGGATCCAACAAGGCCAAATTTAATCCTTGCACTTGTTGTATTTGATTAATGATTTTATCTACTTTCTCATTTGAATCGCCGACGTAGGTAACAATCCGATTTTTTATTGATGAATAGGAACATCTTTGTAATAGCGACGATATTAACTCTTCGTTTATATCAACAAAATAATATTTCGTGAAAGGGTATTTTGTTGTTAGAGCAATTAATGGCGACCCTATAAAAACTTTATTCGATTTACTATCTAGGCATTTCCCCGGTCCGGAGAATAAATCAATATAGGTTCGATTTTCCCATTTTTCTCGCATTGAAGTTTCAAATATATGGATGTACCTTTGTAAATAGTAGTATTTATCACACACCCAAGGGCCTGTTTCTCTCATCTCAAGTCCATCATCTACATCAGTTAAGAAATCCTCATTTTTCATAAATCCTCCCTCTTTCATAAGTCGCGTTTCTGTTCTTTTTATTGAGGTCCTTCCGGAGTGTAGGTCGGCGTTGGTTCCCCGGCGGCTTCCGGCGTATCAGTGGCGCGAATCCCGTATTCGGATTCCCATGGGAAAATCGTCAACGGGCGGCCGAAGAAAAATATCTCGAACACGCGGCGGACCATCCGGGCGGCGTAGATGGATCCCTCGCCGGCGTATTCCGCGATCACCGCCACCGCGATATCCGGCTTGGAGGTTCCCCCGTTGTCCGTGTAGGCGACGAACCACGAGTGCGGATCCTCACTTCCGGATTGCGCCGTCCCGGTCTTCCCGGCGATCTTCACCGGGCCGGATATTCCCGCAAACCGCGCCCGGGCGGTTCCCTTTGGAGCGTATATCACGCCGCGCATCGCGCGCTGCAGGGCTTCCAGGTTTTCCGGATTAAGAGGCAGCAACCCGCGAACGGCCGGGCTGAGGGTAAACACGGGCGCGCCTTCCGGGGGGCGGATGGAAAGGATGATTTGCGGCCGGTACAACGTTCCGCCGTTTCCGACCGCCGCGGTGAAATCCGCCACCTGCAAGGGTGTCACCAGCAGGCTCCCCTGCCCGACCGCCTGATCAAGCGCATGCGAGACGTTCCAGGCCGCTCCGCCGGGGCCGGGTACAAGGCCTTCGAATTCATCCAGACCGGGGATGCCTGTTGCGGATCCCAGTCCGAACGCCGCCGCCATCTCCGCCACCGCCATCGGATCCTGCTTGTACAGAGTCTCTCCGACGTTCCAGAAGCAAGGATTGCAGGATTGCACCAGGCATTGTTCCAGCGTGATCTTCCCGTGCGGCTGCATCTCTTTCTCGAGGACCCAATCCGTGCGTTCGACTCCGTCGCCGCCGATGTAGATCCCCGTCGCGTCGTCGTAAACTGTTGTGGGGGTGAACAGGCCGGATTCCAGGCCGGCGGCCATGGTGATGATCTTGAACACCGAGCCGAGCGGGTACGATCCGGTGGCGGCCCGGTTGTTGAGCGGGCCGTCCGGATCGTTCAGGATCTCCTGCACAAGATAGGCGCCGTTGTAACTGCCCGGCGTGAACAGATTGCTGTCGAACCGTTTGCCCGAGGCCATCGCCAGCACTTCGCCGGTATTGCGGTTGAGCACGACCACCGCGCCGCTGTACGGACCAAGCACAGTCCGTTCGATCTGCGCCTGCAGATCCCGCTCGAGCGTCGTGTAAACGTCATTGGCCGGTTTCGGGCCGGCTTTGGCCAGAACGCTCAGCGCGGTTCCATCCGCTGCGGTCACCATCAAGGTGCCGCCCTGCCTGCCCGCCAGATCGGGTTCGGCCGATTTTTCCAAGCCGGTCGCGCCGACCGTTTCGCCGCCCGAGTACCCGCGCGATTGATAATCCTCCAGCAACCCGGCGGAGATCTTGCTGGTGTATCCGACCACATGGGCGCCGACGCCGCCGCCATAGTAGTAGCGCCGGGTGGAAGTGTTCACATACACCCCGCCCAGGCCCGCGAGGGATTCGTATCCGCCGGGGATATCGTCCGCGTTCGTTTCTCCGACCGGAACATATGCATCCGGCATGGATTCGGCGATCTTCAGGCGGATCAGTTCGCGCGGCATCCGCAACGCGGATGAAAGCCGCGCCATCACGGCTTCCTCGTCGGTGATCTCACCCGGGATGATCCCGATCTCCACCACCTCGGCTTCGACGGCCAGCGGAAGCCCCTCCCGATCGTAGATGTTGCCGCGCGCGGGCGCCTCCCGGTGCAGCACCAGCCGGTTCCCGTTCTCCAGTTCCGGCAGGACCGTTTGCCCGTCCCAGGCAATCTTCCACCCGTCCCCTTCGCGCTTCATCAGCATCCGTGTCGTCCTGGAAAGGTCGCCCGCCATGAGGGTATGCAGCGTGACTTCAAAGCCGACCGTAGCATCGGTGGCAGTCATTTCCACGGTGAGAATGGCGTAATCCAGCGAACGCAGCGTGGTCTGCACGCGGAGGTCCTTATAGAAGGAAACAAAATCCTCCTGCGGGATGGCCGCGCGGGCCGCGTCCGCAAGCAGCGAATACATTTTGGCGTAATCCGCGGATTGCCAGCCGTCGAGAAAAGCGCGCGCGGCGCCCTCCGCCGACGGGGGATGGGGAATTTCCGTTTTCGAAAGAAGCGCTGTGGGAGTGGAAGAACCGGGAAGAACAAGCTGCCAGGGTTTAAGCCAGCCCAGGACGGCAGCCGTCCCGGCCGCGGCGAGCAGGACGAGTACCGCCGATTCGGCGCGCCGCTTCCACGCGTTCCGCTTGGCCGTCTTGTTCCATCCCGGATGTTGATACTGCATGATCCCCCGCGCTGGGAA
>Ga0105104_10003118_pt1 | contig 11933 bp, 9 predicted proteins | sample PPLLaktember2015_3_FD_87034 | JGI IMG/M metagenome (GOLD analysis project Ga0105104, IMG submission 87034) | Freshwater sediment microbial communities from Prairie Pothole Lake near Jamestown, North Dakota, USA - PPLs Lake P7 Core (6) Depth... | ecosystem: Environmental > Aquatic > Freshwater >...
TCATCGATCGCGCAGTCGTGGTCGTCCCAGATGGCGTAGATCGGGGTAGAGCCTGCGAGCTGGCGAAACTCGGGGCGCGACTGGCGGCAATAGTAGCTGTAATCGTGAAACGCGCCCGGCATCTCGGGCATGTCGGTATAGATGTTGTCCCCTAAGGTCAGAAACGCCGCCGGCTCGCGCGACAGCACGGTGTTCCACATCCGTTCGTGAACGGGTGTGTAACCCGCGCACCCGCCAAATGCCACGCGGAAGCGGCTGGACGTAGCCCTAGCTGGGAAGGTCTCGAAGGATGGCAGACCAGAGCCCGGTAGGACCGATTGGCCGCCGATCAGCACATCGTATCGGTACCGCGTGGCAGGCTGCAGTCCCTTGATTTCGATTACGGCGGTATAGTCCCGTTTGGCTTCGGTTTTCGCTCCGGCTTCCGCCGTCTTCTGGTCATACTGTAGAACTCGCACGGTTACCGGTGTTTCCCGCCAGGTTCGAACCCAGAAACGGGCGCCGGAATCAGTGACGTCGCCAAGCAAGGGGCCGTGGATCAGTCCCGGGTGCTGCATCGCCATCTTCTGAAACTCGGGCGTTTGGAGAAGCGGCCGCAACAGGTCACGCGGGCCGGCCAGGAAGCGTTCAAACGGCAAGCCGTTCGCCAGCGCCTCCCGAGCAGCAGTCGCGGCCTCGTCGAGCTGCTTCATCTGCGTCCTGGCGACGGCCAACATGAAGAAGACCTCCGGGTCGCGCGGATCCTGGGCAAGGCGCCTCTCGCAAAACTCCACTGCTTTTTCCGGACGGCCGGCCAGGATTTCGAGCAGCTGACGCTGCCCGCGCCACTTGTAGTCCTTGTCGGCTTGCTCCTGGGTGAAGAACCGCCTGTCCCAAGGGTTTTCGCTCCCGTAGTAAGCGAATCGCGGATTTTCGCTATAGGCATCCTCAGGCGCATACTGGCCGTACTGGGAGGACTGCTGAGCGGCTGCAGTCAGGGAGAGGATCACAACAGCCACTAGGGCGACTTTCGGGACAGTGGGGCTCATTATTGCACTCTCAGATCGTCTATGAGGTAGCGGCACGTCGGTGATTTGGCATCTGCACCTGGCAGATCCTCGGTTTCCAGTCCAGCCGGATTGGGCATCCCGGCTTCGACGATTTCCGGAGGGACAAACCCCCGGTAGGGGCCGGTCCGGAACACGATTCTCTCCACCGATTCCGCTGCCTCGGCAAATGGAATTCCCTGGCGTACCGGCGCCTGATCGAGGAGAAGGTCGTAGCTCCGCTTGGCGCAATCCACTTTCAACTCGATCATGTGCCACCTGCCGTTTTGAATCGCCACAGGCGAAACGTCGACCTGCTTGTGGTCCATCCCCAGCCAGTTCCTGTCGACGCGCAAACGTAACGGTCTCATCCCCTGCTGATCCTGCACCTCCACCTCGAGCGCGTGGCCCTGGGCGACCTGGGCAGCGTTGAAGCGGAACTGGATCCTGACCGTTCGGTTCCTGGGGAAGAGGCGTTCTGCAAGCGCATAGTCATACGGCTCTTCGTCCAGCAACTCGAGGCAGTCGTTCTTCGCCCCCTGTTCCGCCACGACTGCTACAGGCGCCCACTTCGAGCTCAGGATATTCCACAGATCCAGCGCCCGGCCGCCATGCTCGAAATTGTCGTTCACCGGCTCGGTTACCTCGCCCTTGATCGGGACTCGCATCTTGGCCACCCAAATGTCTTCTTTGTTCACGCTGTAGGTAACCCACATCTGGTCGCCGGAAGGGTCACCGTTGCCCTCGACAATACCGCGGTAGTACTGGGGGCCCGTATTCTTGTGGATGCCCTGGTAGCGCTTCGGCGGTACCTCGCCCCTTGCGCAAAGCATGTCGTCGAAGATATGGCCATCCGAACTGGTCATGACCACCATCGGGAACCGGTTTCGACGGGTCGCTGACTGATTGTGGACCAGCGCGTAGCGGGCGTCATCCGTTCGCTGCGCCCAGACCTTTGCGCCACAGGTCCACAGTGTCTTGCTGAGGGCGATCTTTGTCCACGACTGCCCGTTATCGGCGCTGAGGGCCGAATACTGGTTCTTCCATAACCCGACAACGACGCCGTCCGGACGGTGATAGTAGCAGAGGGCCTTGCCGGCCCCTTTGGAAGTCGTGATACTTGCCGAGAAATAGGCGGCGTTTTCTGCGGCGCCGGGATCAAGGGCAAAGAAACCGTCCTTGCCGCGGTCCTCTTCCCACCACTGCAAAGTGACGAGCTTGTCGGCCAAGAGAGCGTCGCAGGCTTTCACAAAGCCTTCATCCCGGCTGGTCTTGTAGTAGGGGTACGAGGTGTTCGACTCGTTAAAGCCGGCATGCCGGTTGTAGCGAATGAAGTAAATCGGGCCGAAACCGCCGTCTTTTCTGATTTCGCGGACCACCCGCCCCAACCCGTTGCCGGCATTGGGCGAGTTCCGGGGATTGGCGCAGTAGCCGTAGAAAGCGAGGGTCAGCAGTCGGCCGTTCGGCGCCACGTAAAAGCCCATTCGCTGATGCATGACGGCTTTCGTGCCGGCCGGGATTACGCTGTCCTCGGTCTTGATCTCCGGCAGCGCGTATTCCGGGAAGACCACCATGGGGGTGGCCCAGTCGCGTCCATTTTCCGACGTGGTCAGTAATGTACGCCCGGGCGGAGTGTGCTCCTGAAAGAGATTGCTCAGGTACTGCAAGTACAACCTGCCGTTCCAGTACGCGAGGAAAGGCTGATGGTTGTAAGTCCAGCCAATCTCTCCGTCCTCGGAAGGGTGTCCGCGATTCGCCCGGAGAACCTGAAAGTGGTGAACTCCCACAGCGTGCGGCAGGCCGCCGTCATAGAACCGCTTGTCTGGCTGACGTTCCCCGACGTATTTGACCGGCTCGCTCGCACAGTCGGAAACGGAGGGAAGCTGTTGAGAGGAGACCAGGACGATCACCTCGCTCAGAATCAGAAGGAGTAGCAAGAGGTATCGGGTGACTGATTGCGGGCGCCGTGTCATTTGTTCAAACTCCGAAAAGCTTGCGGGCATTGCCGAACAAGATTTTTGACTCTGTCGTCACGGGTTTGGCGGGATGGAGAAGGATCGGGAGATTGAGATCAGCCGCACGGGCAAATAGCGGTTTGAAGTCGGGCTCGTCCGGGAACCTGCCCGCAAGGTTCGTATAGAGCAGGATATGCTGAGGGCGGTCCTGGCAATCCCGGCCTCGTCCATGTCAGCGATCTTCGCCTGGACATCGGTGTGTTTTGGAAGCACCCGCCGGTGCCAGTCACCCATCCGAACATAGCGCTCGTCCCCTTTCCGATACACGACCGGATCCTCCTTACGCTTCTCCAGGAGGCCGAGAATCTCGGGAACGAACAGGTGACTCTGGCAGTCGATCGCTCCACAGCCGGGTGGGTCTGCTCGGGACGGGCATGCCTGTCGGGAAGAAGCAATTGCCGCCATAGCGCCTGCCGCGGTCTGAACAAACTCGCGTCTGCGTATTGAGGTGTTCATTTCTCTTCAATTACGGTTTGAAATGTGAAATATTACATTCCTACATTGGCATGTCAACTTAAAAGCTCATCCGTTTCGGAGACGGTCTGAGCAGGCATGGAGGACAATCCACTGCGTCGGCTTGACGACGCTTGGGGTCAATCTTCGGTCGTCTGGTCTAAACTGTTCCGGATTCCTTTGCACCCCCCCATGGGTAACTGCCGGGTTTCACGGCGATGAGCGGGCCGCCCAAGGCTGGCCGCAATTGAATCACGCCCGGCGCCAGTTCGCCGACAACGTCCAGGGACGTCCAGGCCATACGGCGGACCACCGCCGAGGCGGTTGCCCCTCCTTCGAGCCAAAGCTGGTCCACGGTGGATCGGGCCAGGACGGAAGAAGCCACTTCGGCCAGATGTCCCACCAATCGCCCCGATTGGGACCGGTCCACCAAGCGTTCAGGGCCAATCGAGGCCACCGCGAAACCTGTCTCATCGACAGCCTGCGCAACCTCGTCTGCCCAGTCTATCGCAGACTCATGCGAGCCCCGTTCAAACACAGCCGCGGGCATAGGCAGCACGCTTACATCGCCGCCTTCCCGCGCGTTGCGCCAGTCCACGACTCGCGATGTGGTTCCCGAGACAACCAAGACTCTTGGACCCGCTTTTGCACACCGACGCCCGCCCGAGACTCTTCCCCGGCTCGCGAGCAAGGCCGCGAAGAATGGCGCCCCACCGACAGGGAGTGTGTCCTCATCGACTCGTGCAGCCCAGGCTCGGAGATCCTCGAACGTCTCCCCCTCCCCAATCACGATCCCGTTGTCGGGCAAGGCGTCCGAGAGCCGACATACCCGGGCCGCGCCTCCACCCCGGTAGATCATGGCCGATACGTCGGAAGTCAGGGCTGGATACTCCGGATCGTCACGAAAGAGTGTCTGGCTGATCGGAAGGCCGTTAATCCTGTAGACGCCGTCCCGTATTGTCCGTCCGAGGGCGGGGTTAAAAGGGACGACCAAGGCGCGCGAGTAGCGGCCGGAGTCCAGGAACGGTTGGATCTCGGCGAGGACGTTCCCGCGCAGGACTGAGTCGATTTTCTTGAAGACCCAGTTATCCAGACCGACGACCGACTCCACCAGACTGACCGCCTCGGCGCCAGACTTTGACCGCGAGTCAAGGTCGACCACAGCCAGAGCACAGGAAGGCGGGGACGCGGCATTGAGTTGAACCGCCGCTTGAAGACCATACCGGAAGCCGACGCCGGCTACTTCCGCCGCTCCTGAGAAATCGTCCGCCAGTACTCTCTCCATTGGGTGTACACCTCGTGGCTAAGCTGGCTTTCTCACGTTGGCGCCAGACAGAGCCTTTCGGAGCCGCGCACGCAGCGCTTTTCAGCGGAGTAAGCGGATTCTCCACAGCAATTGCGACGCTGAACCCGCTTACTCCGCTGAAAAGACGCTGCGCGTGGCTCTGACAAACCACGCTTCAGGCCGCTTGGCACCTCTACCGGTTACCCCCCTGCGAGTCGGACCGCCCAGCGCATGGCCTGGATCAGGCTTCTCGGGTCGGCTTTTCCCGTCCAGGCGATGTCGAAGGCGGTCCCGTGGTCGACCGATGTTCGAATGACCCTACTGCCGAGCGTGATATTGACGCCGGTGTCGAAGGCCAGCATCTTGAACGGGATATGCCCCTGGTCATGGTACATGCAGACCACCGCGTCATAACGGCGGCGATAGACGGGGACAAAGATCGTGTCAGGCGGAAACGGGCCATGGACGTCTATACCGCTGGCGTTGGCCTGCTCAATTCCCGGGACAATCACTCGCTCTTCCTCGCCCCGGCCAAACAGCCCGTGCTCCCCTGCATGCGGGTTAAGGCCGCAGACCGCTAACCGGGCCGGCCGGCCCCGCATTCGGCCCAGCGCCTCCGCGGTCAGACGGATGACTTCCGCTACCCGGTTGGGACTGAGATGATCCCCGACCTGCATCAGGCCGATGTGCGTCGTCACCATGCTGACGGTTATTTCGTCTGATGTCAGCATCATACAGACACCCCCGGAACCGGTAAGGGCTTGGAAAATCTCCGTATGGCCCGGGTAGTTGATACCTCCCGCTTTCAACGCTTCCTTGTTGATCGGCGCCGTGACTACGGCTGCGAGCTGCCCATCCAGCGCCGATCGAATCGCCGCCTCGATGTATCCATAGGCCGCCCGCCCGCAGGCTGGCTGCACTCGCCCTTTTTCAATCGCGGCAGCCTCTAGCAGTGCGCAGTCCACGACACTTGGCAGGTCAACTGACACGCCCCCGGTCTCCCACTCCGCCAGGCTGACCACACGCTCGGCCCCGGGCCAACCAAGGACCTGAGCCACTCGTTCGAGGACTCCCGCGTCCCCGAAAACCACAGGCGAGCATACCTCAAGAATCTGCTGATCTCTCGTCACACGAAGGCAGAGCTCCGGACCTATTCCCGCCGGGTCTCCCATCGTCACGCCGATTGCGGGCCTGCTACTCATAGGCCTCCTTGTAGATCGACTCGGCGTCGGCGAGGCTCAATTGCCTCGGGTTGTTCTTCAACAGCCTGGTCACCTTCATCGCCCCCGCGGCCATGCGTCCGATCGCGTCCCGGGGGATTCCTGCCTCCCGGAGCGTTCTTGGGAGCCCACAACGCCGCGCCAGCTCGCCGACCAAATTCACTCCTTCCAGTGCGGTCTCCGCAACGCTCGCCCGCGCTGGCGCTCCTAGCGCCCGGGCGACTTCGGCGTATCGTTCAGGCGCGCAAGTTAAATTGAAACGCATCACGGAGGGCAGAAGGAGAGCGTTCGAGAGCCCGTGCGCCAGGTGGAAGTCGCCACCCAGAGGATACGCCAGCGCATGAACAGCAGCGGTGTTCACCGGCCCAAGGCACATCCCTCCGTAGAGGCTTCCGAGCGCGAGTTTCTCGCGTGCCTCGATGTCTGACCCGTTCGCGACCGCCCGTTCCAGGCTGGCGCCGATCAGGCGAATTCCTTCGAGCGCATAAATGTCCACCATCGGGTGGGCAAACTTGTTCGTGTACGCCTCCACACAGTGTGTGAGAGCGTCCATGCCTGTCGCAGCGGTCACCCCGGCGGGCGCCGAGACAGTCAAAAGCGGGTCGACGTAAGCGGCGTCGGGGACCAGGAACCGACTGACGACGGCCTTCTTGAGCTGATCGCTTTCGTCCAGGAGGATCGCGTTTGGGGAAACCTCACTCCCCGTACCCGCCGAAGTCGGCAGGCAGGCCAAAAATGTTGATCGGGATCCAAGAAGGTCCAGGCCAAACGTCTCGGTGACGTCTTGCGTGTTGCGAAAAAAGGCGGCGACCAGCTTGGCGACGTCGAGCACACTGCCGCCTCCAAGTCCCACTACTGCGTCCGGGGCGAAAGCGCGAGCCGCCTCCAGCGCGCGGCGAAAATCGGCGATGGTCGGCTCCCTGTCGATTTCCGCATAGACGCAGGTATTGCCCTCCCCCAAACGCTCCCGGAGTGAGCGCGTCAGTTGGAGGGTCGCATGGGCGGTCAGTATGAAGAACCTCTTATAACCGGCTGCCGCAAGATCGTTTCCGCACGCGTGAATCGAGCCACAGCTGAACTCAAGTTTGCGGGGAAGATAGAAGTGAATGGGTTGCATATTCGGTTTCACCCTCGAGTCAGTGGTCAATAATCGTCAGTCGTCGGTCATCAGTCAGTGGTCAATTGCCAGTAGTCAGTCGTCCGTCGGCAGCAGTCAGTTATCATTCGACTACTACCGACTATTGACTGCTGATTTCTCGCTCAATTCCCCGCAAAGATCCAGGACATACAGGATCCGCTCATCGGGCACATCGACCTCGATATCTGGGAGACCCAGGTCACAAGGTCCGAGGTGCCTGGCAGTTTTCTCTAAATCAGCCCGGACCTCCTCGTCCGACCGGCTCGCCAGATACATCGAGGTGAGCAGAACATTCCGCCGGGCCTCCGGGAACAGGCGGCGAGCCTTTTCCAGGTCCGAGTCGAGCCCCATATCGAGGTAGCCGAGCTCCGGGATTTCGCGATATGGCTCCAAGTAGGGATCGACCCGCCACGCGCAATTGTGAATACCATACACGGGGAACTGATCCCGGATCCAGGCGTCGAATGGGAGCAGACGCTCCCGGTAAAGCTGCGGGCTGACCATGTTCACGACGCAGTTGGAGACACTGGCGAAATCGTAAAACTGCCCCGCCTGCCTCTGCCTTTGGTACAGCGTTCTCATTCCGTCCACCATCGTCTGGGCGACGCACTCGAACAGATGCTCGGCCATGCCCGGGTTTTCGATGAGGTCGATAAAGATCTGTTGTCCGCGTAGCCGAAAGGCGGTGTTCAAGACACCCTGCCAATTGACGAATCCTCGGATCGTGCCGGTCAACTGCTCGATCCGGTCCATTTGTCGAAGGATTCCATCCAGGAAGGGCGCTTGGGGGAGGTCAACCGGAGTCAAAGCCATCGCCGTCTCGTCGGTCAGTGGACTCCCGTGCGCCACCGGCCATTTGTCAGGAAAGTACATGATTGACTGACCGAAGAGCGCCGCGACGACTGCCCCGGCATAAACCCCGGTCAGCAGGTCCGGCGGTTCGTCCTTGTCGGCGCCTCCGATCGCCCTTCGAGGAAATCGACGTCGGATTTCCCGCGTCATCGTTTCATGGCAGCGCAACCGGTAGTCGGGGTCCGCGTGCCAGCGCTCCGAAAAGTCTATCCCGCAGTGGAGATTGAACCAGGAGGGGTTAAAGCCGACCTCCGGGCGCAGGAAAGTCTCGTCGCCGGCGGCCGGAGTCCGAGTGGGCGGCGCCGCCGGGGCAATATAGTAAATGAGCTGCTTCCCGATGTCGGGTCGGGCCGATGATGCCATTTGCTACTCCGATTGTCCTTTGCGCGCCGACGACGTGGCGGCCCAAGCGTCCTTGACGACGCTGGCGGCCAGACAAAGATGATCCGTAAACGGCAGATCCTCCATGACGCCAATCGCGGCCCGGCCGCTGGCGCGAGCCTGCTCGGCCAACGTCGCGGTCACGGCGCGAACCGCTTCTGCGCCCGACAGGTGTACCGACGACGGGATATTGACCATGAAACGCTTGCCCGGCCAGACGTCCAAGGCCTCCAGTAAGGACATGTCACAGTCGGGGGGAGGTGTGAAAGATTCGACCAGGTCGATCGGCAGCCGTGAAACGGCCGCTGCAAGCGGACGGTTGCGGCCATCAAGGTGCAGCCCAGTCCTTTTCCCGCCAGCCTGAAGAAATTCGGCCGCCTCTGCGATGACCGGCGCGTAAAACCGCTCCAAACGATCTTCGCCGACGACGCTCATCTCGATATTCCCGTCGACAATCACGAATCGAGCAGGAGACCGCCTGACCATCTCGAGGCGCTCCCGTCGTTTCTCGAGCAGGATCTCGAACAATCGAATCACCAGGTCGCGCCGCTCTTCCCACTCGACGGCGAAATTCGCGATCCCCATGTAGTCGTAGAGGATCTCAAACATGGGCGATTTCTCTGTCGCCGGGCGGGTGACGCCGCTCTCACCGTAACGCAAGTCGTCGGCCAAGAATCTGTCGAAAGCCGGAACGTAATCGTAATCGGACACGAGGGCGAACAGGCGCTCGTAGTCCTCGGATGACTCGAACACCGGCTTCTGGCGCCAAAGGCTTCCGCTGCTCACGAGGGAGACGTCGGTCAGGTTCCCGTACGGAGTGTCATATGTCGTGTGCACAAAACGGTGGCCGTCCTCCTCGCAGATCGTCTCCTGCTTAGGAATCGACCGGAGTTTCGTCTCGTAAACCGCCGATTTGACGATGATGCAGGCTCCCAATTCGACGAGGCGCCCGGCTGTGCCGGAGTCCGGAATCTTGTTGTCCCAGACGAGGAACGGCGCCTGGTCAGGAGCTTCTCCTTCGACCATCGCCAGTATGTTATCTCGCGGCGTCCTTGCCATGTAACATTTCACATTCTAGCAGCTGAATCGGGTCGCGGGGAGAAAAAGAATCGTCGGCGCGGGCCGAAGTCGGGGGACGGCGCTTAGGAGGTCGGACGTCGCCCCGGAGCGGATGAGACGAGGCGGGCGAATAAGTTGATGGCTTCCTTTTGGAGCAGTGCGGCGGCAGAAGGAGTCCGATGATTTATCAGGACTCCTGGCGACGCCGCTTTCCAAAAAGGAAGCTCCGGACTTTTTCGACACCCTCGAGACGTCCGCGCTCCGAAAGGCCGGCCAACGCTCTTTTCGCCCGCTTTTCTCTTCCTTCGGCGGTTTTCATATTTTAGAATCTGATATCTAAAATGTTACATCCAAGAGGCCGCGAACGATGAGAAGGATCCCGCTCCAACAAGCTCTTGTCTTCTGCTTGGGCGCATTTCGAGCCCGGTTTTCCGCCGCCCGATCCGCCCGCTCGCCGCCGAGCAGGTCGATCGCATTCGTACGGCGCTCGCCGAGATCGGCCTCCGGCCAGTAGATGATCTGGCCGACCTGGCTCGCGCGATCCGCGGCGGCCATTCCCTTCCGGTGAGCGCCGACGTGGAGCTGGCCGTGCAGGAGACCATACTGCGATGCACAAGGGGAAAACAATGGGACGACTGACTCGCAGAGAGCTACTGAAGACTACGGCCGGCCTTGCCCCGCTCGCGTACAGGCCAGGATCCCGCTCGACCGTTTCCGACAACCGGCCCAATATCGTCTTCATCATGGCCGACGATCTCGGTCATGCCGACCTCGGTTGTTACGGGCAGACCCGGATCCATACTCCTCGGATCGACCGGATGGCTGCTGAAGGGGCGAAATTCACCGCGTGCTACGCGGGCGCCCCCGTCTGCGCTCCTTCCCGAAATGTTCTGATGACCGGAATGCATGCGGGTCACACCCGTATCCGCGACAATTCTCCGGCAGTCGGGGGTACGCCGGAGCTGTATCACGAAGGACAAATGCGCCTTTCCCTGGAAAGCTCCGATTTTACGGTTGCCGAGCTCCTGAAATCGGCCGGCTACCGGACGGGCATCACGGGGAAATGGGGGTTGGGCGAACCCTTTACCGATGGAACGCCCAAGCGGCAGGGTTTCGATGAGTGGCTGGGCTTCCTGAACCAGAACCATGCGGTCGACTACTTCACCGATTACCTGTGGGAGAACGAGAAGCGGGTCTTCATTCAGGAGAACCGTGAGGGCCGGAGGGGCGTTTACGTTCACGATCGATTCACTGAGTTCGGGCTCAACTTCATTCGCAGGCATCGTTCACGCCCGTTCTTCCTCTACCTCGCCTACACGACTCCGCACGAGACGCTCTCGATTCCCCAACTGGGGAGCTATGCGAACGAAGACTGGGGTGTGACGGAGAAAACTTACGCCGCCATGGTGAGCCGGCTCGACCGGGACGCAGGGCGGGTGCTCGACCAGCTCGAAGAACTGGACCTGAGTCGCCGTACGCTCGTCTTCTTTACTTCCGATAACGGCGCCCCCGACCGGCCGGCGCCTCGTTTTTTCCGCAGCAACGGCCTTCTCCGCGGGCACAAGGGGGGACTGTACGAGGGTGGTATTCGGGCGCCGATGATCGCTCGTTGGCCCGGTCGCGTGGCCTCCGGGACGACGGTTTCGATTCCCTGGTATTTCGCGGACTTCCTGCCAACGGCGGCAAGCCTCGCTCAAGTGCAAAGTCCGGCGGTGGACGGGCGCGACGTGATCGAGCTGATCCTGGGCAGTTCGGGACCGATCTCCGAACGTCCGCTGTACTGGGAAAAACCTCAAAACGGCCTCAAACAGGCTGTGCGCAAGGGTAAGTGGAAAGCGGTGCGGAGCAATCCGGGAGAGCCGATCGAGCTCTACGACCTGGAGCAGGATCCGAGCGAAGGCCACGATCTGGCTGCCAAGCAGCCAGAAGTCGTAGCTGAAATCGACGCCTACCTCAAAACCGCGCGCACGGTGTCACCCAACTGGCCGAGTTGAGTCCCACACCAGTCCCACACCAGAAGAGAGTGATGAACTGGAGGCAGCTGCCCCTGCCCCAGTGTCGTTCGCCAGCCGTAATCGCCGGTTCGCCAGTAATCGATTGTCGTTTTGCGGCAAACGCCACATCGTAAGGGCGGAGATGAGCATTCTGAGGAGTACTGATATGGGCAGTGAGACAATTGTGATCACAAATCCGAACCCGAATCAGCCCGAGACCCAGTGCCCGGGCTGCGGACATCCGATAAACGAAAGGTGGATCTACCGAGAATACGCCCGTCTGATGGGCCGACGATGTAAGGGCAAGACCAGCGAGAAAAAAGGCCGAAGCCTCCAGAAAAAACGGACTGAAGGGCGGGAGGCGCAAACGGGCATGAAAACCAACCTGACGATCGGTCATCCATACGCTCTGCCGGTACCGTACGTTGGTCGTCTACTTGCGCTGATCCTGGCTTTGCTCTCTGTTTCGCGCCTTGACGCCGGAAGCGTTCCAGTGGCCGTCTTTGATGAA
>Ga0105104_10003120_pt1 | contig 11931 bp, 10 predicted proteins | sample PPLLaktember2015_3_FD_87034 | JGI IMG/M metagenome (GOLD analysis project Ga0105104, IMG submission 87034) | Freshwater sediment microbial communities from Prairie Pothole Lake near Jamestown, North Dakota, USA - PPLs Lake P7 Core (6) Depth... | ecosystem: Environmental > Aquatic > Freshwater >...
AAAAAACTGAGTAAGCCAAGGACCTGAGTAGACAGGGTGGAGAGGACTTCGAGCCTATGGGTGGGACGGGTTTCAACATGAAAAGGTGGGACCGGAAATAGAAGGCGAAATAACATTGCCTCGAACTCCCAGGGGTATGTTGCCCGGAACCTTACTAGTTGCGGCCAATGTAGCAGGATTTAGCCTGCACCAATTGGGAGGTCCGTAAGGGCTAGAGTGCGCGCAAGCGCCAGACCTCCTATTTGCGAGGTCCGTAAGGGCTTAGCGTACCTGCCTGTCTGCCCGCGTGCGGGCGTGGGCACCTGGGTGCGGGCGTTGCCCGCGCGTGTGAGTGGGTGCGCGTGGGTGCGCGGGCGGCACGGGTCCGAAGGGTGGGCAAAGAAACTTTGAAAATAGGTGTTGCATCGAGTCTGGTCCCGTGCCATAAAGGTGTTGCGGGTCGTTGACCCGCCCGGCACCACGTGTGGGCCGGTTCTCAAAATGGGACTCCAAAAATGGCAAACTTTGTTTTCAAGCCTTCCGCGAAAGCCTTCGGCGAAACCGTTATCCAGCGGTCGATCGACGTGCGACTCGAGTCGGGCGTCTGGTTCGTCAACGGTTACGAACTCTCGCAAGCCACGGTTGACCACGCGACTGCTTTCGCGATCAAGCAGCGTTTGTCCAACTCGTTCGTCAACGCGGCAACTTTGAAGGATGACGACGGCAACGTACTCCCGCTGAAAACCCGGCTTTCCGAGTGGCAGAGCATGTATGACAAGGTTCTGGCAAAGATCATCGACTCCGAAGCGTCGCCTTCGTGGGAGACCGTGTTCGAACGTATCGCGGGCGAGTCGGCGGACCCGTTCGGCGCGCAAGTCGCGCGACTTGTCAACGCGGGTCTGCGGGCGTGGGCGAAAGCCAAAGGCAAGAAATTGCCGAAGGTCAACTCGGAGGAATGGAAGGCACTCGCGGAAAAGTACCTTGCGAAGTTCAAGGTCCGGATCGAGTCCGAAGCCCGTCGCATCCTTGACGAAGCGGAACTCGCGGCCGACGATTTCGACGACCTTGACGACAGCGACGAGTCCGAAGGCGACGACGAAGCCGACGACGAAGCGGAAGAAAAGGAGCCCGAAACCAAGTAACGGGACTCGGCCGGGGGAGAAATCCCCCGGCTAACTCGTTGATTTCATTGACCTAATTAGGAAGGGGGCCTCCCCCTAGGGAGGTCGGCCAGACGAAGTCTCCAGTCTAAAAAATTTCTACCCAGGATTAACGATCACACCTTAACTGCAACTAATCTACTACTTACTACTTACTCTACTTCCCAGGCCCCGGAGGTCAGTCCCACCTTCACTCTTCAACCTTGTCAGTTCTGATATCCCACCTCACCGCGATCGCGCCAATAGTGTGTTGACTCAGGCCTGCTTCCGTGCCATCTTCACCTCTAGCGAGGCGCGAATGGCAGACGATTTCACCCTGGAAGATCTTGGAATTGGTTTGAGCCGAGATGGTCTTCTGCTCGCTCCTCCGGCCCGTGGTAAGACACCGGCGGCGCTCTTTCATGCATACGAGCGTGACCTAAATGAGTCTGATATTTCCCTCCTCCTGTCGGCACCTTCACGGGAAACCACAACTCCTTCGATCAACAAGCTGAAGCAGAGCCACCACGCGCTCGCCCGCTTGATTGCCGAGGGCCGTCCACACGTAGAAGTCGCAGCAATTACTGGCTACTCTCAAAGCCGGATCAGCCTTCTCATGGACGACCCAGCCTTTGCTGAGCTGGTCGGTTTCTATTCAGGACAGGTAGCAGAGGTTTACCTCAACGTTCATCAGAGGCTGGCCTCCCTGGGCCTCGATGCACTTGAGGAACTTCACGACCGCCTGAATGATCCTGAGGCTCCTGACTTTAGCAATCGGGAGCTTCAGGACATAGTCGCGCTGACCTTTGACCGAGCCGGGTATGGACCGAGAAGTACTCAGGTCAACGAGTTCAAATTCAGCATTGACGGGCTGCTCTCCGCCGTCAAGGACGAGGTCAGGACCCGGCAACATGGTAGCATTAAGACCCTGGACGCACGACCAAACCAACCCCAGGCACCGAGTGATCTTGGGCCTGAAGAAGGCGCAGATCCTATCAGCTCGCCCGGACTTCATTCCGAAGAGTCTGGGGCGCGGCGTCAAAGCGACGGGTCGCCAGTTCGAGAACCGAGTAGGCAAGAAACTTTTATCCCCTCTAACGAGAACGGGGAAGATCGAGGTTAGACATTCCGTTTGGTTCGAGTTTCTCGATGCCAACGGCCGGGGAGTCTGCGAGGCCGACTACTTAATCATCTGTCCTGACCGGGTGGTGGTGGTGGAAGTTAAGCTGACACAGACTCCCCGCGGACTCTCGCAACTAGGACTTCTCTACCTTCCCCTGGTGAGGATGATCTTTCCAGGAGTAATAGTGCAGGGGGTCATGGTTTGCAAGAAGCTCTATCAGGATGATGGGTCCCTAGTGAGTACTTGGGACGAAATCCTGAAGGGGAACGGGACTAAAATCCTGACCTGGCAATGGTTAGGATAACTAGAAACCAACAAACGAGGATGTTATGGCTATCACAGTAGACGACGTCAACGCCCTGTTTCCCCCAATGAGCATGGCGAACCCCACCAACTCCAACATTAATCGGGCACTTAGGCTGACCGCCGGGCTTGCTCCGCTGGCGGATGCCGAGGCAGCTCCCGAGTCGGCGCGCTCCAAGTCTGACAGAGGCTCTGAAGCCGAAGCCCGCTCGGGCATTCCGAAGGAGGATGCAGTTCCGCCTCCGTCGCCCCAGGGAGCGAAAACCTCTGAGAGCCTGAAGTAAGATGGGCGGGATGCTCGGTGGTGGGGGAGGCGGCGAGGCACCGCCGACCCAGATGCAGATGCCAACCCGACCTGCACCACTTCCGCCCTCGCAGGCAATGCAGGCTTGGATCAACGGAGGGGCGACCCCAGGCAGCTCGATCATGCGGCCGCAGGCCCCAGCCATTCCGGCGGGCACTCCGCAGGTTCCAGTGGCACCAGCAGGCATGAGTCCGGCGCCGCCCAATGTGCCGCCCTCGGCGATGAACCCGCAGGCCATTAACTTCAAGAACCTGATCTCACAGCTTCAGGGTGGAGGTTCGGGCGGGTTTAATATCCGGGATCTCCTGATGAGTCTAGCTGGCTCCCGCGGCAACATGACTGGGATAAAGTAAAATGGTGGGACCAGGCTATCGGCCATTCTTTGGAAGTAGCCCTCTGCAGCAGGCCATGTCTGGTCTGGTCCCTCTTGCTACAACCACAACGCAATTACCTCCCGAGCTTGAGAAACAGTTCCTGCTCTGGAAGAGCCTGAATGCACCCAACGACAGCGGACAGGACTATGACCTGCGGGGTGCCTTCCTGCATGGACAGACTCCTGACCAGGGCGGACACCTTCCGGATACCTGGAAGAAACCAGAGCATCCCACTTTCTCTACCGAGTCCATCTATGCTCCGCTTGCTGGAGATAAGCCGCCAGGTACCTGGGACGAGGCTGGTAACTTTGTGCCAGGAAAAGACAAGATAATCCCTGGCTCCATTCTTCCTGTAGGCACCAATCAGAGAACAGGTGAGAAGGTTTGGGGTGAGCCCTCTGAACTCATGAAAGGCCTGTGGGACGCCTTTACCTTACCAGGGGATACCTTGGCGGGTAAGGTCGATCCAACAAGTAGCGAAGGGATTGGCCGGGCTGCTGGCTTTGCAGGGAACATCGGACTTCCAGGCCTTGGCAAGTCTGCCGCCGAGGGAACTCTCAGTGCCTTAGCTGGAAAGGATGCCTTTGATCCCAATCAGCTGAATATGTTCGGTGGTGAGCGCGCGAAGACTGCGGATATTGGGAAGCTGAATAAGGCCTTTAGTCTTTATCAGAAGGCGGGCAAAGGCTTTAACCATCCAGACTATCCAATTCCACCTCAGGCTATCGAGGATATCTTCGCCAAGACCGGCTGGTTCATGGCACCGGATAGGAAGTGGAGGTTCCATATTCCTGATGCTGATGCCAAGTTCACACAGGCCATTCCAAATACTGATAAAGAGATGGCGACCGAGTTTGCCAGGCTTGTGAGTCTGGCAGATCCAAATGCGGACTTGGCTCCTCTAATTCAGCAAGCTCGTGAGTCAGTAGCCCCTGCCGTGCATGGCAACACGAATAGGACTTCAGAGTATCTGAGGTCTAAGGGCTACGACTACATGCAAGCGGCGATGCAGCCAAAGTGGCAGATGCAGGACATTATCGACCATCCTGCACTCTACGACGCATATCCGTTCCTGAAGAAGTACAACACAGGACTCATTCTTGACCCGATGGGGAAGGGAGGAGGTTCTTTTAACTTCATGACTCATGACACCAACATGGAGGGGCCAACTAGGCTTCGGGCACTAGGTACAGGACTTCATGAACTCCAGCACGCAATACAAGACGAAGAGTTCATGGGAATGGGCGGGGACTATCCCATCGCGCAGTTTGCAATGGATGAGGTCGCAAAGCAGAACCCCAACATGAATATGCCTCATGTGCATGATGTATATAGAGCACTCATAGGAGAGACCGAAGCTCGAGTTCCCCAAACCCGGTTCATGCAAGGACCTGGCATAGGTAAGCCAGAAATCGGTGGAACCCCCTACGCGGCGCAGGGATATGATGTTCCCGCCGGGCTCCAGATCGACCCGAATATGATCAACCTGTTAGGGGGTGGCGCTGGTAGTCAGCAGTACCTGGACTACATCAGGCAACAGTTAATGGGCCTAACCCAAATGCCTGGCGCGATCCCGCCATGACAAGAGAGACTGAGCAGAACCAGCGTAAGGCGGTTATTACAGCCACCTATGAAGACCCGATACTCTTCCTTCGGACCTTCTTTCCGCACTGGTTCACGAAGAAGATCAGCTGGGCCCATAGAGGCCTACTGGCTATCTTGCTCCGCCGGACCGATTTCTTGCTCAACTTTGGTAAAGAGACCTGGCCTGAAGGAGAGGCTTATTGGACCAAAAGGGAACTCGCGAAGATTATCAAGTTTTTCGTCTGGAGAGAACAGCCGGAGGATCCGGGTATACCATTGTTCGAACTGGAGGAACTCGGCAACGAGGATTATGCCCTGCATTTGAATGTAGCCCCAAATACGCAGGTTGTCTGGCCCCGAGGTTTTGGCAAGACCACCCTCATCAATGCTGCCAATATATTCAAGACAGTCTTCAAAATGCGGAAGTTCCTGGTATATGTCTCAGAAACGGCCAGGCATGCAGAAGCCCAGCTTGAGAATGTAAAGCGGGAACTAGCAACCAATGAGCGGCTTATAGGTATCTTCGGAACTCAAAAGCCTGAAAGAAATGATGAAGAAAGCTGGAGGCACGACTTCTTCGAAACCACTGGCGGGGTTGCCTTCGCAGCCCGAGGTCGCGGTGGACAGGTCCGAGGCCTCCTGCATGGGGCTAGTCGTCCCGACGATATCACTGTAGACGACGTTGAGGACAAGGAAAGCGTCTCAACCCCTGACCAGAGAGACAAAACCCTCTCCTGGTTCTACGCTGACGTGGTACCAGCCCTGAACCAGATCACAAAGGAGGGGGTTATTAACATGATTGGGACTCTCTTGCATAGAGAGGCCCTAATTCCCAAGGTCATGGGGGACCCGGACTGGGTCTCAATCGTGTTCGGAGCGGAAGACCCAGACGGGGAACCTCTCTGGATCGAGTATATGACCAAAGGGGATATAGCTAAAAAGAAGAAAAGCTTTGCAAGAGTAGGTAAACTAGACGAATTCTACATGGAGTTCCTTTCCCAGTTAAGAAACTCGGAGAGTTCCAGGTTCAAGTCTCCATTTATAATTCGTCCCATGAGTCGGAGTGACTTCGTAGGTGTCGCACTTGTACAAGATCCTGCTATTTCTTCTGATCCTAACGCTGACTTTTGTGCCTTCGGCGTCACAGGCATCACGCCACACGGAAATCACCATGTCCTCGAAGTATATGGTGAGCGTGGTATGCACCCCAGAGCTCAAATCGATAAATACTTTGAGCTTAAGTTCAAGTGGGATCCTACCCAGTGTGGAATTGAGGCAGTTGCTTACCAAAAGGCTCTTATACATTTGGTTAAAGAGGAAATGTTTAGAAAGGCCAAGACCTTTGGTCCCCGAGCCTACTTCGAAATCATTCCCATTCTGCATGGTAAGCAAGGAAAAATCCCCCGAGTGGAGGGAATTCTGGCCCCGCGCTACGCGGCTGGATATATCAGCCATCAACGAGTCTTTCCCGAGCTTGAGACTCAACTTATTGAGTGGCCAAAGGACAAAATGGACTTCCCCGATGTTGTGGCCATGTGCATAAGCCTCCTGGATCCGTATGCGGCCTCGGCTTATCAGGACGGGGCCCCAGAGGGAAGTCCCGAGTTTGAAGACAAGCTGGCCAAAGACATGTATGAACCCCTGGAAGAAGATTATTATCGAGGTGCACCGTGACAACTGGTGGATTTGCCCCTGGGCCGAGTTCCCCGATCAATCTTCCCCCGAATGGGGCAGAGCCTCTCTTTGACCTAGGAGCCAATTTACCTCCACCTATTGCAGCCCGGCCGGCCCTGACTCCCATTGAGAGGCTGAGCCCCGGCAGCGATCTCCATGCGAAGGTCCTCCAGAAGCTACTGGATCGGCTTGAGGCCTCCGAACGTAAGATGAGCAACTTCTATTCTCGTTGGAGGCTGAACGAGAAGAAGATGCAGGCTTACGTGGACCTGCCGCAATATGAACAACTCCTCAAGTCCCTTGCCGTGCGAGGGGCGGAGCCGCCGCCGATAGTCTCGATCACAGTGCCCTACACTTTCGCGACTATCTGGACCATCGTGACCTACCTTGCTCACACCTTTACAGGAAGGAAACCCATCTTCCAGGTTTCCACTAACAAGGCAGAGATGGTCCAGGCGGCGGAAAATATGGAGGTGGTCCTACAATATAATTCCGATCATACTCGACTCATTAAGGAACTCTTCCAGTACTTCCTTGACGGGGAGATGTACGGAATTGGAGTCATTCGGACCCTCTGGAAGGTGGAAAGGAAGAGTAGGACTACCTGGATCCAGGCGCCCGTCGGTGGCAGCTTCATGCCGGATGCGGCTCAGGTTAAAACTCGGGTCCGTGAGAAAAAGACTGTCTATGAAGGGAACGTCTGCAAGACTCAAGACCCCTTCATGTTCTTTCCTGACCCGCGAGTTCCGATGAACGAGGTCAACAAGCGGGGTGAGTTCGTCTTCTGGAGGACCTACGAAGGCGAGCACACTATGAAGAAAGAGGAGGCGGATGGGACCCTGAAGTGGGTCAAGGACGCAAAGAAAACTATGCCTCCGAACACCATGAACGGGGGAGGAGAATCAGCAAGAAATCTTACCTCCCTTGGCGATGCCCACGCAGGCACCAGGGATAGTCAGGACTCCCGGCTTAATTCCTTTTTTCAGGTCGACCAGGGAACGGTGGAACTCATTCCCGCCGATTGGGGCCTGAGTGACGAAACAGATGTTCAGAAATGGATCTTTACTATTCTGAACAAGAGCCAGATCGTGCAAGCCGAGGCTCTTGACCTCGATCACGACATGCATCCTGTAGCGGTGATCGAGCCCTACAGCTTCGGGTATGGTTTCGGTCAGGTGGGATTGACCGATATGCTCGGGCCGCTACAGGACACCGTCAGCTGGTTCATTAACTCGCACATCCACAATGTTCGGAGTACTCTGAACAATTCATTCATCGTCAACCCCAGCGCCGTCGAGATGCAGGACCTGAAAAATCCTGGACCGGGGAAGCTCATTCGCCTCAAACCCTCGGCCTATGGAGTGGATGTGCGAACCATCATCCAACAACTACAGGTGACAGATGTTACAAGGTCGCATGTGGCTGATATGGCCGAGTTCATCCGTATGGGTGACTCGCTTGCTGCAGTCAACGACAATCTTCGAGGCATACAGACGGTTGGAGGAAGAAAAACCGCCACAGAAGTTAGGACCTCAGGGGAGGCTGGCGCCTCCCGTCTTGCCGCCCACGCGAGATTGATTTCTGCTCAGGGTATCGTCGACCTAACCGAGCAGATGTGCCTGAACAACCAGCAGAACCTGAGCGAAGATTTCTACGTGAAGGTGGTTGGGATGGACGGAGTTCAGGATCAAGGGAGCCGGTTAATTCGTCCTGAGGACCTCGTGGGCGACTTCTACTTCCCTATCCATGATGGGACTCTTCCTATTGACAAGATAGCCACTCTTGATATATGGAGGGAGATCATGGTTGGTGTCCTTCAAGATCCACAGCTTCGGCAGAGTTACGATGTTGGCAAGCTCTTCGAGTTCGTTGCTGAACTCGGGGGAGCTAGAAACATTACTCAATTCAAGCTTGCACCTGCGGAACAGATAGAAGCCCAGATGCAGGCCGGTAACGGCGTCGCGCCTCCGGGCATGATGCCAGGGGGTGGACCGCAAGGTATGCCTCCGGGGATGCCTCCGCCATCTACCCCGCCGGGTCCAGGTGGTGGGGGCATTCCTCCCCAAATGATGCAGATGCTGGCTAGCCTTGGCGGGGCCGGAGGAGAGCTGTGATGGACAGAAAGCTCTTCGAAAAGGCAGCCAAGGCTGAGCAAGAGATCAGTCCAGCTGAGCTTACCAAGGCCATTAACCCCGGCAGTCTCCTCTTTCGGTTCATCGGAAAGTTACTCCGGGAACAGGACGAGTACGAGGCCGGACTGATCAGGATGGACCTGGTCACCGAGGAAGGGCGAATGGCCGCCCTACGGCAACAGGGCATTGTGCAGGGTCGAGCAATGTTCATCGAAACAATAATCGACCTCGTAACCGAAGGAGTGGAAGAAAATGGCCGAGACCAACCAGAGCCCGAATTCGAACTTAGTTCCCGCCGAGACGTCTACTCAAACGGCGCCGAGCGGAACTGAAACCCAGGAGTTCGGCGACATTGCCGATATGCTTGGCTACACGGAACGCCAAGCTGAAGTAGAAGCAGAACTTAACAGGCCGGATACAAAACCCGAGTCTGACGGAACTCAACAGGAACAAATTCCTGGGGACGTAAAGCCCCCTGTCCAGGCTGACGGGCAGGGAGCCATTCCTCCAGAAGAAAAGCCTCCGGTTGAGAGTAGTGAGTCCCTCAAGGACGTACTAACCCAAGTACTGGCGGAACAACGCGCAGCACCAGCCGCTGCACCCGCCGCCCAGACGCAGCCTGAACAGCCTTACTATACTCCGACAGTGCCGATGGAACTCATCAATGCAGTAAGTTCGGAAGACCCGAACGTGCGGCAGCAGGGAGTCTCCATCATCATCGGCGGAGCCATGAACAAGGTTCGGGCGGACCTAAGTGCGGTGATCCGTGCTGAGGTTCAAGCCGCACTGAACGTCGTCCCCAACCTGATGCAGTATCAGCAGAAGCAGAAGGAGGACGGGGACAATCTTCGGAAGACTTTCTACGAGGAGCACCCGAACTTTGGAGGCAACCCGAACCGGATGAAGCTGGTAGCCATGACGGCTATCGAGCTGGCTCAGGGGATGGGGAAAGAGTTCAAAGGGCCGGACAAGGCTTTCCGGGACAAGCTCGCCGCAACCGTAGAAGGTATGACAGGGATCAAATCGGGGAAGGCTGCTTCTCCTAAGGATCCTCCGCCGAAGCCGCGGTATCAGTCAGGCGGTAGTCCAGCTCGTGGTGACGACGGAGCGCCGTCACTCTCTCAGGAGATTTGGGACACCATCGGAGGTGGCCTGAATTAACATCAACCTGGTGGGACAGATAGCATAGAGAAATCCGTCCCACCTGAACTCGGAGACTTCGAATGCCCATTCAGGGACTTCGCCACACAGAGAATTTCGCAGTCAACCAGCGTCCACAGAACTGGAGGGAAGGCATTCTGATGCTGTACCCCAATTCTGCCGAGGCGGCGAAGGCCCCGCTTACGGCCTTAAGCTCGAAGATGAAGAGCCGGGGCGTGGACGATCCGGTCTACCACTGGTGGGAGAAAGAGCTTGACGATCGTCGGCTCAAGCTCACCGTCGCGCTGACTACTGTTCTGACCACACTCACCGTCGACGCCGCCTACAAGACCGCACAGACCCTGAAGGAAGGTGACGTGCTGATGGCGGAGCAGACTGGCGAAGTGATGTGGGTCGTGCAGAACCCGGTCACTCCGACGGCGATCATGGTCCAGAGAGGTATCGGCACCGGTGGTGTTGGTGTGGTGCTCGATCCGGTTGCAGCCGGCATGAACCCCTTCGTACTGGTCATCGGTTCGGCCTACGAAGAAGGCAGCATGGCCCCAATCGGGATCAACTTCGACCCGACCGAGCGGTCGAATTACACTCAGATTTTCCGGCAGACTCTGGAAATGACGAGAACTGCCTCCAAGACCCGCCTCCGCACCGGCGACCAGGTCAAGGAAGCCAAGCGCGAGACGCTCGAGATCATCGGCGTCGATATGGAACGGGCCTGGTTCTTCGGGAAGAAGTACGTAACTACGAAGAACGGCAAGCCCGCCCGCATGACCGCCGGCGTGAGGGACCAGATCCTTTCTCTGGCTCCGCAGAACATCAAGAATTGGGCAGCTCCGATCACGATGGAGATGCTCGAGAATGAAATGCTGAACGTGTTCGCCTATGGCTCCAGCCAGAAGGTGATGTTCGGCGGGAACCGGGCTCTGCTGACGATCGGCCAGATCATCAGGAAGAATGCGGTTTGGAACATCGAGTCTGGGCTGAAAGAGTACGGGATGAACGTCAGCAAGATCACCTCTCCCTACGGCGAGTTGGTCTTCTTGGCCCATCCTCTATTCACCCAGTCTGGTGGCGGGACCACGGCCGGCACAGCTTACTCCGGACTGAGCGGTTCCGCCGCTATCCTCGACATGGCGAACATCGAGTACGTTCACATCAACGGGGATGACCTCAGATACGAGGCCGACCTGAAGAGCAACGGGCTTGATGGGATGAAGTCCGGCTACATCGCGGAGTGCGGACTCCAACTCGAACACGCCAAGACCCACTACTGGTGGAATAACGTCACCTCGGCGGCCAAGGATCCCTGAGACCCCGTGAGGGTACTGGAGGAAGAAAGACCCAACGCTTTCTTCCTCCTATTTTGGAGGGAATTCCGTGACCACTACCCTGGCCGAGTTCGAAGAGACAATCAGGACCAACATTAGGAGGGGGCATTCATTGGATGCCCTCATTCCTGGTTTTGTGCGGAAGGGTGCTCTCTGGATCGAGAGGAACAACACCCTTCAGTACATGAGAAAGTTTGCTGAGATCAAGATCGACATTGAGGCTGATGAGCAGCCGAGGTACATCTCCCTCTTCAATACTCGGATCAAGGCCATTGAGTCCTTCAAGTGGATTTACAAGGACGGCCAGTTCTACTATCTGAGCCTTCGCCAGCCCCAGGACTTCCCGATTGACGTAGCAGGGGTTCCGGCCGGCTATTGGCTGGACGGAGTAGAGCGGGTTGTGCTGAGTGCTACTCCGACTGAGAACCTCTACGGGCACATGATCCTGGTCAAATACACAGACTGGCCCACAACCCCGGACTCAACCCACTGGTTGATTGATAATGCGGAAGACCTGCTAGAAGCTCAGGCCATGATCGCCTTTGCCAAGCACGCAAGGGACGGAGAGGCCATGAGCTTTTGGAAAGGTGTCTTCGACGCAGGTCTGCCGGGCCTTTACGCGGCTGATCAAGAGATGCAGTGGTCGAATACGGACCTGGCTATGGAATACTATGGGACGAATTCTTGAACCTGAAGAGCCTTTTGCCTTCGAAGTCCTCTCTCACGAAGGAGTGGACAAGGATCGGCCTTCCGGTTTAGCCTGGAACGTCTTCGGGACAGAACTCAAAGAACTAGTGATCCTCTATCCGGAGGATCCGGATGGGCCCAAGCCG
>Ga0105104_10003121_pt1 | contig 11926 bp, 18 predicted proteins | sample PPLLaktember2015_3_FD_87034 | JGI IMG/M metagenome (GOLD analysis project Ga0105104, IMG submission 87034) | Freshwater sediment microbial communities from Prairie Pothole Lake near Jamestown, North Dakota, USA - PPLs Lake P7 Core (6) Depth... | ecosystem: Environmental > Aquatic > Freshwater >...
ACATACTCTGCATTGCCACGCAGTCGGCCCATCAGGTCCATGAAGTCCTTATGACTGAACTCAGGATCCTCTAGTTGGTCCACTATGATCCAGTCATATGTAGCCGATAGCAGATTGGACTTGCTCTCTTCAGTCTCTTTGCCTCGCTGTGCAACGTATCGAAAGTTGATAGTCGAACCATTCTTCAGGATCAATGTGTTCTCTTCTCGAGAAGGCATACGCTTGATCCAATGCGGCGGACACCATAGTAAGAACTCCCGCCTGATTGTGTCGTTGAGCTTCGGATAGGTACTCCTCGCCACTAGACCGTTGCAGCCAGGATACTCTTGAGATAACTTCAATGCCTTCACACATGCGGCTGCTGTCTTCCCATTACCAAAGCCACCACCTAGGAACTGCACCTTACTGTATGACCTGTGGAAACGATCATGCATGCCGCCTTCTACGATCTTGTATCGCTTGGTGCTCATGATGTGACTGACTGCATCTCAGTATCGGTCAGCGCGCTTGACCAGTAGCGCCACGCTCGTGCATGACCGCATATATTCGCACCTGTTAGTGACCACGGAGATGTGCCGATCGCCATATTGCTGGTCCACGGATAGGGACCGGCAGGCAATGTCGCATTGACAGCAGGAGCCAGTCCATTGACTGATACAGCAAGCCTATTGGTGGAGTAAGATATCGCCACCTTAGCTTGCTGGTTGACAACAACACCACCTTGGTTTGCTGTTGTGCCTACGCTTGCGATGTTAGCTGCTACCTGTGCTGCTCCACTGGTTGTATAGTACAATACGTTGGCGAACGAACCACTAGAGAAACCACCCATCGTGGCGATTGCTTTGGACGTGTCGAAATCCATCAACAGTGTACCTGCACTGGCATTGAACCACGCGCCCAGCGGCGTGACATTGCAGACATCTACTGCACGTGTCACAGCAGTCGCGCCTGTCGGAATGTGGCTGGTTGGGGATGCACCTACCTCGATCTGGCCGCCCCAAACATTATACTGTGCACCGTTCACACGTGTAGATGATCCGTCGGCTGTAGCTGAGCATATAGAGAGACCTACTGCTGTGCTGGCTGCTGGCATCGTACATGTAGCCATCAGGCGCCACCAGCCATTCGGCAACACCTTGACAGACACAGTGGGTGCTGTTGCTGTTCCCCTGGTGGTAATAGATGTCGCACCTGTCGTAGTGTTCAGCCAGACATTCACTCCATTCGTCAGTCCGGTATCGGTGCCCAGCATGCGTAGCCAATCGGTGTTGCCACGCTTCACGAACATCGAATAGGTAACGACTGAGCTAGCTGCGACAGGAGCGGGAATGCTCGATGCGATAGCTGAGCCAGCAGAGCCTTCAACAAAGTTAGCGGCTGCAGTTGCACCACTCGGTGCTACAACTATATTGTCTGTGACAGTAACATCTGCCTTTGACCATGTGGCGAATGACGCTGAGTTGGGATGGATGTTGGTCCGTGCTTCCTCGATCAGCAGACCAAGCAATTGCAATGTAGCCGGGTCGTAGTCCCACCGTGGCGCACTGTTGGCCGCGCCGTAAGTCGGGATGAATTGTGTTGCGGCAGCGCCCTGCTCCATCTGCGGCGCACCGATGCGGAGGGTGAAATCAATAGGCACACCAACACCGGTATTAATCATCAAACGCACCTGCACGGCAGCGACAGTCCCGCCGCCTGTTAGGGTCACTGAGTAGACATTGCGCTGCGTCGCAAGAGATTCTGTCGGTATTGATGTCGCCAGGATAACTGGCCCTGAGTTGCCCTTAACTTGTGCCCCCGCAGCAGTGGTTTCATTCGTTACCAGTTGGATATAGTTGAAACCACTCAGCGTCCCTGCCACTAGCTGCACGTATACCGAACTGCTCCATGCCTGACCGTTGGCAGCTACCATGACGCCGGCGCCGACTTCCGGCAGTATCTGGACGCCGCTGTTGATAGTGGTCCCAGCAAACCGCATGTCGATGTATGGAATGCCGTTCTCGGTCCCGGTGCCAACCATCTGTGGTGTTACGGCTGGCGAACCACCAAATGCCCAGTTGGTTGGCGGTGTCCCAGGTGTTCCTGGCACTGCGCCTATCATGGTGCTGTTGCGGATACTGTTGCTCGCCGCCGTCTGCATCACACCTGCACTGTCGAAGTAAGTGGCTGTCGATGCACGTGTGAACGTAATCCTAGGATCGAGCACTCCAGGTGTCATGAAGTTCAACGACACACTAGCAGTTGCCAACAGTTTAGACTTAGCAGACATGCCTGCCATCTGTCGGCCAGGATGACCTAGACCAAAGAACATCTACGCCATCATCTCTGCAATGTTCAGCGAACCACCACCAGATGCTTGTATCACAGCGATACGCTCTCCAGGCATGACCCAGAAGTACTCAGGTATACCAGCAGGCAGTAGTATACTGGATGAGGCACCAACTACAGCAACAGGAGTGAGGCCGAAGCTGATCCAACAATCACTGGTCGCCACTAGACGCACATGTCGTGTGTTGTTCGGTGCAGTGAATGGAGTGCCAACTGCTACACCACTACCTGCCATCGCAGTATAGCGTCCTGGCACAGCAGTCTGGAATGCATTGCACGCCACACTTGCTGCACCAATGGCTACAGTCTGTGACGAATACGGCCTTGCAGCTTGCACAGCCTGTCCATGGCCATCATTGCGTAGCGTCATATGCCTCTCTCCATGTCGATGACTGGTGGAACATCCTCTGTGCCACGCCTGATGTACTCAATCACTAGACCACCATCCACGCGATGCCTGTGCTCAATGATATCAGCAGGCCGATGACCACTACGATCCAGAATGTCACGAGCAGCAGCCATCCGATCACTTCGGTTACCAGCTTGCAGAGCCTCGACCACCACAGCAGCAGCGTTTCTAGCATTCTTTGCCAGTATGTCCCTGACAACATCTGTCTCACTGTCTACGATCGTACGAACGATGGCCTCATGCATCTGTGTGAAGGCTTCACCAACTTTCAGTCTACCTATCTGTTCTACAGACAGACCAGTGGCGATGGCTATCTCTTCATCATCGAGACCGAACAGTGTGTAGCTCAGTACAACACTGACGGCATTCATAGTACGAGGCACCTCAGGCAAGTCAGCTAGCTTCCTACGTGTCGCAGTGACTACTCGCTGTGCCTCTCTGTGAGTGGGTATCTCTACGAAACCAGCAGGTGCGACTCTACTACCGTCCTCTACATGACCACCAGGATATACCAGTGTGCCATCAAGCAACCGCAGCGGTTCATTAGTAGATGGCAGTTCTGGCATACACTACTCCTCGCTGTCTGCTTTCTTACGTGGACGTGGGCTGGGTGGCTTTCTTCTAGCAGCACGCTTAGTAAGTTGCTCCACCAACGGTGGGATGATTTCCTTGGCGGCAGCTAGACCTCCACCTACTGCTGCACCACGTGGACCACCACTACGTGCACCGGAGACTATACCTGCACCTACATTACCAACACCACGTGCAACTGGGCCTTGCTCAATTGGAGCCTGTGGTGAGATGGGAGGTGCACGCAACTGTTCAGTTGGCATCTGTTGCACAGTGACACGTGGCTGCCTTGCTGGCTCCAGTGCTCTGTCCATTGCAACAGGAGGCACAGGTGGATTAGCTGGTACAACAGTTGCAGCAGGTGGTGTAGGTGTAGCAGGCACTTGTGGCATTGGTATAGCTGCTGGTGGAGGCAGACGTGGTACTTCAGGAGGTGCACCTGTCTGTGCACCACCACCAGGACCACTCAGTCGTAGCTGCTCAGGAGGACCACTGATCTGTGGTGGCTGTGTAGGATTACGCAACTCCAACTGGTAGTTAGGTGTCGGTGGAGGTGGAGGATTGCCACGACCTAGTATCCATCTACCTAAGTCAGTCGCATTGGACATGAAGCCAGTCTGTTCTGGCGGCTGATTACGCACCTCTTGGTTTGGCAACTGTGCTTGTGGCGGTATCGGTGGAGTAGGCAGTGGTTTCCTCTGTCCAGGTGCAGCAGATGTCTTAGGATCAGTGCCAGCTACATCATTGATCAGTGGGATGGGCATCTCAGCATTACTATGCGCATCATCACGCCCAGTGCCCTGTATCATACCTGGATTCTGTGCATTGCCCTCCAACACCCTACGCACGTTGTCACTTGTCAGTGGCATGCCCTTCTCACGAAGGTAATTGTAGATCAGTGTCGTTGGAGACAGCGGATCACCACCAGCTTGTGTCTCTGGCACTTGGCCAAGTACAGAACCTGACATAATCAATAGCCTCCTGCTTTGCGCTGCAAGATAGCCTGTGCAATGGCTGCATTGTCAGGTGGCATCTGCTGCTGTTGTGGCAATGGAGGCTGTTGTACAGGTGGAGCCTTCCTCTTCTTAGGCGGAAACGGCTTTGTAGCTCTACTTGTCGAGGCAGTGGCAGCTTTGCCATACGATGGAGGCTGTGCCATCACCAAGCTACCTTTCCACCACCACCATTACGGCTCGGATCGGTAACATACGTGTCTGGTCTTGCCTTACGAGCGAAGATGTTGCTCATTGCGACTCTATCTGAGGCAGTAACAGCACGATTGTTGAGTGTTTGCACCACATCGATAGGTCGTTTGCCACCCATGCCTTGATCAGCAGTCTGTCCACGCACTTGTGGATACGTCTGTGTACCTACGTTGGCATTGCCATTCAGCATGTACACAATGATCTGTCTCAATGCCTTGATGTGAGGTCCATTCTTACGGAATGCCTTCGACAGTGCATCATCAGCACTCGTCACACCATTGATTTGGGTAGCAGGGACACCAGCCGCAGCAGGACCAGTCGTATTGGGTGCCATTGTAGGCGACCAAGACACGAATGACTGTGTAGGACTAGCATTAGGCTGTACTACTGTAGGCAACCAGCCTACTCTAGCTGCACCTGTCTTATAGTCTACGCCATACACGGCCATGACTAGCACTCCATTCAGGACTGGGATCGTGCATGGATACATGATGCTGTCACAAACACAAGCACCAATGACACCACAACATCACAATCTACATAGGACTACGAGATAAACACACTACTACAACACCACAGTACTATAATACTACACTACTATAACACTACACTCTAATAGGGGACTACGGGGGGAGTGACACGGTACGCAGATGGCTGATTGCGGAGTAGCGTAGCAGTGCGTCTCCGCTTGGTCGCTCCGCAGCGCATCTCACTACCACTTTGGGATTAGGCTAGGGGGGCAGGGGGGTCTTCACACGCAATGGCACCCCTCACACTACAGTATGCAACTAGTAGCTGCACATGCCTCTCTCAGTGGCAACTATCAGTATGTGTGTGCGTGTAGGGTACATCACATGCGAGCGCAGGGATCTGTCCCCACTCGGCGACCATAGCCTGACGCAGACACTCACTACCTACACGTGCACATGACACTGTATACACAGAAGTGTATGCACACTACATACTACCTATGAGAGTGCATAGCTGTATACACACTTACCACTAGCTGTCACAGTGTGTGTATACAACAGTGTATGCATAGCTGTATGCTACTGTAGGTAGTCAGTTGTCACAGTGTGTGAGACAACACATGTTATCTCATGACATGGTAATGAGTGCCTGACATTCTCATTCATGGCACAGTCAAATAGTGCACCACTGCAAACATGTGCTTGACACAACACATGTCCTAGGCTACACTCTTACTTGTCAAGACGGGGAAGCCACCCACAACGGAATGGCACCTGATCTAGGAGACACACACTGCCATGACAACACTCGCACATGAGTTGCACTCCTCTACTGCCCCTGTCCAGCCGCGTCCGGGCAGCAATGAGTATCGCAACATTCCTGACATTGACACCGCATTGCCGATTGCCATTAAGGCATTCGAGCACAAGACAGAAGCCAACAAGCGCAATGGCAAGGCCGTTCAGGGAATGGCCTATGCAATCATGGTCTGCTACTTCAACTGGGTCTTGAAGCCTCCGACTGATGATGCATCAGTCGTCTGCCCGACAATGGCTGACGTCCTCGCACCGAACAAGGCCGATGCTAAGGCGCTGCTTAAGGAATGGCTTGTCGCTCACTTGCTTGGCGAGAAAGAGGATACCAAAGGCTGGCCAGACGATGAGCGGTCTGCGACAGAGCGTGTATGGAGCAATAAGATGATGCTCCTCACTCGGGCACTGAACATGGCAGCCATCTTAGTTGTGTCAGACGTTGACTGTTCTATGTTCAATCACAAGGCGTATGCCTTCGAAGTCATGCCATGGATGCTCTATGAAGAGGGACAGCAGCCACTCGGCAAGTTGGCGAAGGCAAATGAGCTAGTGCTTCTGGACCTGCGCCAGTATGCAGTCTCGACAACTAACAAGGCTGGCGGTAGCACATTCACTAAGATCACCGCATCTGTTGACCAGTTGAACAAGGCAATGCGGAACCGCAAGGGATACAAGAGCAGCCGGCCCAACAACAAGACATTGAAGTTGCCAGACATCAAGCCGGTGCGCCTTGCTACAGAGTGCTCGTTGGCTACTCTGATTGAAGCATTGCACACTGCATTGGACATCAAAGGCAGGGACAAGGCTAAGCCAATGAAGCCACAGGAGTTGAAGCCTGAGATATGGGGCAAGCTGGCAGACATTGCCTGGACTAATGACCAGTTGGCTGAGACTGATGCGATGATGGCCTACATTCGCAATGGCGTTACTGATCAGTCGGAGCATGTATCAGCGGACACTGAAGAGACTTCAGCTACTGGCACTAACGGCTAGCCTACTTCACACACTACACGCCCCGTCGCAGCAATGCGGCGGGGCTTTTCTGCGTCTGCTGTCCAGCCATCTAGAGTGACGGCGCACGACACGAGGCGCACGACATTGCATGATCAGACGCGATGGCAAAAGCGCAGATCAGACAGTTGGCCTCATTAGATCAGACAGTCGCCCTGACATATGTCGCATGCACTCTCACATAGAATACAATTAGCACATCCCACTAACTGACTGATGTTGTAGCATGTTTGTCTGTCAGTTATGAGTATGGCTACAGCCCATAGGCGTGTGGCACGAAACATAGTTGCGTAGAACAGGCACTTGACGTAACACTCAGACTGTGCTACTATATAGAGACAGTGGGGAGAAGGAGAGATCAATCCCATCTGCTGTGACGACAAGCTTGTAGGTCTCATGGCATGACTGGACACATGTCATCCCATGCATTGAGACGACACATGACAACACAACACACATGTGAGGCAATCAATGGCACAAGCCATGCTCGATGCGTTCATAGCTTATGAACGTGCACAACAAGACACATGTCTACCTGCAACACACCGCATCATCGGCTTCCTGCCCGGTGTCAGACTGCTGCGTGTCATCAGACTAGACAATGGCTGGCAGGTATGGACTGCGACACGCGATTTTAAGTACGGAACCTGGTACGAGTTTCACGACGATGGTTCCGCCTATCGTTGGACATGCAATGAAGAAGGCGACGAATGTATTACTATTCGTCCCGATGATGCTGAAGTACATTATAGGTGGACACTAGCACAGAAGTAGCACATGGCACACAAGCCGGGGATAGATGAAGAACTGCTTGCTGAGGTAGCAGCACAGAACCAAAAGAAGGAAGACAAGCGGCGACGGCACGCCGAGTATTTACGGCTATACAAGGCACACAAGCGTGCAACTGATCCTGTGCAGAAAGCAAAGGAGGCAGTGTATCAAAAGGACTACACAACACGGAACCTCAAACACATAGTAAGTAGGAACAAGGAGCGATACAAAGCCAACAAGCTGCGTGCAGTCGAACACATGGGTGGCACATGTGTAGACTGTGGTGGCACGTTCCATCATGCAGCATTCGACTTCCATCATGTAGACAACAGAGCCGCAGACATGGTGGACAGTTGGCTACATTGGACTTGGGAACGAATAGAGGCTGAACTAGCTAAGTGCGTAATGCTCTGTGCTAACTGTCACAGAGTGCGACACTATAATCAAGACAAGGAGTAACACACATGACCCTACGCCGTCTCAAAGACGTGCATCCCTCAGTCACGCAGTCACGTGTCATGGAACTGACAGAGGCTGAGATGACTAGCCTCGACAATCCTGGCATCTGTCTAGCATGTGGTGAGACAGCAGATGGCTGTGAGCCTGATGCTAGACAGTATGAGTGTGAGCACTGTGGTGAGAAGCAAGTGTATGGTGCTGCTGAGTTGCTGATCAGTGGCATGTATTGGGAAGACAAGACATGACACTTCATCATCCATTGCCACGTCTCACAAGTAGAGATGTCGCAGATGGCCTCTCATCCATTGCCTGCTGGTTCATTGTATTCTCTGCACTCTACACTGTGCACTGCCTACCAGGATGGCTCTATCTAGCTGTCCCTTCTGCAATCATCTTCACTGGTATGCTCATGTTCCGGTTCGGTGAGATGGTTATCCAATACGTGCGCAACTTCAGCTTGTATCGCTGACAGAGGAGTTAGCAATGACCAGACGAGACTACAATCTGATCGCTGCATGCATCAGGGACCAAGTGATGTTGGAGACAAATGGCCATCAGTCTCCACTGGGTGTGGAGGTCATGCAGGAGTTCGCTAGACGCATGGCTAGTGAGTTGCTGAACACCAATCCACGCTTCAACTGCAATCAGTTCCTGTATGCATGTGGTGTCATAGAGAAGGAGACAACCAATGGTCCGACTGTCTAAGCTAGTGAAGAATGAGCATGGTCGTCTTGTAGAGACAGACATCCGCAATGTGCCACAGCGTGCCATGATGGAGTGTCCTCACTTCATCATGGTGTCAGAGCACTATCGCAATGACAACACATGTCGTTGCAATGATGCTACTCACTATGAGATGGCTGGGTGGGGCTACCAGTGGGATGGTAGTATGTGGATAGCGCCACCTGATGATGCTGCCTGAGCAGACATGTGGAGTGAATGAAGATGACAGAGATTAGCAGGAAGCTAGCAATCAAGCTGAGAATGCAACGACTCCGCACCGAGCTAGATCAGATCGCTATCAGGCGTGGTGATTTGGAGCATGAATATAGAGAACTGAACAAGGAACTGGGCCGCATCGAACTGAGCGAGTCAGTGGCAACTGAGCCACGTAGACAACCAACAGAGGAGAACACACATGGCTAAGCCAAGAGGCTGGGACGACATGTCTGACGAAGAGAAGCGTAGCAGGGCTACTGATCTAGTGAACAGTATGCGTGGCCACTACATCTTAGGCCAAGCATTGGCTAAGGCTGTCGCAGTGATGCGTGAAGTCAAGCCTCATCCTGAATACTCCAACATCGAGGACATGGAGATGCTAGGTGAGGCATTGTTCAATCCCTACTACGCCATGTATGCCAAGACAGACACAGAGGAGTAGCATGTAGCTATGCCAGCCAACACTCCACTGGATGTATTCAAGTACATTGAGATGAAGGGTCCTGAGGAGTGTTGGCGCTGGACTGGCGCTTGGGGCGGACGTGCACGTGAGCGACGTCCTTACTTCATGGCCGTAGGAAGACGCACCATGAGCTACAGGTGGGTATGGGAACAGGTGCATGGTCCCATCCCTGAGGGCAAGATGATCCTCCACTCATGCGACAACGGAGGCTGGCCAGTAGGCTGCAGCAATCCTCAGCACATGAGGCTTGGTGAGCAGCTAGAGAACAGCAAGGACATGACTGAGAGGCAACGACATGGCCTCCCTCATTCCGTTGTCAAAGCAATCCGTCGTCTCCTAGAGCGTGGTGAGACACAGCAGGTCATTGCTGATCGCTACGGCCTGACGAGAGAAACAGTAAGTGCCATCGCTACACAGAGGGCCTATAAACACTTAGAGGAATAGCCATGCCAGAAGCAGGTAGCAACCTGTCTCGTTGTCCTAAGTGTGATGGTCCAGTGACAGTCAAAGACAGTCGCATCACCAACAATGGCTGGCGATACAGACGGCGCCGCTGCAACGACTGTGCACATACATGGACTACCTACGAGGTGCCTGCTGAGTTACTGGACCACCTACGTGTGTTCGTTGCCATGGTCCACTCCACTAAGGCACAGATAGAGTATCTAGAGACACTGACTAGGGGCCTGTCCATCTTGGACAAGGATGCATTCAATCAATAAGGAATAGAGCAATGGCAGTAAGAAAGAAGTCAGCAGGCTCTGAGCCTATATCACTGTCAGGTGTCACTGTTACCAATGTGACAGAGAAGGCAGTGCTCATAGAGTGGAAGGAGAAGGATGAGATGTTCGAGGCATGGGTGCCTCGCAGTGTATGTCATGCTGGTGCCTTCCTAGACAAAGGAGACACTGATGTGTCCGTAGCAGGATGGTTCGTAGAACAGGAGGGCCTACCTACGTAGCGTATAGTATTACAACACAGAGGAGACACGTATGCCTACATTCACGATTAGCTCTGCTGGTGGCGCTGATGCTACTGACACCTTCAATGCTGTACAGCAGCAGATTGGTGCAGGTGACACAGTCGTTGTTGAGGATGGCACCTACACGCTACGTGAGCCTATCGAACTGACCAGTAAGGACAGTGGCACGACTTGGCAAGCTGCTACAGGAGCTACTGTCGTCATCTCTGGTGGTGGCAGGGACATGTCACTGGTGACGATGGATGGTGTCCAGGACGTAGCCATCTCAGGTTTCACATTCACTGACACCAGTGGTGGAGATGAGTATGATGACACTCCCGCTGCCATCTCAGTCATCAATGACAGCAGCAACATTCGACTGACCAACAACACCTTCGAGGATGTCGCTGAGGGTGTCGAAGTCATGTTCGGTGCCAACACAGTGACAGTCGCTGACTCTACATTCACTGACACTGGTAGTCATGCAATCAACTTCGGTGACGGCAGTTCCTTCAACATCGCCAGTAAGAACAACATCCTCAGGGCAGGTGCTGAGTTCCCTGATGCAGCCGCTATCGAGTTGGCTGAGAGCTTTGGCAACACCGTCACTGGCAACGTCATCAAGGACTCGCCTCGACATGCCATTGAGGAACAGAACTGGGATCCCACCAACATCAGTGGTGGCAATCTGATCGAATACAATGAGATAGAGAACTACATGCTGGAGACAGAAGATGGTGGTGGCATCTATCTGTTCGGTGGTGACGATCCATTCACTCCTTTCGCTAGCACCATCCAATACAACCGTATAGAAGGAGAGGCCAACGACTTCAGTTGGGGCATCTACTTCGATGACCTAGTGAATGGTGGCAATGTCGTTGGCAACTATGTCAATGGAGGTGGTGTCGCATCACTGATGATCCATGGTGGTGATCGCAACGAGGTCACCAACAACGTGTTCCTCAATGCTGAGCAGTATGCCATCACAGTGCAGACTGGGCTGGTCAATCCTGATGATCCCATCCTGCTAGACAACATCCATCACAACATCTTTGCACCTGACGAGGGCATCTTCGGTGCGTCTGATGCACGTGGCATCCAGTTCCATGACAACATCTATGTAGGCGGACCTGACAATCAATACTTTGGCTGGGACGGTGAGACGTTCGAGGAGTGGCAAGAGAGTGGTGGTGATCGCGGCTCGATAGTCCTGGACAGCCTACCTGGGTTCATACCTGGTGGTGGCACTGGTGGTGACAACACACCTGGACTGCCAGATGGCTTCCCTGGCTTCAATCCTGACCTGCCTAACTTCAATCCCAACTTCAATCCTGACTTCGATCCTGACCTGCAGTTGGGTGATGATGAAGACAATGTGTCATCGGATACTATGCTGAGTCAGCTTGGTCAGACAGATGATGATCCGCAGTTCATGTTGCCTGATGATGAGACAGATGTTGCCGATGAGGGTGATGAGATAGAGTTGGATGATGATGACATGGCACAACTGTCTGATGACCTTGTGCC
>Ga0105104_10003122_pt1 | contig 11925 bp, 9 predicted proteins | sample PPLLaktember2015_3_FD_87034 | JGI IMG/M metagenome (GOLD analysis project Ga0105104, IMG submission 87034) | Freshwater sediment microbial communities from Prairie Pothole Lake near Jamestown, North Dakota, USA - PPLs Lake P7 Core (6) Depth... | ecosystem: Environmental > Aquatic > Freshwater >...
AGAAAGGTAGTCTTACCGCATCCATTAGGGCCGAATAGCGCCACGACCTCGCCTCGTGAGACGTCCAGAGAGAGGCCGTCCAATATAGTGAGAGGCCGTCCGCCCGATTCCGGGCGAACGCGCTTCACTACGTTCTCCACTGAGACAACTGGTTGTGTGGCGTTTTCGTGGATCATTTGGCTGTCACTGCTTTGCCGGTGGATACAATAGCATGCTTCGCATGTCCACGGTTTTTGTCAGAATGCCTTCCTTTATGTAAATATCAACCGTCCGCTGAAGACCCACGAGATCCACATCCTGGCTCTTCGTGTCGTGACCGAGCTTGACCTTCATAGCGATCCCCTCGGGAATCTTGCAGTACTTCATGAGGTACGGTCGGCAGGAGATAGGGTCTTTCTCAACTAGGGCGGATGCCTCAGCCATCACCTCACAAAATGTCCTGGTCGCGATGGGGTTTTTCTCGGCATACTCTGTCAGCACCGCACTTCCGGTGACCGGAAAAGGATCGAAGATGTACTTGCAGACCAATCCCACGTCGAGTACACGTGCCACGCCCTTCACTAAACCGATCGTCGCCGTTGGCTCTAGGCAGTAACTCGCATCAACGCTCCCAGCTGCCAATGCCTCGATATGGTTTGGCGGCGGAAGTGAAACCGTCGTAAACTGATCATCAAACCCGAAATGCTCTCCGAAAATCAACTTCGCCCAGACGTTGAAGTTGGACCCTGGGAATAAGGCAATCTTCTTGCCCTTTAGGTCTTCGATCTTCTTGATGGGCGAGTCCTTCTGAACTAGCAGGTAGTCGTTAGGGTCCGACTTGGGGATATAGTTTACCTGGTAGATCTTCATGCGTCCGGCCGACGCAACGTCGAGTGCCTGCAACACCGAGAGCGCCGTGACAGTTGTGAAGTCAATTCGCTTGGTGATCAGCGCCTCTACCAATTCATTCGATGTCATGAACGAGATAGCTTCTACTGACATCCCACGTTGAGCGAACAGTCCCTTTTCTATCGCTGTGTAGAACGGAAGATTTGGCGTTATCTCAAGGTAACCAACCCTGACTGTAGTGCCCCCCGGGGTCATAGGTTTGGTAGCAGTATTCCCTTTCTTAGAACAAGCGGAACCCCACAATGTATAGATCACTGCGACTGTCACAACATATAGCAACCGTTTCGTTGCGAAATATTTCATCTTGCCTGCCCTCTTTCCTGTTCGACTATTGCGCTCGTCACTGATTTGCTTCCGCTGGCTTGCGCTTCTGTGGCCGTAGTAGTCACAAAGATGCCTACTTCCTTCTGTAAGGCATCAAGTTTATTTTCAAGGGTGGCCAAACTGAGTAATATAGCCTTGGCGCTTTTTTCTCCCGACTCTATACGTATTTCTGATTCCTGAGCTTCGGATACTCTCCTTTTCTGATTTGCCTTACGCATTGGCCAACCTGTAAACAAAGATCCTACTAGCGAGAGAATGACAACAATACACCAGATCCGATACAACTTCTTCGTAGAGCCACTTACGTGCTGCGCCTGCTGTAGGCCTACCAGAAGAGCGAGTATAGCTACAAGAATGAGAGGCAACACGATAAATCTGCACGGATCTCCCGTAACGAAAAAGTCACTCACCGTCCCAAGAAGCCCGCCTAGGACTATGGAGGCGACCGTGCTGAGAATCGCCATACGCTTCTCGCGAATACTAATCCTGCCTTCGCCATGGTTTTGCACGTAAAACCTCCTGAACATTAAGCTTTGACCTCAGCATAGAGTTCATTGACCGCTGAACGAAAAGATTCCAAGCATTTTTTAAGAGCCTCTCGCTTTGTCCCATTACTGATATCATCACATTGAATGATTGCCTGCGTGTTTTTCTCAATCCTAGTCCCCTGCCAGGTGCCCACCAGCGTGCAAAGACATTTCGCTAGCGCATCAGTCGCGGAAATGACGAACCGCAAACGATTCAGAAGAGCCTGCGTGATACGTGCATTTCTAATATCTATTGGATCTATGAATTTTGGTGTCTCATCGTCATATGACGGCTTGGCCAAGTTGGCGAGATGCTTCCATATTAACTCAGCCGCGAAGGCTTTCCAAACAGACGCATATTGATCGAGAAGTTGCCGAAACTCCGGGCTCATGGCCTGAGCGGTCGTGCTATTGACGAAAGTGGCGAGACGTTGCTCCTCGTTTGAATGCCATCTTTGCAGGGCACTCAGCTTAACCTCGAAGAAATGCGGCTTATGGCAAAGCTCCTCCACCGACGGAAGGAGATTTCCATATTTTTTAACTATTTCGGACTCAGGCAGATTGCCAGCCATGTCCACACATCTGTCCTGCTCGGCCCCCAGAATGTTCACACCATCGCGAATATCGTCTTTGTATACTTCATCATTCTTGATCGTTTCAACATCATTCCATGCACGACGGCTTTTGTGATCACTCAGGGTTGTGAACCATGTTCTAATTGTTTGAATCTCTGAATCAATGTGGTTCAGCAGTATATGGGGAGAACTTTCCGGATCTACGATCAAGTCTATTCGCTTCCTTCTGCGACGATCATAAATCGTGAACTTCTCAGCAAATGCCATCCTCGACGCACGAAGGTGATAATAGATATACCCTAGTCTCTGCATTAGATAATAATGCTTACACTTATCCTTTTCGAAGATCGATTTGAGTGATAAGAACCTGCCGCGGAGAACAAGCGGTAGCTTCTTGGCGATCCACCATGATCCACGATCCCAGATATCATCCAGTTCGGGATAGTGCTCAGACAGCAGTCGATGAACAGCCACTTCCGGCTCGTGATTTGCATTGCTGAGCACAGCTAATTTCATGGAATCACGACAGGTGCCGCGGTTGTTTTCCGTGGTACTTTTCTGTCAAACGAATGCGCAGGCATTCTTCGTAAATATCCAGGGTTTGTTTCAACTTCTCTCCTAAGGAATCCTGCATTACATCGTTTCCGAAGACAGCATTTAAGTAGAGGTAGATATCGTTAAGAGAACTCGCCGCGCGTCTATAGACGATCGGATGTGTCATTAGCTCGGCGACGTGGAAGCGCGCATTCAGTAGGTGCTGCTGCACTTCGAGAAACTCTTGCGTCGGTTCTGGATTAGTTGCCCATGCTTCCCGCAAGCGGTGGACTAAGCTATCCACATAAGCATGCTCAGTAACAAGGAAATACCAACGAGCGCGCAATATTTGAAGAGTATCTCGTATGGCAGGGAGGATGTATTCCCGAATCGGAACTGCAACAGGAACGGTTTTAGCATCGGTCAAATTTGGGAAAACAGCTAGCGTAGAACGAAAGTGTGTATTTACAAAGAGATACCGAAGTGGATAGTAATTTCGAAATAATTCACTACTTGAAGCGGAATGGTGCCGCAAATAGGTGGGATCGAGCTTCCACGTATCTAATCCTGTTGGCCCGACTCTAACCAAAAGGTGGGCAAGAACACCCCGCAAGCAGTCCAGTTTTCTGTCTTGCATGCAGTCAATATGATCCCTACGTGATAGCTCCATGAATTCGTCGTAGGTCGAGGTCTCCAATTCGGCATAGACGTATGGCGTCTGATGTGAGAAGCGGCATATCTTTCCTCCTGGGAGCCGGTAGGTATCGATTTTAAGCAAGGGTGCCATCTTATTATTGGACTGCATTTGTGCGTACACCCACGCTGGTTTCTGTCCTGGGGTAACCTTGGTAGCTCGATGATACAACCATTCGTAAAATAGCTTGAGATCCCATGCTGCCCAAGCAGGGAGTGGCAGGCCACTTATTTCTCTTCCCTTTTTGCACAGCAAGGAAAGCTTGAATCGTTTAACGTTCCAATCAGGCGGTAATACTTCCTCTCCCATGTTGAGTATCTCAAGGCACTGCGCTTGAGTCATGCTAGGGACAGACCATCTGGCTTCGCTATTTGGGTTTGTTTGTTCATCTGTGCTCTCGCCGAAAGTGAGCGCCAAGGTATAAGTGCCAAGGCCGTTTGTGCAGAGTGATATCTCCCGGTCGCATCTTGCTGTCATCTTGTGGATGCCTGTTTTTCGGTCTTTGGTGACGCTAGTTTTGGTGTCACAAATCGAGACGGGAATACCTATGCTGGACGATGTCCTGAAGACCTCACTCTCGCGAGCCAGATATGGTTGGAAGCCTTCTCCAGAATTTCTTTTTAATGCATCAAACCCGGCAAAACCTTTGTTTGCCATATGAGGTTCTTCTCCCTCAAGCTTATCGAGAAGCGTAGACGGCATTTGCAGGAAGCGGAAGCCGTAAATGTACCAGACCTTCATTCGCTTCAAAGGAATGCTCTTCATGACAGACCTCCAGCGATCAAGCCGTCTGACACAAGCTTGGCCGTCCGTTCTCGGCGTTCTTCGTTTCGCAATTCCTCAATCTGTCTAGCGATAGTGACAGCCCCTGATAGGGATAAGTCATACTGACTTTCAGAGAGTGAGCTCATTATACCACTGTAAAGCGCTATCATTTGCTTCATCAGTTCAATCGTGTACTCACGCCCTTGAATCTTGAAGGTCGTTACCCCTGCTGCCAGATAATCTCTTAACTGAGTAACCAGAAGCTGGCATTCATTGGGCAGGTCAGTCGATAGATTGCCATTCGCCTGGCGCACCCACTGCCTCCTGCAGACTTGATAGCATACCCCTCCACGATTTGGACTGCCATGAACCTTAGTATGGCTGAAGGCCATAATAGACTGCACCGCGCAATAACTGCTGAGCCAGCACTTGCCGAGGAACGTGAAATCCCGATTCGCATGGACGAGGATCTCCAGTTCACAGTCCGTGGCGGCGGCTATCGGTTTCACCTGATTAGGCGTGAGGTTGCACAGCAGTACTATTCCGGTTGCCCCACAATCTTTCCAGAATTGGGCATCGGAGGCGTTGAAGATGGATGCGCCAACGCTGGCATGGATGCCAAGAACCGGGAATCGTCGCCTCAATTCTCGACAGAACCCTGGATCGTTGACGATCAATGCTTGGATGCCAAACGCAACACATTCCTCAACAGTCTTCCAGAGGACTTCGTCATAACGGTCATCGGGGTACGAATTGACGGCAAGACGAACATGCTTGCCACGGGAACTTGCGAATTCGCATAGATCGCGGATTTCCTCGCTCGTGAGTTCGTACTCAAACCCACGCCTGCTGAATCCCTTTGGGCCGGCGAAGACGGCATCCGCGCCGGCCTCAAGCACGGTCTTGCCCATTTCCAGCGATCCTGCCGGGCCAAGCAGAGTTAGGTGGCTTGCAGATGCTGTTCGACCCAATCGCATCCTGATCTCCCGTATAAGTACCCATTGCAGAGTCCGTAGCGCGATGCCATCCTGACTTGTTCCGGAATATATGCAGGCACCGCCGTACTCTTTTGGAGGCTCTCTAGAACGTCGCGGTAGACTTGTCCGACCTCGTTGAGCGTTTCCGGCTTCTCCGCCACGCCCGCAATGCGAAAATTCCGTATGCTCTTAGCCCAGAAGAAGGGCATTTCCGGCAGCAGGCAGAGATCCTTGCCGGAACTTGTCAGTTTCCCGAAACTCTTCAGCGACCATTTGTGAAACTCAAGCCACAAGTCGGAAAGACATGAATCCGGACACTTTGTCCCTAAATCATCTGACCGTTCCACTAAAAGACACGAGTCGGATAGCCCTAGAGGGATCTTGCCGTGTATTAGAATTTCAAGCGGGCCCGGATTTGCCGCAGTTATGCTCTCGATAGCCTCCCACGGAAGTTCGTAGTTCGGTACCAAGAGGGTCGCACCCTTTTCGGCGTAAAGGATGGCCGTACGCCGTGTATAGATATTGGAGAAGCCGCCCGCAACTATGGTGAGCCCATATACATCTTTCCGTTCGGAAAGCCGATGCAAAACCCCGACACTGTGCGCTTCAAAACCTCCTGTGCCGGCGGCTAGACCGACTTCAATCAGCTCATCTATCAGTGGCAGTTGATCGTTCGCTGGCATAGCCACAAGTGAGACAATTGGACAAGCGCCTGCATCGTTAACCAAACGGATAGCTTCACTGAGGTTGTCAACGGCGAGTAGATTCTCGCGGAAGTCGAGGCAGAAAGGATTGCCAAGATATACACGGTTGAAAACGGTGAAATCGAGATCCTTCAGGCGCTTAATCGTCGCCACCTCGGTTGCAAGGCGGAAATCCTGTTGCATTATGCTTCTCATCGGTTCCTCTGAACGCGATTCGATGCATCTGGCGTAACTCCCAGCATCTCGCGGATCATGACCGCACTGCGCGACTTCATTTCTCGATGACGGATGCGATCGATACGATAAGCTGATTCCGCGGTTACCTCGGGGATCGTAAAACCGGCGGGGTCTTGCCGATAACCATCCAAAATCTGTCGGTACAATCGGATAGCCTCTGTTACAACATCAATAGAGTTTTCTCGCCCCTGTATCTTCAAGCCATCAATGCCTGCTCGAAGAAGTTCAATGAGATCGGCAATCGTCACAAAGGGATAACTATTCATAGTAACCCCTTCGACTTCCGGGTGGCCATCGGTAATCGTCCAATGACATTTGCATGCCCGGTTGCAGAAGCCCTCGCGATTGAAACTGCCGGATGCCTGTTCGCGTGAAGAAGGGCCTGACGTGTAAGCATGTCTCAGATAGCTGGATATGTAACATCGCGCACGATAGGTGTAGTTCAGATAACCGTAAGCGAACACCTCGACCTTCATGCCGGTTTCCTGCTTTACTTTCCGGACGAAGCCCGGAGCCGGCCGGAGCAGCGTAACGGAGTCCGCTCCAGCAACCTCAAACGCCCTGACATCATCCATATTTCGGACATCAGCGGCTACCGATGCTTGGATGAACACATCTGGGTAATCTTTGTGCATAGAGTAGATGCTGCCAATATCCGCTAAAATGAACGAACTAATTCCAATGTCACGGAGGCGAGCGATCTCACGATCGAATTCCAGAAGATCATCTTCCCACGGATAGGTATTCAGAGCTACCCGCATGGCTACGCCCCTTGACATCGCGTAGTCGTTAACCTGCCGCAACTGGTTTATTCCCATCTCAAAGCACGGTGAGCGAAGTGACCAATGCAGTAATCCAACGTAAACTTCATCCGCGCCACTCTCGATGCTAGCAAAAGCCATCTCTCTGCTACCAGCTGGCCCGATCAATACTGTCATATCACCCTATTCTCAGGCTCGATAGAACCGCCAAAATCGCGGTCAAGAGCCGGCCGGCCCTGACAACCTGTGTATGCCAGGAGTAGCGCAAAAGCCCTGGCGCGCGTCAGGCGACCAATCCGCTGACAGTTGTAATGGATCTGTCGCTTGCCATCCTTCTCTTTGATCTCGCCGTTGAATAGTCCTTCCTGCAGAATAGCGCCCGACAACGGCTTCTTCAGCGCCTCCTTGGTTCGCTTCGTATCTTTGGAGTCTTTATTTTCGGGAATCAGCATGGCGATGCATCGGATCACACTTCCGAACGCCTCGGCCACAATGGGGTAGCGTGCCCGCAAGGACGGCCGCATTGCGCCAGAAGGCTCATCCTCGATTGGGATAATGGCCTCGCCACCGGCGTTGAAAACACATAGATCAAGAACACCGACTCGAACTTGCTGAGCTCTTTTGAGTTTCACAAACCAGGACTTATCCGGATCGTCGCCAAAGTATGGTATTGCCTCAGCCTTATCGGGGCACTTGTCATCGCAAACAATCTCAGCGAGAGGCACATGAATAATCTCGGGGTGTCGCTTTCCATCGCTTCGCACCATCAGGTCGCAGGGATGCGCCAGAAGGATATAGCGCTTGGTGCTTCCAGTTCCCGTCTTCACGAAGATATCACCAAGGTCGAGAGGAAGATGGTTCTGATTCAAATAGTCTCCCGACTCGTAAAGTTCCTCGTGCTGCAACCGCCACGTTGACGATGCCGGTCGCGAATCAGTTTGGGTCGGGATGTGACTGACTGAACGCAATCGTTGGGCGATCGCCTCCAACTCCCCTCCTTCATGGGCACGCCGTCGTGATTCAAGACGATGGAACAGTGAGTGCAGTCGGAACAACATGTCAGGTTCCCATAACCCCTCTGCAGATGAGACCCGGAAGACGATGTGGTCAAGATCGTATATGCTGATCTCGTCAACCTTGTTCGCCGCTACACCCGTCGCATCTGCAAGAATCTTCTTCGTCTTCTCCTTCAGCGAAGAGAAATCGGGCGACAACGCAATCAGTTTTAGAAGCTGCGCAAAAAGAATAGGATCCTTGCTCAGATACTGCTTGGGGACAACGAGAAAACGGTCACGAGTAATCCCGTGCTCGCGACTTAACTCATCCCATCTCTGCGATTGGTTCTGGGGCGTGACAGTATGCGTCAGAAGCCCACAGATGAAGTTGCCGGTGTCTTTACGAGTTAAGAGGGAAGCGATGATCTTCATGCCGCCCTGAAGATCACCGCTGGCCTCCGACAGGACCTGATCAAATAGAAAAAGTGAACGGCTACCGGAGTCTTCCTTCAGGAGTTGCTCCCGTTGCGCATCCCATTGTCTTGGGGAAAGAGTCAGGAGTCGTTTACGCGGGATTAATTCGCTCAGTATTGATGCATCGCCGCGATCATCAGTTTTGTTTCCGTCCTGCACCCGCGATGCCGCAAGAATCATCTGTGTCCGTTCAATACGAACTTTGTCGTCGAGTTTCCGCCAAAGTTCACGGACTTGCTGCTTCAGAATATCTAGATCATCGGGGATTGTCCCGCCGAGTTCAGGGAGAACATCGCGAAGCATGCTTGTGGCCAGGTGCGAAACCGCAGCAAGCACCTCTTCAAGCGTTGGTGCGTCCTCGTACGTGTCATCGACACACACTACACGAGTCACGCCCAGAATGGTTAGTATGCTCTCTACGACATGACGGATTTGATCCATGGCCTGTGGTTTACTCATTGACGGCCCCGCGAAGATCAATCTGGAATTTGAATAGCCGTTGGTGTTTATTCCGCTCCGAAACGACGCCGACATTGCAGTTCTCTGAATCTAGCAATTGCTTAACAATGAAGAGTCCCAGTCCACGGCCTTGCCCCTTTGCCTTTGCAGACACAAAAGGTTCAAACAAGGTATGCTCGACTGTCGGGTCGATCCCTCGTCCGTCATCAAAGATGCGGACGAACGGACGGTTGATTTCGAATACAAGCGATCCTTTGGACAACCTATGCTGAGCGATGTCTTCTTTCAGCCAGTATTCGCTGTTGAGAACAAAGTTGTTGATAACCTGGGACAACTTGCCTTTGTTCATCCGAATCGCAAGTTGTTCTCGCCCCTGCAAACATACTGTGATCGAAATACCACTTCTGCCGAGACGTTCACGGTAAAAGTCAGCTAACTCCTTAAGAAACTCCAAGACATTGATCTCATCCCTTTGTTCTCTTACGTAGCGCAGGGAGGGTGATAGAAACGACATCTGTTTCCGCAAGGCCATGACAGAGGAGTTCACGTACTCGATGAAGGCAAGGATCGCCTGGTCTTCTATACCCTTGCTTCGGAGTTGTGCCTGCGCATTCTTAGTACGCTGTGCGAGTTGATCGGCAACGTTGAAAACCTCATGCGACAGCGCCTCTGCGGTAATACCAAGGGCAACGGTTTCGTACATGTCATCCATTTGGCGCCGAAGGCCATCAACACGGTCTTCAAGGACCTGCCCCATGCCTTTCATGGCACCGATCTCTTCAAGATAGCCCGACAACTGTTCAACAACATTGCGCGCTTCTTCGAGCAGCGATCCCAGCGCAGATAGAGTCTCTGTGACTCTATCACGAAGCTGCGGAGTTACGTCCCTTATGGTTGCAAACCTCGTAACAATGTCGCGAGTTTCTTGTGCGCCAGACTGCAGGCGTATGCGGAACGCTTCCAAGGTCTTCTGGTGCGCCACCGCCTCAATAAGGCCCTTCTTTATCGTTCTGGATATGTCCTCGACTGTCTTTCGCGCATCAATGTTGATAAGCTCCTCGTTCCGCTTCCTGCGGAACTCAACCCATGCCCGCCTGAAGAACTCGTGAGCGCGTTCTGTGAACACCTTAAACTCTTCCAGCAAGGCATAAAAGTTCCGATAATACGGTGTTTCCTTGAAACCCTCCCTGTCTGTGGTTTCCTCCAAGTCCATGTTGTCTCGAGCAGACAATGCGATAAATCCGAGCGTATTGTCCGGCTTCAAACCATAATAGGAGGGGGCTGAGGTCCATTGAGCCCCGAGCTTGAGCCAGTCTCGATCGACGCGAATGGCGAATCCGTCACGGTACACGCGTATCCCACTGAGATCCTTTATATGTTTCCTGAAGTCGCTAATCCGGTCAAATACGCTCTGCTGACTGAACACACCCGGTCCGAGGGCAAACGAGTCAACCTCCCCACTAAAAGGCCCGGGATTGGCGAGAGCGGCATGGCGCATTTCATCACGTTGAGCCTTATCAATAGCATCAAGGGGTTTTTCGTAGCTGAAGTCGACGAACCAGTGCTTCTCTTTTGACCGCGACAGATGAATACCTTGAGCGGATTTCTGGTTCTGAAGATACTCGAAGAATGCGGCCCCATCATCTCCCTCTGCTATGAGAGCGAACTGATCTACTTCCTTCTGATTCTGCGGGCGGAAGAAATCGAGGCGTGCTTTTCCCACAACACTTAGCATGCTACCGTCGTAGTTTATGCTATAGTGGACTGGCGCTAGACTTCTGACCTTGTCGCTGACTTCCAGGAGTTCCAAAGCCTTGCCATCTACCTCAACATAGACCATGAAATTGCGGATCTGTTTGTAGGGGGAGATCATGCGCGATAAGTCGTGCTCTAGCCGTTTCACCGAGTCCTGGCCCCGCCATATATCGATCTCTCGCAGATTGGACACCACAACAGTCGTGCCGTGGAGCCGCCGGTAGGCGAGTTCTTCCAGATGAATGTCAATGTCCCTTAGCGTAGGAGCCGTGGCAAAGTCCAGCCATGAGAACCCCAAATGGTATCCTGCTCCCTTGGCACACTTTGTAAACACCTCCAGGTTTTCACCAAGGCGTTGCACGCCTAGTCGGCCAAGTCCTTTGTCTCCAAGGGGCGTTCGCCCGCCCGGCGTTGTTTGTTTCGCTTCCTTGAGCTCCCTTTTCTTTCGATTCGAGATCGTCAACCAGCCGGTATCTAGAACATCCAAATCCATTCCGACGCCATCATCCTCAACAATAATCCGCCCACCAGATGGCGGGTAGATGGCGTTCGGCACCTCACTAACTCCCTCGGTGTCAATCGTTACCTTTGCATAGGTCGCGTCGGCATCGTAACAATTCTTGACCAGTTCGATAAGCGCCTGGACAGCATCAGTGATCAAGCTCTCGCCGAGTTGATAGACAACGGACGGATGCACCTCAAAATGAGGCTTCTGGTCTCTGGTCATGCGATCACCTTCCGCATCACCAGGATTGCTTCAGTTGACATCGTGTTGGCGATGCTGTTTCTCGGTGCCATGCGCTTCGATGAGATATGTCTCGTCAGTCTACAGATTAGCGAAGATCGGTGTGCAGCGAGAAGTTCCGACAGGATTGTGTCCAGTGGGATACGCTGCCCCCCGACCTTCCTATTACCGAGCGTCCACACCATTAGGCCACCAGGTCGAAGCCCTTGGAGAATAGAGACAAGACATCCGTCCAGGTCGCGGAAGAATGCAGTAATGCGATTCGGACGATCTGACGGCTGATCCTTCAACCGGGCTAAACAACGCTTGAATGCAGGGGATCGGTCGGCCAGGTGTTCACGATCACTCTGTCTGATACACCTGCTCCCGCCCAGACTGCGAGCGTCAATCTCATGCGTGGACCGGAGGTATTCGGCGTCCACAGCAGGATCAATATCACTGAGTTCTATCCACTGAAGAGGAAGATACGAGTATTGGCCGTATGGTACGGTACTCGTATTATCACCATAGG
>Ga0105104_10003123_pt1 | contig 11923 bp, 12 predicted proteins | sample PPLLaktember2015_3_FD_87034 | JGI IMG/M metagenome (GOLD analysis project Ga0105104, IMG submission 87034) | Freshwater sediment microbial communities from Prairie Pothole Lake near Jamestown, North Dakota, USA - PPLs Lake P7 Core (6) Depth... | ecosystem: Environmental > Aquatic > Freshwater >...
CGCTGGAGTGCCGAACGGAAAAAAGGCCTGAAGAGCTTTTCCTGGTCAACTGGATCGATACCAGGACCCGTATCTTCAATTGAAAGAGACATCTGCTTCATGTCAGTATCAACATGCATAAGCATCCTGACCTGGCCGTGTTCCGGAGAATACTTGATTGCATTGTCTAAAATATTTCCGATGGCACGGGAGATACCCGCCTGCTCTCCCTGCATAAAAATACGCAAGTCCTGCGGACAGCTGAAATCCAGTGTGATGTCCTTTTCAGAAGCCCCGGATTGGGCCCTGCGGTAGAGTGAATTCAGTACAGTCATGTACTCGATTTCTGATTTTTCCAGCAATCCTGCCTGGTATTTCTGAAAGTTGAGAATTTCCGAGATCAGTTCACGCGCCTCGCCGGTCTTGAAAATGGCCTTGTTTACAAAAAGCATGGCTTTTGGATCCAGTTCCCCGGCGAATCCGTCAGAAATGACCTTTAAAATGGATTCAATTGAAGCAAGCGGCGATTTCAGTTCATGGGAGAGAAAACCCAGAAGTTCCAGTGATTCATGATCAGGCTCGAAGGCAAACGGTTCTTCCGGCACCCCGGCACCTCGCTTTCCAGCCGAACACCAGACTTGCATCAAAACATAGTCCGGCCGGGTATTTTCAAGTGGTTTGCGATTGTCCTGACATATAGTCCTCAAGCGTTGGCGCAAAGTACTGCTTGAGACGCTCTATGTCTCCTGCGGTTACAGTGGATTCCTTCTCAAATACCAGTTCACGGTTGACGCTTGACAGCTTGTGCAAAAGACTGAAAATGATAAAAGCAAATATCTTGACTCCTGCCTTGGGCAGGGAGTTCACAAAGTGAATAAGCTTTTCACGGCTGATGCGCACGATCTCGACCTCGCCCTTTGCCTTTACATCCGCGATCCGCTGCATCTCCATGAAAATGGAGGCCTCCCCCACGATGTCACCCTGTCCCACTCCACCTATGCGTATGTCCTTGTCTCCCTCTCCCGAGGAAAAGACATCCACTTCTCCGGAAAGAATCCCGCAGAGGAATGTAGATGTCTCGTTTTGTTCTATTATTGTCTCACCTTTTTCATACTTGACGAACTCGCATTCGCCCAAAAGCCCCTGCACTTCGTCCTCAGACAGGGCTTCAAATATCTGGATTGTCCTCAAGGCACTCATTAGGCTGTCCTTAGAACGCTTGATAGTTTTGATACCCCACCTCCTAAACAAGCGGCAGCCGCAATGCAATACCCGCTTAACTTCCTATTTTACAAACTATTTCCGTTTAATCAAGGGCATGCAAGTCATTTTTTAACCATGTACAGCTGTGAAATTGGACAAAAAAAACTTGCTGCGGACAGGATGTTATATTAAGCTTAACTCTTATGAAGGCAAATTTGTATATTCTAACAGTTTTGCTTCTATCAATAATACTTTCATGCACACAATCCCCTGCCGGAATGACATCACCATCCCTGCAGGATGCTTCGTGGGATTTCTACTGGGACCAGATGGTCGAACCAGCTCTTTTTGTTGACAACAGCGCACCTGTCCCGCCTGGCCACATCAGACTTCCCTCCCTCTGGACTGATCCTGGACCAGATGGAAAACGCAATCCATCCTTTGGATTTGCCACGTACCACGCTGCAATTCCCGTACAGGTCGGGAAAACAATGGGTATATATGTCAGGGATGTTTTTTCCGCCTACAATCTATACGCAGACACCGAGCTTGTTCTTTCAAACGGAACTGCAGGTACTGATGAAATGGCCCACAAACCGGCATTTGCCACACGCACTGTCTAATTCACCCCCAAAGCTGATATTCTGCACCTTACTATCCATGTTTCCAACTTCACAAACAGGGACGCTGGCATTGCATGGATAACAACCGGGACTGAAAGTGAAATCGCGCGTCTGCGCGGATATTCCGTTGCTTTTGACGCCTTCCTTATTGGAGGACTTTTCATCTTTGCAATATACCATCTTGTCTTGTTTCTGCTTCGCCTCAAGGAACTTAACCTTCTATATTTCAGCCTTTTGTGCATAGTCGTGGTTTTTCGCGTTGCGCTCATGGGAGAACGCCTGGCTTCGCACCTGTTTGCACAAATGAATCCGCAAATGCTGCTTCAGATTGAGTTTCTCACAGTCCCGCTTATCACAATTTGTTTTTCCTCATTTTTCTACCGTCAGTACAATATACGATGGTACCGTTTTTTCCATTATCCCGGCATTATCATAAGCGCACTGTTTGCCGCATCTATATTTGTCCTGCCCATCTCAATCTCCAATACTGTTCTCACTTTCTATCACCTGACAGTGGCAACTCTGGGATTGGGATTCATCACAGCGCTCGTACACGCAATCTGGCTAAAAAAGGAAGGGGCAGTCTTTTTCCTCGCAGGGTTTCTCATTTTCTTTGCAGCGGTCATAAATGACATACTCCACTACAACCGTATCATCAACAGCGCATACCTTATACCTACGGGTATTTTTCTTTTCCTGTTTTCACAGGCTTTCATACTTTCATTCTCTTTTACAAGAGCATTTCGTTCCGTAGACACTCTTTCCCGAAAACTCATAACCCTGGACAAGCTCAAGGACGCCTTTTTGGCCAATACTTCAAATGAACTCGTTTCCCCGATAAGCACAATGATAGGGTCCGCGGAATCCATCCTGGAGGGAACAGCGGGAAGGGTCAACGAGGAGCAAGCGAGAAAGCTCTCATTCATAGTGTCATCAGGACGCAGGCTTTCAAACCTCGTTCATGACATACTGGATTTTTCCCAGATCAAGCACAAAGAGCTTGTCCTGGAAAAACGGCATGCTGATATGCACCAGATTTGCCACATGGTTTTTCTTTTCTCCCGCCCGCTGCTGCGCGACAAGGAGATAGAACTGGAAAATAAAATCCCTGAGTCTTTTCCTCCTGTCTTTGGGGATGAGCGCAGAATCCAGCAGATTCTGAACAACCTGATAGACAATGCCATCAAGTTTACAGACTCTGGCACCATCACAGTCACAGCATTCAAAATGCAGAATCAGGGATTTTTTGCCGTAGAGGATACGGGCCGCGGGATACCAGACGAAAAGCTTGATATCATTTTTGAATCCTTTGGCCAGGTAAATCCAAAAATAGACTCACAGATGGGCGGAAAAGGACTTGGCCTTCCCATTACCAAATACCTCGTTGAACTGCACGGCGGGGAAATATCGGTCAATTCTACTCCTGGTAAAGGATCCACTTTCACTTTCTCGCTTCCGCTTGCCACAATGGATGACGCGGAAAAACCAGAGCGCGTAGATGAAGAGGAACTCATGGAGGGTGTTTCTGAACAAACCCCCCTCACAAAGGCGGACAAACGCCATGTTCGTGTCCATCCCAGGGCTCCTGCTGTAACAATACGGATCCTTTTGGCATCCGAGCATGCGCATGAACGCAAACACGTCATGGAGCTCCTTGAAACAGGTCATGCAGGCAAAAACAAAGAAACAACAGCGCACGCCAAAGCCCCTGGCGCATCAGAAACCTTTGCAATTTCAGAGGCGAGATCCGATGATGAGGCGATTGCCCAGATAGCCTCAAGCGAGTTTGATCTGGCGCTTGTGGATCTTGCGGGTGCAAAGGATGAACACGCGGGATTTGAACTCTGCTCACGCATACGAAAAAGAAAATCAAGGCAGGAACTGCCTGTGATTATTATGGCAAAGCACAAGACAGACTCAGAGCTTGTGCGAAGCATAGAAGCGGGTGCCAATGATTTCATTGAAAAACCACTGATAAAATCCGAGCTTGTCATGCGGATCAAAACACACGCGGACCTCGCAAAGCTTGAGGCCGCATACAACCGTTTTATACCTGAGCGTTTTCTGGAACTTCTTGGCAAGGGGTCAATAGCGGAAGTGTCCCCTGGAGACCAGATCCAGAAGGAAATGACCATCCTCTTCTGCGATATCCGGGCATTCATGAGTTTTTCCGAAAAGATGTCCCCAAAGGAAACCTTCACATTTCTCAATTCCTACTATGAAAAGATCACTCCAATAATAAGACACAACCGCGGGTTTATTGACAAGTATATCGGTGACGAGGTTATGGTGCTTTTCCCTGAGGACGGCTAGGACGCTCTCAAGGCTGCGCTGGATATAAAAAAATCAATCGATATCTACAATGCATTCCGGGCCAAGATAGGCTATGAACCCGTTACCATAGGAATAGGAATACATTCCGGGCCGATGATGCTGGGTACAATCGGAGACCACCGAAGGCTTGACGGAACAGTCATATCAGACGCGGTCAATACTGCCTCCAGGCTCGAGGGTCTGACCAAGCTCTATGGAGGATCCATCATCATAAGCGCATCAATTTTCTACGCACTGCAGGATCCAAGCCAGTACTTCTACCGGTTCCTTGGTCTGGTGCAGGTCAAGGGCAAGCGCTCCACGGTTCCAATCTACGAAATCTTTGATGACAGCGAGGAAGGAAAGAAAAAACAGGCCACCAAGGATGATTTTGAAAAGGCCATGCAGCAGTACTTCAGGAAAGACTTCAAGGAAGCGAGCAGTTTATTCAAACAGATACTTGAAAAAAACAATGCAGACAAGGCAGCCAGGCTTTTCTTTAACCGATGCGAGGAATACAAGCACAAGGTCATCGACTCTGACTGGGATGGCGTGGAGACTGTGTTTACGAAATAGGGGTATTCAGCGTCCCCCACAGGGTCCGCGCCCTGCATATTTCATCATCCGGGCCATCACGCACAATCTTGTGCAGGAACTCTGTGTTGCTTCCATTTGTAAAAGATGCAAGCGATTTGCCGCGCTCGCCTGAAAGCATTTCCGAATTATAATTTATTTCTATCAGTGTACAGTCATGATTGAAATATACTTCTTCCGGTATTGATTCTGTGATCCATTCCACATATGCCAGATTGTTGGCATGATGGTTAATGTCTATCTGTCCCTTTCTGACAGATAAAATGGCTCCAGTTCTTTCTGCGGACGAAGGATCTTTTTTGCCTGGTTCTCCGGTTTTATTTCAATGGTAAGCCATGCTGTGGACGATTTTGCGACAAGTCGGTCCTGCCTGTCTGTTACGCTGAATTCCCTGTACGTAAAAAGCTTTTCACTTCCAGAAGGCCAGGTTGTTACCGTGATGTCCTCACCGCAGTCAGTCCTGCGCAGGATCTCGAGCCTGAAACGGGAGAGCATCCATGTCATGTTCTTGCGCAACAGGTCTCCCACGCCAAAACCCAGCAGATTTGCGTGTACGCCGGCTGTATCCTGCAAGTATCCGGCGAGGCAGCCAACCGAGAGCCATCCCCTGAAATCCACCTCTGAAGGCCTGACGTGAAAATGTTCGCTATGCTTTTTTCCTGCAGCCATCCTGTCAGAAAGACTACCCTGAAAACCTGTTCAGGGTCAACATTTTTTAAATTGTACGATTTATTGAAAATGAACAGGGCATGTCATATACTTATCTTGTCCAAAGGTATTATGGAGGAGAGATAGTGTGAAAATATTCCAACGCGTGCGGGAAAAATACCTGAATCAAAACATCATCATACAAGAAAAATCCGTATCTCTTTTTGTACTGAATGCCATTCTCACAGTGGGATTTACTCTTTTGGGTGTCACCCGCCTTTCAAGCGGTGGCATAGCCCTGGGTACAGCTGAAATCGTAATAGCCATTCTTGTAGCGGCAAGCATGTTTCTCATTATCAAAGGCCACTACCGCGGCATCAGTGTCTTCTCTCTTTTCCTTTTTTTTACAAGCGCCATGGTCCTTTTCATGATGAGGGAAATAAAATCAGAAAGGGATATTTTTATCTTCTGTACATACATGATACCGGTATTCATTACATCAGCACTTTTGTCTTATCATCGCATTCAGGTTATAATTGTCACGATAGCCGGCTGCCTATGCAATCCGCTTATATTTTTCATGCGCATATTGCCCGCAATTGCAGTCCATACCGAAGGTGGAACCGCAGAGTTTATTGTGGCTTTTATGATGATGATTTTTTCAAGTGTCTTTGCCTACCAGCTGTTTATGGTACAGGAGAGAAGCCTTAAAACAATAGAACTTAAGGTGCATGAATCAAAAACACACCTTGATTCGATCACGTCACTGGTCAGTTCCACAAGCCATACCCTGGACATGGGAACACGACTTGCGAGTCTTGCAGGATCACAGATAGGCCTGACTCATGACATATCAGGTTATGCGGAAGAGCTTTATAAAAGCATCAATAATTTCGGAGCTGAGGTCCAGAATCTTACTGATATAAACAACACTCTGCATGAGGCAAAAAAGGGAGTTCTGACTGAAATGGATGAACAGACTGTCGCAATCAATGAGACATCAGCTGTTCTTGAGCAATTTGGCGCCCAACTCGCATCACTATCACTGACAGCTGGATCCAAGCAGGAACTGTTAAACGAGCTGTACTCCTCATCAAAAGACGGGCTTAAAACAATTGAAAAAAATGTGGCGGCCATAAGGGCGGCAGAAACCAGTTCCCAGAACATTCTTGAGGTGACAGGTGTTATTGCCAAAGTTGCCTCACGCACGACTCTTCTTGCCATGAATGCCGCAATAGAAGCGGCCCACGCCGGTGAAGCTGGAAAGGGCTTTGCCATTGTGGCTGGTGAAATACGGGCGCTCGCGGAGGAGGCAAATAAAAACTCCAAGTTGATTAAACAATCCCTCAACCAGACAACCGAGCAAATTGAAGAGGCGGTAAAGGCAGGTGATTCAATTGCGGAAGTCTTTACCAGGATTTCCGGAAATGTGGCAAATGTTGACCAGGGCATGAGCGAGCTTGTTTCAGGTCTCAAGGAACTCGCCGCAGGTACAAAAACCATTGATGTTTCAGTTGAAAGCCTTCATCGCAACAACCAGGAAGTAAACTCAGCCATGGTTATCATGGAAAAGGGGATTACAGACGAGAGGCAGCTTGCGGAAAAACACAGCCGCGAACTGTCAAAAACAATTGAAGTCTTTACCAGGCTCAGGGAAGCGCTGCAATCGTTTTCACAGGAAGCGCAGACACTGGATATTGCCGGCAAGCAGAATAGTGATAGTTTCACCATGCTCAGGAAGGCCATGGACAATATAAGTCATGGGAATAAATAAATACGCATATAAACCGACCTTCAAAAATGGTCAGACAGTGACAGAGGAGGATTGACATTAGAAATGATAAAATCTTTTCATAATATATTATGGCTTGCAGCAGGATTTCTTTTTGCTGTAACAGCATGCGCGGGCGAACCCGTTGACAATCCAATCAAGGACAAACAAATGAAACAACAATTCACAACAGGGCGTGAACAAAGCCCATGGCAGGGCTACACTGCAAGTGCCGCAGAGGAACAGGCTGGAAAATCAATATCCGCAACAGCCATTACAGACACAATGGAGCGTCTGCCCCATCTTTCGGATTATACACTTGATGGTTTGCCATTCCTCGCCATAGACAGACAAGCGCGTCGCGTAGTCATAAACCAGAATTTATTTTCTTCACTCACCCGCGCTGACGCAACCCGTGCCAGATCCGGTGAAAAGTTGGTAATTGGCCGCATCACAGAATCGCGACTTTTGCAGGAACCCTGGAATGTTTTTGCCTTTCTGCTTGAATCGCAGATCATAGAAACCTACTGGCACATTGGCGCAACAATCAAACTGGTTGAGACAAAGGAGAGCGGAAGCATTGCAAGTGCATCATTCAGCGGAGTACACACATATTATACCAATAAGAAAAACGAGGAAGAGTTCAAGTTCGTAATCCGGCTCGACCGCAAAAACGGAGATATCTGGATAGAGGGCCTGTAGGTTACTGTTGCTTTTCAAGACTGTTTGCCTGGTTCTCGAGTTCCACGATTCTTGCGGCCGAAGCGTCAAGAGACCTTGTAATTTCCCCGCTTAAGGCATCAACTTTGATCCTGAGCGTGTCAATTCTGGAAATGGTCTGCCGCACAGCCGCCGAATCCGGTGAGATGATCTGGCCGCGGCTGATCCCGGTATTTATGCTCTGCCTGATGATTTCAGGCTGTGAAAGCGAGGGTCAAACGCTTGCGCCTTATCCGCTGGTAGAATCGCCCCATCCGGAATTCATGACGATGACATCCACAACGTGCTTTATTCAGGGTCCTGACGCCCCGAGAAATGGAAAGTCCGGGCAAGATATTGCTTTCCGGGACCTTGCTTTTCTGAATATTCCGGGAAACCTCGACCTCCATTTGAAGGACAACTCCCTTTACGCTGACAGTTTTGTGAACCTTGTCTCCATTGACGCTGCCGCAGCGATGCAGGTTCCCGCACCGGCCACGAATTCCCGGTTTCTCGATATCGACACACTCTTTTCGCATGGAGGATATCTTTACATTGGACGCGTTATTGACACACAATCAATTGGCGCTGACATACGTTCACGCTTTCATGATTTTGAATGCTATGACTGCATCAAGAACGGGAACCAGGTGATATTGACGACAACCAGCGGGATCATACTCATGGATATTTCAGACCCGACAAAACCACTGCTTCTCGGATATTTACTGGCAAAAGAAAGACAATGGGGTATTGAAGAATAGTGCGTCCAGGAGGACTCGAACCTCCGACCCACAGCTTAGAAGGCTGTTGCTCTATCCACCTGAGCTATGAACGCGATAATGCAAGATCGGGATGAGAGGACTTGAACCTCCGATTTCCTGCTCCCAAAGCAGGCGCCTTAGCCACTAGGCAACATCCCGAGGAATCATGTGAATATATCGGTTTTTCCCGCATGGGTCAAGACAGTGCATCAGAATCTGCGTAAATGAGGCGTACCGTAATTATAAAATGCGGCCAGATAGTTCCTGTATCCTTCCAAATCAAACCAGCCATCCCTGCCATACTCTGGAGGCGCCTTTTCTATATGGAACTCCTGCGCAGGCATGAAACTAAAACCCACGAGAAAATAAATCCTGCCGGATTCTTCCCTGCAAGCGTCCATAATCATGGATACATGCCCGATTCCGCCTGTTTCGTTCTGCACGAACATGTCGCCGGGCCGCGCATCAGCGTCAGAAACAGGAATCCCGCCTTTCAGTATTGAAAATGAATTGGAACAGGACATTGAATTTCGCAGGAATTTCACAAATGAAAGGCCGGAATTCCGGAAATACTTTTTTCTGCCATTATAATCATAGAGAAAAAACTCTCCCTGTTCTCCAAAGGACGCCTTGTTGTATTCCGCCCAGAATCGCATGCAATAGTCTGCGCACTGCTCAAGATCGTCCTGGAAAAGAAGGGGCATGTCCACCACCGCCCAGACATGGTATGCCCCGGACCGAACCGTGCTTCCATCAAAAATACGAATCGATCCGTTCTTCTTGAGGCCAAGGGATCCAAGCCACGACATGAACGAGCCTTCGGAATATGTCAACCTGACGCAGCTCGCAGGCGCAGGTATTTGGTTGACCATGCCTGCAGTCAATTCTGTTTCATTCTGCGACGGTTCCTGCGAGTTCGCCGGCATCAGAACCACTGCCAATATGAGGCCAAGGGCTGCGAACACCGCGGCCATGCCTGCTATTATCTTTTTCATTGTTTCATTTTCCCATCTTTTCATTCTGAAGCCATTTTTTGATCACGCCGGGATCTCCTAGCAGGTTTCCCACAACACGATAACCTGATTTCACGAGTGCGTAAGAAGACTCTGCCTCTTCCTTCACCACACCCCTGCGCTGAAAATAGCTTGAATGGATGAAATACATTTTTTTATCTTCCACCAGGAGAAAACCGATGTGGTTGTCCAGCCCAACGACATAAAGCCCCGGGCCCTCCTGTCTCATGCGCATAAAAAAGGTTCTGGCATCCATGTTACTGTATCGTTTTACGTATGCACTGCCAACAAGTTCCCTGATTATTGTTTCTGAAGGCTCCTGCGAAAGCCTGATTCTCTCAAGTGAAAATCCTGCGTCGCGGAGCACGGTTGTAACAAAATACCCGCAGGCTATCTGGCCGCTTCCCGGGATTTCACTCGTGCCATTAAAATCCCATGAAGTGCCATACCAGTGAGGGATCAGTTTTCCCGTCATGCTCGAAAGCAGATATGTACCGGCAGAATCAAGTATGCGGTTCTTTTCTGCTGCTGTCCCTGCATCCCTGTACTTCTGCACCATGGAGGTTCTGTTGAAAAGAAAAGCATATTTCAGGTCGCTATAAAGCGCCAGTCGTTCTTCTCTGGGAAGCGCGGCGAAAGGATTTTGTTCCGGAACTGCATTGGAGGCAAAGAACATGCCGCCTGCAACAAACATTCCTGTGCCCATGAACAGGATCAAAATCACGAGACGGGCGGGATTCGCAGACGGCCCCTTGTGTTCCCGGATGATCTTGTTGTCAGCCTTTAGCGGATTATTCTTTTGCTGCAACCAGACTTTACATTGCGATCTTTTCTTTTTCCTCGGCCAGATATCCTGATTGACTATTGCAATGTAGTTTGCAGATCGCGTTCGCATATTCATATTTTCGGCTTTCCCTGCAGGCTATCATAGAGGGGAAATATGGCATTTTTTTGTTTATTTTCGGGAAAAACCGTTGTATACTGCCCTTATACTGGTATATCACCATAGTGGAGGTCTAAAGCTTTGAGGGATTTTACCATCGCGGTCATCCAGAACAGGACGATCCATGACAAGGAAAAGAATATTATAAATGCGCTTGATCTTGTAAAAAAAGCCGCGGGCAAGGGCGCGAGTCTGGTCATGCTCCCGGAGATTTTTTTATACCCTTATGAGCTTTCAAAACTGGCCATAGTTGTTGATTCTGACGGTTCCACACTCAAAAGGCTTTCACAAACAGCTAAGGAAAACAGAATATTTCTCTGCACAGGCTCCTTCCCTGTCCAGGAAAACAATAAAATTTATAACAGGGCATTTTTGCTTGGGCCTGATGGGTCTGTTCTGCTTACACATGACAAGTGCCATCTTTTTGATGTGCGATTGCCCAATCTTGTGAGCGAAGAGTCCAAAGTCTTTACAGCAGGTTCGCAGGCCCGCACAATCAAAACCGACCTGGGCAGCATCGGGATGCTGGTCTGCTACGACATACGCTTTCCTGAGATTTCCCGCAAGCTCGCTCTTGCGAACGCTGAAATCATCCTCGTGCCCGCGGCCTTCAATACTGTCACCGGTCCTGCCCACTGGCATACGATCCTGCGTGCCAGGGCAATCGAAAACCAGGTTTTTCTCGCCGCGGCATCACCTGCCAGAAACAACAAGGCGGGCTATCTCGCATATGGCCACTCGCTTGTAGTAAATCCATGGGGAAGAATCCTCACCGAGGCAGGCACAGGCCAGACCATACTTTACGCGAAGCTTGATGCAGATGTACTTTCAACAACCCGGGCAAGGCTACCGCTCTTGAAACACCGCAGACCAGAGATTTATTGAAGGCAAGAAGTATCAACCACAGACGCACGCAGATGGACACGGATGAATATGAAGAAAAATGGACAGGATTAACATGATCGACAAGATGATGAAATCATATGTTAAATGCCGGAATCATTATCCTGTTGATCCATCCTGTCAATCCTGTCTGTTTTTCCGGATTACAGGTATTGGCTATTGGAAATCAACGGCTTTTCAGCTATATTAGAATCAAAAGGAGTATTTATGAACATAGCGCTTGTCCTTGCCATTGTTGCATCTGTTTTTTGGGTTCTCTGGATATTCCTGGCCATGTCCAAAAAATCCATGACAATTTTCATTTTTCTGCTTGTCATAGGCGGTGCATGGATCATACTTGATGTTTCATTGGCCATTGTGGAAGATTACGCGGCTTACATTCTCCTTCTAATTCCCGTGATACTGCTTCCGAGCATGATCCGGATTGTCACTGAATACCAGCGCGGGGTTCTTTTCAGATTCGGCCGCCA
>Ga0105104_10003124_pt1 | contig 11922 bp, 9 predicted proteins | sample PPLLaktember2015_3_FD_87034 | JGI IMG/M metagenome (GOLD analysis project Ga0105104, IMG submission 87034) | Freshwater sediment microbial communities from Prairie Pothole Lake near Jamestown, North Dakota, USA - PPLs Lake P7 Core (6) Depth... | ecosystem: Environmental > Aquatic > Freshwater >...
TATTTAGTTGGTGTTAGAAGAAGGCAGAATAACGGTGTACGATACCCGAGTAGAAGGATATGCAGTATGTGCTGCGTGCGGGTGCCCGCAGTACGCTGCCATGCATTATGCACTGATCGATTCAATGAATTTGTCTAGAGCGGAAATCAGGGTTTCTCAAAGAAGGCGCCGCCGTACTAATCATATTCAACGGCCGCCTCTCCGGGAGCATTCCTGGCTTTGGCATAAGCATCCATCCGCTAGGCCGCACATATAAAGGGAGATAAAAAAATGTTGCCAATAAAAAATAAAAATGTCTTTTTAGCAGTCGGACAATTATCGTTAGCAATGAGCATTCTGCTGAATCATTTTGTCAATGATACCGGACCTGTATCATTTCTTATCGGCCTGTTTACAGGTTTGTCAATAGTATTTAACGCCGCATTTATCTGGTTTTTGCGAAAAGAATGATCCAATGAATAAATTATTCGCAAACAGTTGACACGGTCTTACCCGCAACGAGTTTGTCATAGTCGTTCATTCATTGTCAATATCACTAAAAGAAAATTAAAGGCAGCATGAAACGCATTAAAATATTTATCAAAAGCTTTATTGGAATATTCTTTTTTATTCTCATCCTGTTTCTCAGCGCCGGCCGGATGGATTATTATCAGGGCTGGATTTTTTCAGCCGTGAGCCTCCTGGGACTGCTGATGAATTTTGCCCCGTCAAACGTCGATACGGAGCTTCTGGACGAGAGGTCGAAGCCCCCTAAAGACGCGAAGCAATGGGATAAGCTCATTTTATTGCTGTCCTCGTTGACTACGATCATCGCGTACGTCTTAGCCGGATTGGACTCGGGACGTTATCAATGGTCTCCGCAATTCCCATGGAGCATTTACATTCTGGGCATTGTGTTGATGTTTATCGGACAGCTTCTCTTTCTGAAAGCCAAGAAGACAAACAGGTTCTTTTCAAGTGTCATGCGGATCCAGAATGACAGGGGGCACACGGTGTGTGAGACCGGTCCCTACAGGTTCGTGCGACATCCGGGATATTTGGGAATGATATTTTCGTGGCTCGCATTTCCGCTGCTCCTCGGTTCCGTCTGGAGCATAATTCCAATCGTGCCGGCCATTATACTGCTCCTCGTAAGAACAAGCCTGGAAGACAAAACACTTATGAATGAATTAACAGGCTACAGCCAGTATGCAATAAACACGCGATATAGATTAATTCCGTGGATATGGTAATATGCGGTTTCTGTCAATCGTCTCAATCTCTCAACATCTCAATATCTTGAACTACGAACCACGCACAACGCACTAAACAACTAAGCACTTCTTCTCATCTCAACCTCTCGAACCACGCACAACGCACTAATCAACTCAACTGCTCCACTGCTCATTGGCTCCGTATGGTCCCCTTGATTCTTGGCTGATAACTCGCTACCATTTTTACGAGAAGCGTGTTGGGGGGATATTGCCGGCTCTCCGCGCGCTTCGGATTTTACATCATATGCTTCAGATGAATTTCAGTATGATTTCCTTTCTCTCTCTTTGCGCCTCAATGAAAAACTGATCCGATCATGCAGATACGGGAAGTAACGACTCTTTATGAGCTGAAGCGATTCATATCGTTTCAGTATTCTTTGTATCGTCATAATCGGTACTGGGTGCCGCCGCCGTATACCGACGAGGTCAATTCGCTGCGAAAAGATAAAAATCCCGCATTTGATTTTTGTGATGCAAAATACTGGATAGCCGAAAAAGACGGAACGATCGTCGGCCGCATTGCCGGAATTGTCAATAAGCGGTATAACGAAAAATGGAATGTAAAAACTGCGCGCTTCGGTTGGTTTGATTTTATCGACGATGCGGACATCTCATCCGCATTGCTGGAGACCGTCGAACAATGGGCGAAAGAGCAGGGGATGACGTCGCTCCACGGCCCGCTGGGATTCACCGATATGGACGGTGAAGGGGCGCTCGTGGAAGGATTTGAAGAACTCAGCACGCTGGGCGCATTGTATAATTATCCTTATTACCCCGGGCATATCGAACAGGCCGGCTATGTGAAAGATGCCGATTGGATCGAATATGAAGTGACCATGAGCGGCGTCGTGAACGAGGAGATTCAAAGGATCGCCGGGATCGTTTTGGAAAGATACAACCTGCACGTGCTCAGAGTACGGAAGGCAAAAGAACTTCTTTCGTATGGAAAAGAAATATTCCAACTTTTGAATCAGTCCTATAAAGATCTCTATGGTTTTGTCGAGCTGACGGATAAGCAAATAGATCTGTACATAAAACAATATTTTGGTTTCATTCTCCCCGGGTATGTGCCTGTCGTGCTCGATCGCAGCGGCGCTATCGTTGCATTCGGCATTACCATGCCGTCGATGTCCCGCGCGTTTCAAAAAAATAAAGGGCGTTTGCTGCCGTTCGGATTTCTTCACGTCCTACTCGCCCTGAGACAGATTACGAGGGCCGATCTTTATCTTACTGCGGTTCGTCCGGATATGCAGAACAAGGGAGTCAATGCCATCCTGATGCATGAGGTCGACAAGACCTTTGTGAAGAACCACATTGAAAAGGTCGAGACGAACAGAGAACTGGAAACAAATTCAAAAGTACAGGCACAATGGAAATTTTTCGAAAAGAGGCAGCATAAGCGAAGGCGGTCCTATAAAAAAGAGTTGAACCGATGAGCCATTGAGCCGATAAGCAAATAAGCCAATGAGTAGATGAGCCAATGAGCCGATAAGCCGATAAGCCAATGAGTAAACGAGTGTTTTATTCGAGTCGTTTTTGCAGATAGTATTTATAGACTTATTTTCTCATCACCTCATCATCTCATCATCTCATAATCTCATAATCTCAATTTCTCTCTCTCTACCTCTTGAACCACGCACTACGCACTAAACAACTAAGAACTCTTTTTAACTCAACTGCTCATAGACTCAAATACTCATCGGCTCATCTGCTCATTTGCATCTCTATAAGGATTTAGATAATATTCAAAATTATATCACTGGGAATGTTTTTAAATGGATTCCCGATTCGGAGTATTTAAAATGAAATGCTTCTTTTTATTCATCATTGTTTTCATGATCTCCCTGCCTCGTTGTCACAGCCAATGGCTGCCGGCGTCTATTTCGCTGCCGACGAATTGGGGCAGTACAACATCCATCGACGCTTCCGACAGCCTGACCATTGCATTGGCTTCTTCACTAGGGATATACAGGACTACCGATGGCGGAATGACATGGAAAAATATTTTTACCAATCCGTTGAGATCTGTCCAGGGCAGTCCGGAGGATATTTCCATCATCGACTCCGGCCATTTCTGGGTGGCATGTGCCAACGGCGGTATTCTCGCCACGACAGACGGCGGGGCACAATGGTCGCTGCAGTTCCTTGATTCAACGAAATCGGTTTTCATGGATTACATAAAATTTTTCGATCTCCAATCCGGGATTGCCATCGGCGATGGGCGCGACAATATTATGGCAATCCTTCACACGTCTGATGGCGGAAACCATTGGCAATCCGCGAACACACGGCCGCTCATCGGCTGGTCCGGTGATATGTGGCGGCGGATGGATTTCATAAACCGGAACGTGGGTTATTTCTATGTCTCGGGCCCTCAGACAATAAACAAAACCACCGATGGCGGTGCAACCTGGAGTCCCACGGCAGCGCAGCTGCCCTACGTTGAAGTCCTTAATTTTTACGATCAAAATATTGGCCTGGTCATGTCGGATTCGGGCCGAATTTTTCGAACGCTCGATGGTGCCGTGAGCTGGGAAGAATTTCCTTCACCGCATAAACTTTGGGGCAACGATATTGAATTTGCACCGTCCGATCCGGCGAATGTCTGGATGACAGATCTCATTGACGTGTATTTCAGCAGCGATACCGGAAGGACCTGGACGGCCCAGTCTGCAGCAGGCGGGAGAGACTTAGTCTTCCCGACCCGTCACAGCGGCTGGTTTATTGGAGACGGAGGAAAACTCTATCATACCGCGAACGGCGGAGTGACGTCAGTTGAAGATGCCGGTTCGCATCCGGACGGATTTATGCTGTACCAGAATTTTCCCAATCCATTTAATCCATCGACCTCTATTGCCTTTACGGTTAATAAGCGAAGCAGAGTCCGGCTGACCATTTACAATATCCTGGGTCAAACGGTTGCCACGCTCGTGGACAGCGATCTCGCCGCAGGTTTGCACTCTGTGAAATGGAACACGGATGCCGCAACGGGAATATATTTCTATCGAATAGAAATGTCGTCCCTGAATAATCCTGTTGTGAGAACTTCGGATACGAAAAAGATGCTGCTTCTGAGATAAAACAATAAAACGGCAATCCTAACCGGCTACTTATTGTTATTTACCGTTCGTCTCATTCTGTTTGCATCTCACTCTCTCAGCTTCTCATAATCTCATTATCTCCCAACCTTAACGTCTTGAACGACGAACTACGCACTAAACAACTCATCTGCTCAACTGCTCATAGGCTCATCTACTCAACTGCTCATCTGCTCCACTGCTCATCTGCTCAACTGCTCATAGGCTCATCTACTTTCTCTCTCAACCTCTTGAACCACGCACTACGCACTTATCAACTACGAACTCTTACTATCGCAACTGCTCCACTGCTCATCGGCTCATCTGCTCATCGGCTCAATGGCTCATCTGCTCAACTGCTCACTTGCTTCTCTCCCAAACCCTCCTTACCATATCTCAGTTTCACCAAGTTGCCCCCGTTGGGAGTTCGGGATTCAACTTTACCCACGTTAGAAATTCGCACAAAGCACCACAAGTCCATCCAGGGACTTATTCTGCCGGGCAGAGCGTTTTGCACAAATTCCGAGAAGCCTCCAATGAATCTTTGAAGAAAAGGACGATGGAGGTTTTTTTGCGCTTTGGAAAAGGAAAAGAATACTATTAACACATTGATTTTACAGATGCACAAAACAAGTAATCAACATTGCAAACAAGCCAAGGGTTTGGTAGATTAAAAGCAAGTAAGCACGTTCCCTTTCTTGAGATAATCTATTCCTATTGAACTAGATCATCGATTTTTATTCATTTTTAAAAATATTTATTTTGAGTATATAGGAAAATAGATTTGCAATTTTATTTTGCCATTAGATAAATTATTTTAGAGGAAATATGGCTAAACAACATAGCATCCAAAAGACAATTCCAGCAATAAAAATCAATCAATGGCTTCCTAAATGGGATAAAGTTCAGTTTAGCGATAAGGAATTGCAAAATAGGCCGCTTAAATATTCTTATTTGTTTTCAATGAAGGCAAGCTATCTTAAAGCCTTAACTGGAGTATATCGTCGTTCGACAAAGGGAGGTCTTCAAAGATCAAAGGATCCAAACGTTCAGCGTGGTCACGAGGAAGAACGATCACGAACTATTCGTGAATTTGTTCAATATGGTTACCCTTGGTGTGAAATGAGTGAATCCAAAAGACAGAATCCTGAATATTCTGATCTAAGAAAGCCAGGATGGCTTCCAACCGCAATTCTAATAAACATTTTGCCCCCAAATACAAGTCGGAACGGCAAAGAAATATTTAATGATGATCTTGTGAAGTTGCAGGAACAAAATGATTTTGTGAAAGTACAACTTCCGAAGAGCTTTACTGGTGCAAATTGGCAACCAAAATATATATATCCATTTGAAGTAATAGATGGACAACATCGATTATGGGCTTTTGATGGGTTTGATCCAGGTGATGAATTCGAATTACCAGTAGTTGCTTTTTATGGTCTCGCGCCTGGCTGGCAAGCATATTTGTTTTGGTCAGTAAACATTACACCAAAGAAAATAAACAGATCTTTAGCATTTGATCTCTATCCACTTCTGAGACAACAATCATGGCTTGATAAATTCTCGGGTCATTCAATATATCGCGAAACAAGATGTCAGGAATTAGTAGAAGCTTTGTGGTCTCATCCGGAAAGTCCTTGGTATCATCGCATTAATATGCTGGGAGAGATAAAAGAGCAACGTGATTACAAAGGCCCATCCGTAAGTCAAGCGGCATGGGTCCGATCATTGATGGCAAGTTTTGTCAAACAAGTTGAAGGAACAGGAACAAGAATGGGTGGTCTCTTCGGAGCTCCATCTGATGAGCACAAACTGCTGTTCCCTTGGAACAGGCCTATGCAAGCAGCTTTCTTGATATTTGCGGGAATCGTTTTCAAAGAACAAATAGAAAAAAGTAAATCAAAATGGGCTTATGATCTCAGGCGAATAGTCGGAGAAAAGATTTTTAAAGATGACGATCCTGCATTTTATGGTGAATATTCTTTAACAAGTACGGATCAAGGAATTCGAGGATTCCTTTTTACGGTGAATGATTTGTGTTTTGTTTCTGCAAAAGAACTTGGACTAAGGGAATGGAATTGGGAAGATGTATATGGAGAATTAAAGAACACGAATGTTGCTGCAACTGAAGAAGCCTTGGTTACGGCTGCGATAAAGTCTTTAAAGAAAAGCAAAGTTGCAAAGTTTATTGAAGAAATGACAATTGGATTATCAAGTTACGATTGGCGTACATCTTCAACCCCAAAATTAAGTGATGATGAAAGGCTACGACAATCTGTATTTCGTGGAAGCAGTGGATATAAAGAAATGAGACGTCAACTTTTGGTCCATCTTTCAAAACAGAATGGGCGTGTTAGCAATATTGCTAAGAAAATATTGAAAACACTTAAATACTGATGGAACAATTCAATCGTGACGAAAAAAGGGTATTTTCCAAAGCATCACGTAAGACAATCGAAGATTATTTAGCTTCGCTTTCCAAAAGGACATTTAGTCGGAAATGGTTGCATCAAAACAACCGATACAGGAAATACTGTACAAAACGGTACGAGCAGGATCTAGGTTCTGCTATCGTGCCACCCTCCGTTGATATAAGAGATCTTACACATTATATAGCTTCATCAGCACCCACTCATTCAATTGATGGTTGGTCGTTCCTTGGACGTGCTGTCGATAGTGCCTTGCGTGGAGATACATATTCAGCAATACACTTTGCATACTACGCTGAACTAAGGGCGGCAATGAGTTTGATGGCAAGTGAAGGAGTCGGAGTATTTTCATCAAAGCATGCAACCATAAACAGAAATAGAAATTGGTCAAAGTTTCCACCAAGATATCGTCGAGAAATTGGAGGAACTCATAAAATTATTTGGCCTATGCTCCAATATTGGTCCACCCTTCAAAGATCCTCGGATTTAATAAATGAAATCATTAATCCAAATCCGTTCCATCTTTCAGGTTGGTTGGACACGTTGAATGTTAGAAGCCCAATAAGAGCAATTGCCAAACATTGGATGACATCATGGGGTTTGGACATTTCAGTAGTTGAAGATGATCATAATAGTAGAAATTATGTAAGTTATAGACCTTCTGAATTTAGAAAACCAAAATCACTTGATATACATGAAATAGTTGAATTCGTTGAAGAATTGTGGGTCTTATTTGAACCAACCGGTTTGGGAAAATTCGCACTCATGGAAAAATATTTAGTAAAAAAAGCATGGCAAGAGAGCGGTGTTAATAACCCAACTCAAAATGAATTACAGAGAAAAGGATTAAATTTAGTACAATCAATGGAATGGTTTGCTTTTTTGAATAATCCAGGTTTAACACTTCCGTTTACATATGCGGAAAACAATACTTCAATTGAAGATCCGTATTGTCATTTGCAAGTTATATCTAGGGCTGCTCTCTTATTATTTGTTTCCACAATGGCGTCAAGAAAGCTACTAACTGATGCCGCTTTCAGGCTTGAGATGTTTTCTTTTTGGTGGAGCCAGCATGGTAGAGAAAGAGGTCTGTGGAATGATGGAGGAATCCCCGTTAATCCAATAGATATTTGGTCAGACATTGAAACTATACTAAACGACTCAAAGAATTGGAGAAGGTTACATCCGCGAGGTTCTGTTTCATCATTTGATTGGCGCAATCAACAACCAAACGCATTAAATTGGTTAGGTGGATTTGAGTTAGTAGGTATTTGGGGCTTGTTACCATGAAATATATGGGATCAAAAAGACTCATGCTTAAGAATGGCTTAGGTCAACTTTTAGAAAGAGAGATTGCTGGCGCAAATCGTTTTATCGATATCTTTGCGGGAACTGGATCGGTTGCTTCTCATGTTGCCGAGAATTATGATATCAAAGTTAAAGCATACGATCTACAACTTTATAGTGCCGTGATATCAGGCGCTATTGTTAATAGAAAAGAAAAGATAGAATGGCAGCCAGTTTGGGATAGATGGTACAAACAAGCTAAAGCTATTTATATTAGCCGTAGAATTCCACCACTAAAGAAGATCACGAAGTCGACAGTAATTGCATGTCGAACTTGGTCTGGAAAACAAAAATTTCTTTCTGTAACAAAAGCCTATGGAGGACATTATTTTAGTCCACAACAAACCGTTTGGATAGATGCTTTTAGGTTAGCACTGCCAAAAGAAGCAGGAGTTAAAGAAACAGCTTTAGCTGCCCTTATTCAAGCGGCAAGCCAATGCGCTGCAGCACCTGGACATACAGCACAACCCTTTCAACCGACAAAAACGGCTAAACCCTTTTTAGAGGAAGCGTGGGATAAAAATATAGTGGATTGTACAAAAGCTGCATTCGTTTCACTGTCAAACCGTTACGCAATGCAGAGAGGCACTTCAATAGTAGCGGATGCAAATAAAGCGGCAAATGGATTGCACGAAGGGGATCTTGTGTTCATTGATCCGCCGTATTCTGGTGTTCATTACAGTAGATTTTATCATGTTCTGGAAACAATTGCTCAGGGAAGTTGTGGAGAAGTCACTGGGAGAGGCCGTTATCCTGATAGGCAATATCGCCCTCAATCAAAATATAGTCTGACGAAAGAATCAAAAACAGCGTTGGATGACTTGTTGTGTAAAGTATCTCAAAAGAAAGCCAACGCAATTTTAACCTTCCCCAATCACGAATGTTCCAATGGATTGTCGGGAAATATTGTTCGCGAAACTGCCAAGAAATATTTTAACGTAGAAGAGCATAGTGTCGTGAGTAAATTTAGTAGTCTTGGTGGAAGAGGGGATGGAAAAAAGAATGAATCCGGTCGTAACGCTCGCCGCAATGCAAACGAACTAATATTAGTATTGAAGGCAAAAGAAAAATAGACAATGGAAAACATTCGCCGTTCTTTTTCTATTCGTATATTTCTTGCAGACGGAACACCTTCAGGTTTAAAATTTGTAGAAAAATCGAATTGGATAGGACAGGGAGTGGTATGTCCTCGTCCAAGATTCTCGAGTGTAAAGGAACGCAAGGAGTTTGATCGTGCTGCTGTATATATTCTTCTAGGTGCTTCGGACAATCCTGATATTCCATTAGCATACATCGGTGAAGCCGATCCTATCAGAGCGCGTCTTGAAGATCATCATTCAAAGAAAGATTTTTGGACAGTAGCCTACTTCTTTACAAGCAAAGATGCCAATTTGAATAAAGCTCATATTCAATATTTGGAGCATAAATTATTACTACTTGCACAGGATGCAAAGCGATGTAAATTGGAGAACAAAAATTTCTCAACTGCACCATCACTTTCTGAAGCTGAGCAATCAGACATTGATGCATTTCTTGAAGAAATCCTCTTGTGTTTTCCAGTTTTAGGTATAACAATATTTGAGAAGCCCGAACAAAAACCAATTCAACGCCAAACGTTAATACTTACAAACAAAGGCATAATTGCAGAAGGTTATGAATCTGAAAATGGTTTTGTAGTAAAACAGGGTGCAACTGTAGTGGAAAAAATGGTTGCTTCAATGAATCCGCAAGCGCTTCATCTCCGAATTGATTTGATAGATAATGGAATTCTAAAAGAGCACACTGATGGTTATCAAATATTGTCTCAAGATTATGAGTTTTCTTCTCCCTCTCTTGCTGCTACTTTCCTACTGGGAGCAAATATCAACGGTCGCGATTGCTGGAAAACACCCAGCGGAACTACTTTGAAGCAACTTCAAGAAAAATCAGAAGATTCGTAGAGAGATATTAAATTGCTACATAATTAATAAATGGAATTCAATGTGACAGAATTGAATCGTATCGTGGCGCTAAAGTCGCTAGTACGTAAAATGATATGAAGTACCAAAAAAACAAATCAATATGTAAGACTGGAGTTCTTTACGTTGATGGTATTGTTAATGAACATGGATCAGTTTTTAGGCCTGTTCATGGGGAAGATGATTTAGGGGTTGACGGGTTTATCGAATTAGTTAAAGCAGAGATTGTTTCTGGTCGACTGATCGGCGTCCAAATTAAATCAGGCGATTCTTATATTGCTCCATCCGATGATGAATTTATAGTGAATGTCGATAAGGAACATTTGGAATATTGGCAGAACTTCATGGTTCCAGTAATTATCGTATGCTATTCGCCTTCGAAGAATATCGCTGCTTGGGTATCTGTTCGCGACTACATTGAACATGAACGTTATAAAGAAAATATTTCCATAAAGCAGATCCGTATTCCATTTTACAAAAAGTTTGACGTCAAGGCGCTTTCTCACGAAATTACTGGACTTGCTCATGTTAGAGCAGACGAGCGGATTCTGCTTAAATCGGCAGATTTGTGCTTGAGCAATGATGCGCAGAGACGCCATGAGGGATTTCAAATTCTTGCAAACCATCCAGATGCTCGCAATTTGAAGGTGACCTGTTTGTTTGCGCGCCGTTTGTTAATGGATTCAAATACTGATACCGCTAAAGATGCTTTATTTATACTTGGTTATGGTGTGGGAAGATATCGTTGGTCTTGGAATCCTAATAATCGTGACGAAATGGAGATTATTTCATTCGCTTCTGATCTTTGCAGTGATCTCAGTGAAATCGAAATCATGAGGTTGCTTGAACTGTGCGACAAAGAAGCATTTAATGGGCCACAAGGACTCGGAGAAAGGTTCTTTGATATTATATGTTGTTGCTATGATCTTGCAAATACTGTTTTTGAACGTGTTCTTTATGATTCTGCTCAACCGATTATTCGCAGAGCAAATGCATTGTATTTAATGTACCACTGTGATGACGAAGAACTTGATGTTGCTTATAATGAATTGATAAAAGATAAAAGGATACACGAGGTTGTTAAGTGGATGTTTTCTAAGTCGTAGCTTAGAAGCAATATGGAAAGTTGCGGTATCTGTTAACTTGATTGGAATTGATTTGCCAGGTGGAACATCCTCGCCGTCAATTTCGCGGTTTGTGTATCTGTTATATGCAAGTGTCCAACACACTGTGGTAAGGCAAAAGTTGCAATGACATACGGCATCCGTGCCGATTGAAAATAAGGTAACTTTGAAAGTATATTCATGAAAGCAGTCGTCTACACAAAATATGGATCGCCGGATGTTATTCAAATCAGGGACGTCGAAAAACCTGCGCCCGGTGACAATGAAGTCCTGATAAAAATTCATGCGGCGTCCGTGAATGCGTATGACTGGCATTTCCTGACCGCCGACATTTTTTTGATTCGCTTTATGGGCGGGGGACTGTTCAAACCCAAATTCACCAGACTCGGCGCGGACATAGCGGGCCGGATTGAAGCGGTTGGCAAAAATGTCAAACAGTTTAAGCCGGGTGACGAGGTCTACGGAATGGTGAAGGGCGGTTTCGCCGAGTATGCATGTATTGTTGAAGACGCATTGGCGTTGAAACCGTCCAATCTATCGTTCGATCAAGCAGCAGCCGTCCCTATGGCGGGGATCACCGCACTGCAGGGCCTGCGTGATGAAGGAAAGATTCAGGCAGGACAAAAAGTCTTGATCAACGGGGCATCGGGCGGCGTGGGAACGTTTGCTTTGCAGATTGCCAAATATTTCGGCGCTGAAGTGACTGCCGTGTGCAGCACTAGAAATGTGGATCA
>Ga0105104_10003126_pt1 | contig 11919 bp, 9 predicted proteins | sample PPLLaktember2015_3_FD_87034 | JGI IMG/M metagenome (GOLD analysis project Ga0105104, IMG submission 87034) | Freshwater sediment microbial communities from Prairie Pothole Lake near Jamestown, North Dakota, USA - PPLs Lake P7 Core (6) Depth... | ecosystem: Environmental > Aquatic > Freshwater >...
CGACTTCTTTGGCGATCACGGGCACTTCTATCTTTTTACATATTTCTTCGATCTTCTTTGCCAATCCTGCGAAGTCCGTATCGCCCGCGTCCTGTACTGCCTCCTGCAAGGGATTTAGATGAAAGATCAAGGCGTCAGCGTCGATCATATCCACGACGCGACGGCAGTGGTCGATCCCGTAGCCGTAGTTCAGTTGCACAGCTCCCAGGTTGGCAAACAACAGGATGTCAGGTGCGGTTTTGCGAACGATTGAGAATGTGGGCGTTTGCTCGGGATGTTCGAGCGCAGCGCGCTGGCTACCGACACCCATCGCCACGCCGACTTCCTGCGCGGCTTCGGCCAGTCGCTGGTTGATCTCGCCGGCCTCCTCCGTCCCGCCGGTCATGGAGCTGATCAGGATGGGAGCAGCTAATTTTTTGCCGAACAGCCTCAGGCTTGGGTCGATGCGTTCCAGGTCCAGTTCGGGGAGGGCCTCGTGGACAAAGTGATACTTCTCGAGCCCGGTGGTCAACGCGGAGCGGACATCCTGTTCGAGGTTGATCTTGATATGGTCGGATTTTCTCTGATCAATTGGCGCAACTTTTGCCATAAGGGAGTGTTCCTGTCTGTGTAGCCCCTATTGGGGACTACGCGGTTGGCTTGACACGCTTGTCAGAAGGATTACAATAGGCCAGCCAAAAAAGTTGAAATCAAATCAGGAGGATCATTATGTCTGATACGTATGCTGAGGTGAAGGCGATTATCGTGGACTTGCTCGGCGTGGACGAGAGCAAGGTGACGATGGGCGCCAGTTTCCGCGATGACCTGGAAGCCGATTCGCTCGATCTGGTCGAGCTGATCATGGCCTTCGAGGACAAGTTTGGCGCGGAAATCTCGGATGAGGATGCCCAGTCCATCACAACTGTTGGTGGCGCGGTCGAATACATCGACGCTCGCAAGTAAAGTTATTTTGATTATAACCGTAGAGCCGCTCTCTGTTAGCAGAGGGCGGCTCTTGCGTTTGATAAGTCTATTATGACGTTTGGTCTAACAAGTCTGACCTGTCCGACTTGTTAGACTGCCTAGACCTGTAAGACTACTTTAGAAGTGTCGGGATCTCTTCCGGGTGCTTTGCCACGCGCACGCCAGCGGCTTCGAGCGCCTTGATCTTGTCGGCGGCCGTGCCTGCGCCGCCTTCGATGATCGCGCCCGCGTGTCCCATGCGTTTGCCGGGAGGCGCGGTCTGCCCGGCGATGAAGCTGGCGACCGGCTTGGTCATCTTGGAGGCGATGTACTCGGCAGCTTTTTCCTCGTCCGTGCCGCCGATCTCGCCGATCATAATGACTTTCTCGGTCATCGGGTCGTGCTCGAACATCTCCAGCACATCGATGAAATTGGTGCCGTTGATCGGGTCGCCGCCGATGCCCACGCAGGTCGAGGCGCCCATCCCCAGGTTTTTCATCGCGTACAGCACCTCATATGTCAGCGTACCCGAGCGCGAGACCACGCCCACGTCACCGCGAATGGCGATATCCCCGGGGATAATCCCAACCTTCGACTCGCCGGGGGTCAACAGGCCGGGACAATTGGGACCGACCAGGCGTATGCCTTTCTGATCGAGATAATTGCGGACTTGCATCATATCCTGCACGGGGACGCCTTCGGTGATGCATACGATCAACGGGATACCCGCGTCCGCTGCCTCGAACATGGCATCGGCTGCAAACCTGGCTGGAACGAAAATGATCGAGGTGTTTGCACCCGTTGCCTCAGCCGCCAGCTTGACCGAATCAAATACCGGCACCTTGCCCTCCAGGACCCATTCGCCGCCTTTGCCAGGTGTCACGCCCGCGACGATGTTGGTCCCGTAGGCGACCATCTGGGTTGTGTGGAAGAGCCCTTCGTTGCCTGTGATGCCCTGCACCAGAAGGCGTGTGTTCTTGTTGACGAGTACGCTCATGGCTCAGGCTCCTCTGGCAGCAGCGACAGCCTTCTGCGCGGCGTCGGCTAATGTTTCAGCAGTGATCATATTTGCATCGGCCAGCAAGGCGCGGCCTTCTTCGGCATTGGTGCCTACCAGGCGGACCACCATCGGCACCTTCGGCTTGACTTCGTCCATCGCAGCCAGGATGCCCCTGGCGACCTCATCGCAGCGGGTAATGCCGCCGAAGATATTGTACAACACGGCCTTGACATTCGGATCGGCGAGGATGATGCGCATGGCAGCGGCTACTTTATCCGAGCCCGCGCCGCCGCCAATGTCCAGGAAATTGGCGGGTTCACCGCCAAAAAGCTTGATCACGTCCATGCTGGTCATTGCCAACCCTGCGCCGTTGACCATGCAGCCAATATTGCCATCCAGCTTGATGAAGGAGAGACCGTACTTGCGGGCCTCGGTCTCGGAGGGGGCCTCCTCGTCGATGTCGCGCATCTCGGCCAGGTCAGGGTGGCGGAAGAGCGCGTTATCATCGATCAGCATCTTGCCATCAAGCGCTACCAGACGCTTGTCCTTGGTGATGACCAGCGGGTTGATCTCGGCCAGGGTGGCATCGCAGGCTTTATAAGCATCCCACAAACCTTTGGCGATCCGGCCAAATTCACGCCAGTAATCGCGCGGCAGGTCGATGAAGGCGGCGATGTCGCGCGATTGGTAATCGCGCAGTCCGAGCAACGGGTCGATGTGGGCCTTGATGATCTTCTCCGGTGTAGTCGCGGCGACTTCTTCGATGTCAACGCCGCCAGCCGAAGAGGCCATCATGACGGGTTTTTTGGCCGCACGGTCGTTGGTGATACCGAGATAAATTTCCTGGTCGATGGCGGCGGCCTCGTCTACCAGTACTTTGCGTACGGGCAAACCTTTGATTTCCATTGCAAGGATCTGGGTTGCAAGTTGTTCGGCTTCGATCGAATTTTTAGCTACTTTTATACCGCCGGCCTTGCCGCGCCCGCCGACCAGCACCTGGGATTTAACAACAACGCGGCCACCCAATTCGTCGGCGATTTGTCTCGCTTCACTGGCGGTAGCCGCAACGCGTCCCTTTGGAATAGGGATGCCATACCTTGAAAATATTTGCTTTGACTGATACTCGTGGAGTTTCATGAACTCTCCCTTATATAGATTCGCACGCATCTCTTCGATAAAGTGGGGTGTAGGGTAACCCCACTTGCCCTCTTTTTGAAAAGATACAATCGCATGCAATAAAAGCACAACGATTATACCATCTGCTAAAAATAGCCGGCTCTCACCCCCAAATCCGGCCTCTTTCACGGCAAAGTTAAGAGAACCAAATAGCCTGACAGTTAAACTGCCAGGCTGATAAACCACGGAGTCTAAAGTCTTATCATCCCCGCCTGTACCCGAAGGGTGAAGCGGACCAGACTTTGGCGTCAACGTCAGGAGGCGTTGGACTCCTCATTATTCATTCGGTAAAGTAAAACGCAAAATCCGATTGTACAACCCGTCTGTCACCCAAACGTGCCCTTCCGGGTCCACAGTGATACCGGATGTCAGGCCGAAGGTGGCAGGTGTGTCACCAAAATCGCCCCAGGTGCGCACCACTTCGCCCTCCGCGGTGAATTCGATCACGCGGTATTGCTCCGGGTCGGTCACAAAGACGTGGCCTTTGTCGTTCACAGCGATGAAAGGCTTATTTTCCAGCGACTGTCCGTACCAGCCGAACACATCCCATTGGCGAGCAGGGGAGAAGTTTGTTCCGTCTCCAGACGGTTCAAAGGTTTGTACACGCTGGTTCCAGGTGTCGGTAACGTAGACCGTTCCGTTTTTATCGACTGCGACGCCGACAGGCTCATCGAATTGACCGGGATCCAGCCCCGCGGTGCCGAACTCGGTCAGATATGCCCCGTCCGCATCGAACACGATGATGCGCTTGTTCCCGGTATCGGCAACGTAGATGTTGCCCTCGGCATCAACCGCCAACCCGCGCGGGCCCCAGAATCCGTACTGCTGGTCAGCCTGACCGTACTGGCCCCAGGAGGTGACCGGCTGCCCTTCGGCGGTGAACTTTTGAACGCGGTGATTCCAGGTGTCACTGACGTAAACCGAGCCATCAGGCCCCACGGCAATTCCCCAGGGCTCGTTGAAGGTACCAAGCGCGGCCGGCGCGGAGACACCGTCCGCGAAGGAGCCCCAGCTTTCGAGCACACTCCCCTCGGCTGTCAGATGGACGATGCGATGGTTGCGCGAATCGGTTACGTAGAGTGTCCCGTCTGGCGCAAAGGCCAGCGAGCGCGGCGCATTCAGGCTGACAGGGGGAACCTGGGTTTCGCCGATCACCAGATCGGCGGTCAGGATGATATCCTTCCCCTCTGTGGGATCGACAACGTCAACGGTTTCAGCCGGCGCAGCGCCATAGTTCCAGATTTGGGCGGCCACATCTTTGCGGATATACAGGCGCATCTGATCGGCAGGCTGCCAGGTAGCTGCTGCCAGGTCGGTATGACCGGTTGCGGCGGCATACTGGGTGTAATCGCGGTCGAACCAGATGTCCCAGATTCCTTGCAGGATTTGTCTGTTGCGCAGGGCTTCCGCAATACGCTCTCTGGTCAGCCCGAAGTAATCCTGGCTGGGCCACCACATACGGATGTAATCGAAGCGATAATAGCCGGGACCGAGCGCCGGCTCGATCTTATCGAAGTTCTTGGCATCCACGACCACAAACACCGAATCCCGCAGACCCTTGGTGGGCTGGTCGAAGGAACGCTGGTTGGAGTAATCCCGCAGATACCAGACGAACGGCCAGGAGACGCCCGTATCCGGCGCGCTCGCATCATAGGAAAGCGCCAGACCCATGCCGCCTGTCGTGCGTTGTGAGATCTCTTTTGCCTGCGCCATGACCTGCTTGATGCCAGGCGCGCCATGCGCATACACCAGATATTCCTCGGCGCTGTCATAATTGATGTAAGCTGCCCGGAAGGAGGCGCGCACGGTCATGATGGCCAGGAAGCCGAAGACCGTCAATGTGATCATGCCTGGCAAGAGGCTGCTTCCACGGTCTCGCAGCAAAAACAATCCGGCCAGGCTGGCTATCGTGATCAGGATAATGAAGATCAACCTGATGATACTGGAGGTGATCTCTGAAGCCTGGACTGAAAGCCCGGAAGGTATGGTGAGTGCGATAAATACTGTCCCAGTTAGCCCTAGGATAAAGAGGACTGTTAGCGCAACTTTCATCAAGCCTGTGGATTCATCTTTCTGTAGGTAGGCCAACCCGGCAGCGCTGGCGAGAGTCAAAATTGCAGGAAACAGGAATGCGGAGGTGGCCTGTAGCTGGGATAAATCTTTGCCCTGGAACGGGGGAGTAGGCCCGATCAGGGAGGAAATGCTGTTGAACAGGCCGATCACAAAAAGGATGGTGAGGATCAACGACAAAGCTGTTCGTGTAGGGTGCAACTTTTCCCAGGCGATACTCTCAATGAGATGGCCGATGCCCCAGCCGGCGAGCAGCACCATCGGCCAGGCCATGTGAAGGGTCAGCCATGGCATACGTTCCCCGGCATAACTCAAGGCAAAGATGATGGTCACGATCCACCACAATAACAGGCCAAAGGTGGTCGCAAAATTCCGCTCCACCGGATTATCTTCAGGTTCGGACTCTATTTCCGTTTCCGTAACGGTAGCAGGCTCACTGTCCGGGCTTGATGCGGATATTTCTTCCGTCAAATTTGGTTCGGCCAGCAGGGGTTTCGTCAGTTTTTTGATTCCCAGGTAGGCTGCCAGTATTGTCCCCAAGGCGGGCAGAAATTCATAAACCGGGATTTGTACAAGTATGTAGTAATACCAGGGCTGACTGCCGCGCTCCACACCCTGTTGTACCAGCCAGTAACCCAGAGAGCCGATCAGTCCGGTGAAGAAGCCGTCGCTGTTGGTAAAGACCGATGTATATAAAACTGTGAATATACCCCAGAACAGTAAAGCCGGCTTCCACCAGTCGCGGCTCCAGAGCAGGCCGACCACGATGGAGATTGCAAACAAGATTACAATGAAAAGACCGATTATGGCAAATTCGCGCGGTAACCCCAGGATGAGATCCTGACTGGCTAACAGAGCGTCGATCTCGGGAGCGGTGGTAGGAATGGTAACATGCAACCAGCCCTCCATGAATTTGATCGGAAAGGCGATCAGCATAGGCAAGACCAGTGTGCCAATCAGGATGAGCAGGCCGAAGGAGCGCTCAGCTCTGAGCCGATGCCAGCCATAACCAAGGATGAGGATCACCAATGCACCAACCAACAAAACCGCACCGATGATAATAAGAATAGTCGTTATCGTAATCCCGATTTCAGGCAACGCCAGAGGCGATTGCGGCATGGTCGGGTCGGCAGGCACAGCGGTTTCCGTGCCCGTCAATGTATCGCCTGAGCGCACGTATAAGCTATAGCCAAGTGCGCCACCAATAAGCAGAATGCCGATCGCCAGCAGGATAATGAAGCTGCTGAAAAGCGCCTCCTTCCCGTCCCAAGTGTTCTTTGTGACCTGGGCGATGAAATAAATCCCCAGGAAGAGCAATGCTTGCGCTGCGTAGATAAAAGCTGTCTCTTTGGCGGTAAAGTGGATGACCAGTGAAAGAGTGAGCAGATAAAAATAGCGTTTGTTCCCGTTTTCCAGGTATCGCAATATGGCATAGAGCATCAGGATGCCTGAGAATCCCACGCACGCCTCATTGCGAACATAGCGCCCGTAGTAGAGCATATAGGGCGAGATGACCATCAGGAACCCGGCGATGATCGCGCCCGTCTTGCCCAGATAGCGCCGCCAGTACCAGACCATCCACACGGTAGCGATACTGAACAGGGCAGCCGGGATGCGGGCTGTAAAGTCCGATACACCGAAAAGAAAATAGGAGATCGGCAGCAAATGGAACTGTAACGGCCCGTGCATCATGGGACTGTGCTGGTAGCCCTGACCGCGGTAGAACAACCAGGAGAAGTATGTATGCAGGCTTTCGTCATGGCTCATCACGCGCGTATCCAGGTCATAGAAGCGAGTGATAATGGCCATCAGGATAATGGCTGCAAAAATTACAATCTCGTTCGTGATGCCCGGCAGGGCAGGGTGAACGGATCGTTCGAGCCAATGCTGTTTATCGGTTCTCATAAATCTCTCTTTACTCGGAATGCGTGACTTATACTGTAAAGTCACAGTTCTGGCAAGCCAGTTTTTGAAGCATGCCAGGTGTCCTATTCGGGTTGGTCAGGGAATATCGTTCCATTTATGGGCGTGATTGTCAACACGCTGCCTGGAAGACTCGCGGTGCGTGAAGGTGCCTTCTCGCACAGTGGAATGACCAGTTCCATGCCGGTGAAAACCGTGTTCGAGACCAGGCTATCAGCGTCCTTGTTGTATTCCAAAATTGTTTCTTTTGTGATCTCGTGTTGAGTGGCGATGCTCGCGAGTGTGTCGTTCTCCTGGACAACATAGATAACAGTCTTGCATGCCTGGGCGGTCCAATCTGTGAGGGCGGATTGAATCGATGGGGTGGGGGAGGTGGCAGAAGTCGATGTAAAGCCATTCGGTGTTGGCAGAGCCGTTGGTGTTTCATCACTTGAGATCGGTGTCCGGATTCCGATAAGATTGACAATCACGAAATATCCCAACAACAGGGCAGCCATAACCGTCACTTTTCCTAAAGCATGCGTCTGGCTAAAGAAGCTGCTCCAGACGAGCTTTGCCGGGGATGGATGCTTGATGGCCTGCAGATTTAGATTTGGATGGTACGTATCCCACCTGGTGTGCAGGGCCTTGCGCAGGTTGGCTTCCAGGCCTGTCAGGTGGTCGGCATAGGCACGACATTGTTTGCATTTTGTCAAATGTGCATCCAGCGTGGATCTTTCAGCGGGTCCAAGGGTTTGATCAGCGGCGGCCTGTATAAGTGCGCGTGCCTTATGGTGGGTGATTTCTACCATTATTTATTCTCCCGTGGTCTGGAACAGACCGTCGAGTTCTGAACGGAGTCTTTCACGCCCGATAGACAGGCGCGAATGGACGGTACCTTCTTTGATCTTCAAGATTTCCGCGATCTCCTTAATCGAGAAGTCGTGGTAATAGCGCAGCACGAGGGGTAAGCGATGCTTCTCGCCAAGCTTTTCGAGCGCCTGCCAAAGGGCGGCATCTACTTCGTTACCGATGATTATCTCTTCGAGCGTCGATGGCCGTTGTGAATGGACTCGAAAAAATGCGGTAAGCGTGTACTGCAGGCGTTCGAGCGCTTTTCTTTTTCTCAAGCGGCTGCGGCTGAGGTTGAGCGTTATCGTGTAAAGCCAGGCCTTGAAGGTCGATGATTCCTGGTATGACTTTAATGCGCTCAGGGCGGCAATGAACGTATCCTGAGTGGCTTCGTTCGCCTCTCCGGAATCGCCCAGCACGGAAAGCGCAAGCCGAAACACGCCAAGCTGGTGTTTCTGGATCAACTGCGCAATAGCAGTTTCATCACCTTCGATACATGCAGCGATCAGCCCGGCCTGTTCTTCACTCATGGAACCATATCTATACTATTAACGCATTTCCCCCGGAAAACCTTCATTTTTTGGGTAAATCCTTATACTTCGTGTAACCACTATATAACATGAAAAACATCTCCCTAAACACCAACAGACCCGGCCAACTGACCACATCCAGCCTGGATATCGATCCCACGCCGCATGCGGATCGTGCACGGAATTCCGGCCTGCTCCAGCGTTTCTTTGAACTTGGCAGCGCTCTGGCGGGTAGTCGCCCGGCCTTTGTAGCCGGTCGTCGGGTTGAGGGGGATAGCGTTGACGTGGCAGAGCAGACCCTTGAGCCTGGCAGCCAGTCTGCGCGCGACCTCTTCGGTGTCATTTACACCGTCGATCAGCGCCCATTCAAAGGTGATACGCCGGCCGGTTTGATCGACATAATATCGGCAAGCCTCCAACAGTTTTGCGATGTTATATTTCTTGTTGACAGGCAGCATCTTACTGCGCTCCTCGTCGTCCGCGGCGTGCAGGGAAATGGCCAGGTTGACCTGTCGCTTTTCGTCAGCGAAGCGCCGGATCATCGGGACCAGGCCCACGGTCGAGATGGTGAAGCGCCGCGCGCCGAAGTTGTAGCCGCCCGGGTCGTTCAGGCGGTCAATCGCGGCCATCGTATTGTCGTAATTATGGAAGGGTTCGCCCATACCCATCAGTACGATGTTGGTGACATTCTCATCTTGTTCATGCAGCATGCGCGCGTAGTACATCACCTGGGCAACGATCTCGCCGCTGGACAAATTACGCTTGAAGCCCATTTGCCCGGTAGCGCAAAAGACGCAGCCCATGGCGCAGCCCGCTTGGGAAGAGATGCAAAGTGTGCGGCGATGTTTCTCCCCTGTCCCTCCGGGAGAGGGGGTGGGGGTGAGGGCTGCCGGATCGCCATATTTCATCAAAACAGCCTCGATGACGCGCTTGTCATGTAATTGAAAAAGGGTTTTTCGAGTTTTCGTATCTGACGAATCCAGATAACTGACAGGCTTAAGCGCTTCAAAGCGGAGCATCTGGCCTAACTGCTCTCGCAGGGTTTTTGGGAGATTCGTAAACTCATCCGGTGTATTCCAGTAGTGCCGATAAAGCCCCTGCCAGATCTGGTCCGCACGGTAGGAAGGTTCGCCTCGTTCAGCGAGCAAACTCTTTAAATCTGAAAGATCGAGGTCGTAAATGAAGGGTAGATCAGTCATAATTATTTCTAAGCTGACAGCCATTTTAGAAGTGACTGTCACCTATGAGCCCAACTAAAGTAGTTAAATCTTCAACAATTATGTCCGGAGCGGGTTGCCAGCTTTCAGCCTGTTCACGGCTGGAAACACCACTCAGGACCAGTGCGGTCCTACAGCCTGCAGCCTGACCGGCCGCGATATCCGTTTCGAGGCGGTCGCCGACGACCAGAGTCTCTTCGGGCCCTGTACCCAGCTTTTCTAACGCCGTGTACATCATGGCCGGTTGTGGCTTGCCGATGATGATCGGTTGGACGCCCGTCGCGGCTTCGATCGCGGCCAGGATCGCGCCTGCGCCCGGGATCAATCCCAGGGGGGTGGGGAAGGTCTTGTCCGGGTTAGTGCCGTAGAACGGGACACCGGCGCGAATGTACAATGTGGCGCGGCGTAGTTTTTCGTAGGTGACATCACGGTCGAAGCCGCCGATCACTGCAACGGGTACGCTCTCATCCTCCGGGTCGGTAATAGGACTGAAACCACATTCTTCCAGCGCACGCTGGAGGCCGTTCTCGCCAACGATGAATACCGCTCCGCCGTTTGGAAATCTCTTGCCCAGGATGTCTGCTGCGGCCGATGCCGACGAAACGACCTGCCACGGCTTCAGCGTCACGCCAAACCCGGAGAATTTCTCCAGGTATTCGTCAACAGTTTTCGTGGCATTGTTGGTTGCCAGCGCGACTTTGAGTCCGCGCTCGCGCATGCGGCCAAATATGGTGGACAGGTCACCGATAGGCGTGTTGTCGCGCCACAGCACGCCGTCCATATCGAGGATGAGGGCTTTGATGTTATTAAGTGTCATTTTGTTTATTTGGGTGGTTGAGTAGCACCGAGTGACCCGTACCTGCGGTGTGGGCAGGTGTAACGAGGTGCGTATCGAAACCACATAATCTAATTATCTGATGCCTGTTGGTTTCGATACGCTGCTTCGCAGCTACTCAACCAACGGGTTTCTTGGGTTATTTCCCAAATTTCTTCAACAAATATTCCAGCACTGGCTTGTCGATCCACCCGGCCTCCGGGTCACAGCGCTCTTCGAAATTCTCGTTGCCGGTGAAGGTGCGCAGGGCGGTTTTAGTCAACTCGTCGTAGTTGCCGTCCGCTTTGCCTTTCAGGTAATTCAGCCGGAGCAGGAGCTCCTGCAATTGCTGTAAAGGCTCGCCTTTTAACAGAACACGGTCTTTTTCCTCGCTCACGCCGAAGTACAGCTCGTGCATTGCGAGCAATTCGCCCAGGCGCGGAACCGGATCTTCATGGTCGTCCACGCGGTAATCGATCCAGCGGTCGATATAGCCGCCATAGCCTGCGTTCGGTTTGGCGACGTAAATCGCAGCCGATTGTCGCCCGCGGCGGTCGCCGCCTGAACGGTCCCCGGCCAAAAGCGCAGCATGCAAACGGGACGGGAGACTGCCGCCGGTCTGAAGGAATGCTTTTTCCATCTGAGCTATGACTTGCTCACCTGCCAGAATATTACCCTGAATGGCGTAACCGGGACCTGTCAGCCCGCCAGCCCACTCGAAGCAACCGGAGCCGGTAAAGGTCGCAGCCTGACCGTGGGCGTCCACCAATCCAACCTGGCGCTGCTCGCGGTCTTTGTCATTGTTCAGGAACCTGGACAATGTCTCTTCTGCGGACACGCCGGAAGCCATCAGCGCCAGCCCGCGCGGACCAAAAGACGTGTTAGCATATGCCTGTGTAGCCACGGCGCCCGCGTCTGCCTGCGCCCAGGGGACCACCGCACCCACCGCTGGGAACTTGGACGCGACCGCCACACCCCAGGACCGTTCGTCCAGGTCGCAGGCTACAATCGAGAAAGTGGATGGTTTTGGCATACCGTGATCTCTGTGCGATTATACCCTTTCCGCTACAGAGAACCGCGTATACCTTAAATGGTTCTCCAGTCACGGAAATTCCCAAAGAGCCCCTTAAATTGGCTCTTGCCAAGGGTTTCATTTCTCGGTAGTATGGAGTCGGAGAGTTTCATGCCGCCTGGGACCATTCGCGTTAGTATTCTGATCGATGCCGGGCCCGAATCAGTCTTCGCTTATGTGTCGGACCTGACCCGCCACGGAGAATGGTCGGCTGACCCATTGCAGATCGCTGCCATCACACCGGGACCGGTAGCCGTGGGCAGCCGTTATCGCTCCGCAGCAGGATCGCACGGGGTTGACTTCCACACGGATTTGACCGTCACGGTGTTTGAGCCTCCTGTCCG
>Ga0105104_10003127_pt1 | contig 11919 bp, 7 predicted proteins | sample PPLLaktember2015_3_FD_87034 | JGI IMG/M metagenome (GOLD analysis project Ga0105104, IMG submission 87034) | Freshwater sediment microbial communities from Prairie Pothole Lake near Jamestown, North Dakota, USA - PPLs Lake P7 Core (6) Depth... | ecosystem: Environmental > Aquatic > Freshwater >...
CATCAACAACCTCAGCATCAGTGAAGTCTATAACCAGACTGGGCTCACGTTGTTTTCAGGGGTCGATATTAACCTTTCCAATGTACATGTCAGTGAGTCCCAGGGCGGCGCTGACTTGAACGCGGCAGGTAGTGTGACCGTTCGAAGCTCAACGTTCAATGAAAATAAGAAGTTCGGCGCCAAAGTCAATGCCGGCCAAATTGTTGACATCGCAGGCAGTGACTTCAATAAAAACGGATCCACCAAGTCTGGGTATGACGGCTACGGCCTCGAAATCCACAGCTTGGATCAGGTTTGGATCGATACGGTGAACGCCAGCTACAATGAGAAGTTTGGGGCAGACATCAATTCAGCCGGCTTTGTCATCATGTACAACAGTGCTTTCATAGGGAATGTAACCTATTCCGGTTCCTGCTCGCATGGTACCAAGGGCGGTTATGGCTTGAAAGTCGTAACAGGCGCAGCCTATTTGGAGGGAGTGACTGCCAAAGAGAACTATCTCTTTGGCGCTCATGTGGAAGCAGTTGATGCGCAGATCGTCAACAGCAAATTCAACAAGAACGGTTCAGGCTCCCTGAGTAACCCGACGGGTTACGGACTCGAAGTCCTGAGCACGGGTGGGGTAACTCTCGAAAGCGTAGAGGCAAATGAAAACCAGCTCTTCGGCGCAAATGTCCAGGCAGTAAATGATGTATTCGTCGTAAGCAGCGTTTTCAATGGGAACAAGTCGTATAAGTGCGCCTGCGACGGCAGCAAGACCTATTACGGATACGGCATCCAGGTTGTCACAAGCGGTGAGATTACCGTGTTCCAAGTGACTGCCACCGAAAACAATCTCTTTGGTGCTCGCCTGAAAGGAACGGAGATTAACGTCGTAAATAGTGTCTTCAGTGACAATGGATCAGACTCCAGCACCTTGACAGGAAAAGGTTTGGAGATCGAGAGCAGTGCTTATGAAGTTACTCTCAGCGGTGTTACAGCCAACGGCAACCAGTTATTTGGCGCGAAAATTCAGGCCGCCGGGTTTGTAACCGTCGCCAACTCCTTCTTCAATGGAAATAAACACACCTATTCCTCCAGTTGCCAAGGCTCAGTGACAACCGGCGGCTACGGTCTGCAGGTCGTAACAACTGACGGGATTAGCGTATCCATGGTGCAAGCGACTGATAACTACCTCTATGGGGCATTGCTGAATGCATCTGGTGAGGATGGCGTAACCGTTGGCAACAGTTCCTTCGATAGGAATAAGTCTGGATTGGAGATCAAGAGTACTGGCCCAGTCTCGCTTCTCAATGTTACAGCAAGTGACAATAAGCTCTTCGGAGCGGACATTGAAGCCAAGGGCACTGAAGCCAATGTCGCCATCAAGAATAGCTTCTTCAATGGAAACCAGTCCTACACCTCTTCCAGTTGCAAAGGCAAAACCTATAACGGGTATGGCCTGAGGGTTGTCACAACTGGTTCCATAGCCCTGACCGATGTGACCGCTGAAAGAAACTATGTCTTCGGCGCTTATCTGGAAGGCACAAATGTGAGAATAGCAGGGACGCCGAAAGCTGAGGCTCCATACACTACCAGTTCCTTCAGCAACAACGGCACGGGAGTGTTGTCAGATCATATTGGCAAAGGGTTAGAGATCAAAAGCACCGGCAGCGATAGCCAGGTCTCTCTCTCCTATGTGACAGCCAATGAGAATCAACTGTTTGGCGCAAATATCCAAGCTGATGGACTTGTGCTCATCGACAACAGTGTCTTCAGTGGAAACAAGTCATACACCTCTACATGCTATTGCAAGACCTACGATGGGTATGGCTTACAGGTTATCACAACCTCAGATATCGAACTCGATACTGTTACTGCCAATGGAAACTACCTCTTCGGCGCTCATCTGAAAGGCGCAAACGTAACAGTTAGCGATAGCATGTTCAACGAGAATAGCTCCCCTGAAGATAAGAATCCGACGGGCAGAGGACTCGAAGTGATAAGCACGGGCAATACATTGCTCCAACATGTTGAAGCCAGTGATAACCAGTTGTTCGGAGCGAACGTCCAGGCCGGCGGTAAAGTGGAAGTCACCTCCGACAGCATCTTTTCAAGAAATATCTATTACACGTATTCCTCCTGCAAAGGAACCAAGAGCGCGGGCTATGGCTTGAAGGTCGTCACGACGGATCCCACTTTGGGTACCATCAGCCTTACCGGCGTGACTGCAAATGACAATGGAGCGGAAGGCACCATCCTTCAGGGTCCGACCACGGTAGACGTTGTGGGCAGCACGTTCAACAACAATGGCGCCAGCGGACTCTCCATCACTGCCAGCGGCAATGTCACACTGACCAATGTAATCGCCTCTGGGAACAAAGGCAATGGTGTGGATGTCAAGGGTGTCTGCACAAATGTAGTCAAAGTGGACGGTGGTACCTTTACCCAAAACAGCAAGTATGGGATCAAGATCGTTGACGCCACCTATACCCCGATTGGCACACAGACATTTGACAGCAATGGCTCCGGTAACGTTTTCCAGGATTCGAGCACGTGCGTCAGCAATGACAATAGCGCGGATGATAGCAATGACAATGGAAACGGATCAGGGGACTCGGACAATGGCAATGGTGGATGGAATGGGTGGTACTGGTGGTGGTACGCCCATAGAGGTCACCATCATCATTAATCGTCAGGGCCGAGAAACAAGGATCGAAAAGTATTGATCCCTGCTTGGCCGCTTTAGATGCTAAAATTGAGGAGCAGCTTCAGCTGTTCCTCAATTTTTTACGGAAGGTCACATGAAAAAACATTCTCAACTCATCGTAGGTTTAGCGCTTGCCATGGTAGTTCTCCTATCCGCCTGTGGTGCCAACACCCCAGCTGTTGACAACACTCCAAGTGCCACAGCCATTCCTGCCATCATAAACACAAACACGCCTGATCCGTGTGCACCCGAAAATATGGAAGCGGAAGTCCAGAAGATTCACAACTATATGCGTGAATTCGATGATGCCTCCTCTCTGGCTGCCAGCCGGCCGCGTGAACAACTCGCGGATGCCATTGCCGATCTGCAACGCATTCGTCGGGAGGCTGAGGATCAGTTCACGCCTCACTGCCTGGGAGATCTCAAGACTTATCAAGTCTCGCATATGAATTCAGTCATCAACACTCTGATTGCTTTCATGGGCGGGTCAGAACAGCAGCTGGTTGACCAGGGTATCGCTCTAGCGCGGGAACAGCACGATCAATACACGCTCGAACTCGCACGCCTGTTGGGTCTCACGATCGAGCCTGCCACTGTCGTCCCGCTCACCACTGCAACACCCGCTCCCTAATATCCAGGCTAGTCCTGTTTCCTCTTGAGCAAGTCATATTCCAATTAAAATAGATAAGCATAGTGCAACTAAATACATAAGGCCGGGCCATTCAGGTCCGGCCTTATTTTTTAAGTATTCCATGGGAAATATCAATAGGATTTGAGAGAGCTGATTGGCTACACGTACATCATTCTAACGATATTGCCTCATGACTGCCAAGATGGCAACAGTTCATTCAAAGACGCGCTGAAAATTGGTTGATCCGAATCCAGGTTGAAATCGGCAGCAACAGGAATACCCCAACCCCTATCGCGCTACAAAACTAATTCCGTCTCTGAATTCAATAGTACTTATGGGTACCGTAAATGTAACTCTTTATTAATGCAAGATGAATAAAATGGAATAATAAGGTGAACACGGTATATATAGTAAATCATAAATTGTTTTATTTTCATGCAGGTAAGGAGGTGTGCTATGAAACCAAAATCACAGGAACGGGGACAGGCGCTGATCTTGATCGCCCTGGCCGCCGTTGGACTTTTCGCTTTTTCGGCGTTGGCAATTGATGGCAGTCGAGTATTTTCCGATCGGCGGAATGCACAAAACGCTGCAGACACCGCCGTGCTCGCCGCTGCCCTGGCAAAGGTCCGAGGACAGGATTATTCTGCTGCTGCCCTCGCGCGTGCCTCCAGCAACGGCTATGCCAATGATGGCGACAGCATTGTGGAGATCCATCTCTGTAATGAAACAGGCGTTACCTGCCAGGGAATACCGACAGGGGCAGATCCAGCAGAGTTCATTCAAGTCAGGATCGTTTCCACCATCCCCACCACGTTTGCGCGTGTGATTGGCAGGCAAACGGTCACCAGCGCGGTCGAGGCAATTGCGCGCGTACAAGGAAGCTCGTCCACCACCTCCTCCGTAAGCCCGGCCATGGTTGCGTTGAGGCAAACCGGTTGCGGCATCTGTTCAGGGGGAGTGTTGGAACTGCATGTTTTCGGCAGTAGCATATTTTCCAATTCCACGGACACCTGCGCCCCTCCGTCCCAAGGCTCAATGGATCTGGATGGCACTGGCACGTATGAATCCCAGGGTGGTTTCATAATTCCTCCCGGAGGTGACCTGTGCTCAAATTCTGTAGTAAGTACGATCGTTGGAGAAAAGAAAACGGGAGCACAAATTTCCCCCACTTACAACATTCCAGCACCCAGCTTCACCTGTGCGAGCCCGGAGATCAACCCTGCTACTGACACAACGGTGGATGCCGATGGCGCCATTGTATATCCTCCCGGACATTACAGTGCAAACCTTGTCATTAGTTCCACTGGAAACCATAAGTTCATGAATGGAAACTATTGCTTCGATAATGGTGTAGAGATGAGGGGCGGCGCCAATGTGACTGTAACGGATGCCAATTTCCGTATCGATGGGGGTGAATTTTTCACTAATGGGACGGGTTCATTTACATGCACAAACCTGCTTGTTTATGGAGCAGGAGGGAGTGGAATGCATTTAAATGGAAACGGCAACAACAATTGTACAGGGGTAACATTCTACATGCAGAGTGGTGATGTAACCTGGAATGGTAACTCTGTCTCAAGTCTTAAGGCACCCACGAGTGGCGTGTACAAAGGATTGTTGATTTACATACCGGAAAGTAACGGTTCACAGCTTAAAATTAACGGCAACTCGGGCAATGAGTTGACCGGTTCGATTATTGCTCCTGGCTCGGAGATTGTAATTAGCGGCGTCAGTGGCTCAGCTGGGTACAACACACAGATCATTGGCTCTTATATTACTCTGCAGGGTGCCAGTAATACAGTTATCAATTATGATCCAGATGATCAGTACCTTTCGCCTGACAGCCCAACCATTGAATTAACCAAGTAGCGTAAAGACAATTACAAAGCCGGGCTTGAGTCCCGGCTTTGCACTTTTATTGTCCTACGAAAGGAAGGTTGCTACCCGATTGATGTTGGCGTGAATAGCCAGGTCTGGCTCTTTTTTATGCTCCTTACTCTGCCAAACTTACACAAGCCTCGGAGGCTATGTGTAACCTTTTGCTTGTTGACTTTGACAACGCAAATCCGTATAATCTAGGCAAAATACGTCATATTATATGTTTTATTGTGTTTTTCAAGGAGGATCTATGTCAGATAAAACACGCTCATCCCTTCTTTCATTGATAATCATCGCAGTTTTGTTTTTTGGTGCAATGAGTCCGACTACTGCATACGCGGATGATGGTGCACCACCGGGCACACCCCCCACTGAAGCAAGCAGCGCCTGTACAGCAGGCAGTGAATGTCCTTCCGGTGAAGAAGTTACAGACACAACAGGTGACATCCCTGAAGCGACTGCTGAACCAACCAGTTCCCCCGACGAATCAACCCAGGAACCAGTTGAGGCGCTTCCTGAAGCAACTGCCGAGGTAGTTAGTATTCCCACCGAAGCACCAGTGGAGGCCGGCAGTGAGGGCGATACTTCCAGTGAAGGAGCCGCGACGCCATTGCCGACCGAGGAGGTTGCTCCCGTAACAGAGGAGACCGCCCCGGTCCTAGATTCAAGCATTCTGGACCAGGTCCCTGACAATACAACTGTCACTGTTTTGGATACTGAAGGTCAGTCACAACCCCTGGCAACACAGGATGCGGCAGATGCGATTGCCACAAGCGACCCAATCTGGTGCCCGCAGGGACAAGACCCAATCCCTGGAGCAAACGGTTGTACAGCCTCATTTAACAGTTTTGATGCTCTATTGACTTTCCTATCAGGAAATGCAGCCTATCAGGGTGCTGGCATCATCTATGTACAACAAGGCGCGTACAATGGCGGTGAATCGAGTATTGACTTCAACTCTGCTGCCTACGACTTAAGCAACATCAATAGCTCTGATCTCACCGTGACGGGAGGCTGGAATACATCCAACAATACTCTTGATCCTGCAGGGACAAGCACTTTTACGATTCCTATTCTCATTGGTACAGACACCAATCCTTGGGGCGGCTCGCTTCGAATTAATAACATCACAATCCAGAACACCAGTGGAACCGGCCTTACACTCCATTCGCAAAACGACATCACCCTGGTAAATGTGAACGTCACTAATTCGGCCAATGGAGCCGGGGCAGAACTCAATGCTGGCGGCGAAGTAACGGTATCCAACTCGAAATTCGAGCGGAATAAGACAGCAGGCGCCATTGTTAGAGCAGGAGGCGATGTAAACATTGTCAACAGCTCATTCAGCAACCCTGCGAACGCGCGGCGGCAAATCACCGGGCTGGATATCATAAGCAATGGATCTGTCACTCTGGCTAATGTTCTGGCAAACGAGAACCGCGAAGTTGGCTCAAATGTCAACGCGGGCGGCCGAGTTACGATCGTCAACAGTTTCTTTTCTGGTACGAAAGAGATGAGAGGTTCCGGAGCCGCAACTGTGTTTTTGGGATACGGCTTGCAGGTTGTTACACCTGGCGCCATTGATCTTGCCAGCGTGACTGCAAGTGACAATTTCCTGTGGGGCGCCTCCCTCCAGGCCGGTGGAGATGTAACGATCGCAGACAGCATATTCAACGCAAACACAACCGAGTCGCCGGGCTTTATTGATGATACCGGCCTGCTGATCACCAGTGGCGGAAGTGTTGCACTGAGGAATGTGCAGGCAAATGACAACCGCCTCATTGGCGCAACGATCGATGCAATCGGGGATGTGGCAATCCTTAGCAGCACCTTCTCCAATAACAAGGGCGTTACACTTTCCAGTAGTGGCGCTCCTACATTTCATGGATACGGTCTGAAGGTTGTTACCCAGGGCAACATTGCCGTCAGTCTCGTCACTGCCTCAAATAACACCCTCTTCGGTGCCCACCTGAATGCCGGCGGAGATGTATCCGTTGCTGACAGCAACTTTAACGACCAGACTTCGGGTTCCGCGACCGATCAGACCGGCAGAGGCCTGGAGGTCATCAGCGCTGGGGATGCCTCTCTCATTAATGTGTTCATCAATAACAACCAAACTTTTGGTGCAAATATACAGGCAGGTGGTAATATCTTCTTGGATGCAGTCACCGCGACCAACAATGGATTAGACGGCGTGGATGTGCAGGGTATTTGCACCCAGCTGACCGGTGGTACTTACTCAGGCAACGGTCAATACGGATTAAATCTTGGCAGCTCTGCCCTTGACCTGGCGACCCCACCTACGTTCGCCAATAACGGCGCCGGTGATATCCTTCCTGCAAATCCAGCCACTTGTTCCCTCACTCCCAGTGGAAACAACACTACAAATAACACTACAAATAGCGTGGGATTATCCAACATATCCAACGGATCCGGTTCAATACAAATTGCATCACAAGGGAGCGCCAGTTTTGGTAAAGGCAGCTCCACTCTTGCCACAGGCCTCGATCCTAAAAAACTCTCTCTCAACAGCTTCCTGGCAAATGCCGGCACAAGCAGCGGCGGCAACCTCAGCGTATTTGCAGGGAATTACATCTATATATATTCCCGTTCCGGAGTGCTGCTGCAAATCATTGCACTCTCACCCTCCTCGAACAGTCTTGCCATGGATGGTGGATCATAAAAAAAGATAAATCAGCAGGTAGAGGCTTCGATTTGTCTTTACGATAACTTTCATATTTTCTCTGCTAAAATTGAGGAACGGCCCGCAAGCCGTTCCTCAATTTATTTATTAACCATCCTTACGCAGTTCGTCTGCCATCAGAGACTCCAACTCTGTAATAGCACTTAATCTTACATCGAGGTAAATCTTATGCGACCTGACTGGGACTCCTACTTCATGAAAATCGCTTATGCCGTTTCAGAGCGCAGCACCTGTGACCGCGCCTTCGTAGGCTGCGTGCTGGTTTTGGATAAACGCATCCTGACCACCGGCTTCAACGGCTCCCCTGCCGGACAATCGCACTGCGATGAAGTGGGGCACTTACTCGTGGATGGGCACTGCGTCCGCACAATCCATGCCGAGACCAATGCCATCATCCAGGCTGCCTTGCACGGAGTTTCAACAAAAGGCGCGACCTGTTATGTCACCCACCTGCCCTGCATCAATTGCACAAAAGTATTGATCAATGCCGGCATTTCCCGTATTGTGTACAGCGTTGCCTATCGTACGGATGAACATGCCATGAATTTCCTGAAAACCGCCAATATTGAAATTGCTCAAAAGGAGTTCGCAGCGATTGCATAGGAAGTTAACAAAGCTTTTATGCAAAAAGCCGTACCTTCATTGGTGCGGCTTTTTGTCTTTTCAAGGACCAGGCTCATTCACCATGTATGAAGGCTAAAAATCAATAATCAATCCCATTAGCGCTTTATGTAACCAAAAGCTATAAAGTTACGTCTTGTACCAATACAGGATAAAAGAGAGTTTAATCGTATAGTTTATTGGTCGGGGCTGGATCTCGGAGGAGGAGATAATTTATGAAACGCGAATTACCGGAAAAGGGACAGGTGTTGATCCTGGTCGCGCTGGCTGCCATCGGGCTGTTTGCTTTTGCTGCATTGGCGATTGATGGAAGCAGGGTGTTTTCAGATAAACGCCACGCACAGAACGCGGCCGATACCGCTGCCCTGGCGGGTAGTCTGGCACATGTGCGCGGCAATGATGTTACTGCGGTCGCATTAGAGCGCTCCAAATCAAATGGTTATGATGACGATGGCGCTTCAAATGATGTCACCGTGACCATTACGGACACTCCACCGGGCGCATGCCCAGGGGCAGGCAAGGATATCACTGTCACGATCATCTCTTATGTGTCCACTACCTTCGCCAGGGTCATAGGGCGCACAGAAGTCACAAATGCAGTGACATCCACTGCCCGGTCCTGCGATGTCAACATCAGCGGCGGTGCGTCACTTTACTCGGGTTCCTCCGTTTTTGCGACAAAAGCAACCTCATGCGGCAATGGCATCACAGATAAAGCCTTATTTATGCAGGGTAGTTCGCATCTGCAAATTTGGGGCGGCGACATGGGCTCAGCTTCCACAGATGGGAACTGTTTGTATTTCATGGGAGGAGAGGCTCAGTTAAAGAAGGCAGAATCGGGGTCAGCCTGTGCGGATGTCATAACCGCTGCTCCCAATGGTGGTACTTTTAACAGTCTAAAGGGTGAGGATAATTGTGGAGCGAAAACATATCACCAATCATTTGATAATCCGCCTCCTGATCTTGGCATCATCTGTTCTAGCGCCGCAACACAGTCGGGCAACAGTTTAAGCCCAGGCAACTGGTCTGGGACATTTCCCCCACCAGGTGTCACTATGCTTCAGTCCGGTACCTATTGTGTCAATGGCCCATTTACATTGAACGCCGGGGACAAGCTCACAGGTAGTGGCGTGACCATTGTCATGAATTCTGGTGGCTTGCATTGGAACGGCAGTTCAGAGGTAAAGCTCAGCGCCTCCACCAGCGGAGACTACAAGGGTTTACTGATTTACTTTCCACCCAGTAATTCTAACGATGTGGATGTGAACGGCAATAGCAACGCAAAAATCACTGGAACGATTTTGGCGCAAAACTCGGACTGCTTTTTTGCAGGCTCGGGCCAGCTTCAGAAACAGGTCCTCCAATTTATTTGCTACACCTGGGGAATGAATGGCAGCGGCCAGGCCGAACTCATGTACGACTCCAGCGCCTTCTATTCGCCTGTTCAGGTCATAGACCCGACCATCTCCTTACTGAAATAGGAAGACCATTAAGGACAAAAAGCCGCGCCTGTGGAGGCGCGGCTTTCTGTCTCTTCAGGGATCAGGCTTATTCACTGGGGACCATAATCCACAGCAGGACATAGATGAGTATTCCCGGCACACCCCCTGGAATGAACGCAATGATCATTGCCAGACGGAACCAAAAGGCGCTGATGCCAAAGAATTCGCCAAGCCCGCCGCAGACACCTGCCAGCATGCGATTGTTACGTGAACGCCGCAAACCCTGTTTTTGATGGATAGTCATTTAAATCTCCTCTTTCTTCTTTATCACTACAACTTGTACTGTGTAATTTCAATTCTATGTACGCAGGAGATTTGGAAAAGTCGCAGGGATAGCCTCAGGCATTACGCACATACTGCTCGAACCAGGCCAGCGTTCGCTCCCAGGCATCCCTTGCGGCTTCGGCGTTATAACGCGACCCTGTATCGTTATGGAAGGCGTGATCGGCACCGGGATAAATAACCTTCTCATAGATCTTGTTGTTCTCCAGCATGGCTTGCTCAATGACAGGAATACTTGAATTGATACGAGAATCCAGTTCACCGTAAATTGCCAGCACCGCCGCGCGGATATTCGGGAGATCGCCCTCCAATGGAGGTGGCCCATAGAACGGGACAGCTGCCAGCAGCTCGGGCATTTGTGTGGCAACCCGCCACGTCACCCCGCCGCCAAAACAGAACCCAGTCATACCCACCCGATCCGCATCTGCAAAGGATTGTCCCTGAAGGTAATTCCAGCCGCTTTTGAAATCCTCCACGAACTGGTCTGGCTCGATATTTCCCAAGGCGCCCGGCACGTTGCTTTCACCCACACTGGCGCTGCCGCCCTCGCGTGAAAGCAGATCCACGGCGAGACCTATGTAGCCCGCCTTCGCAAACCGCCGCGTCACATCCTGGATGTGAGGCGTCAGCCCGCGATTCTCGTGACAGACCAGAATGACAGGCGCTGCGCTCTCATCCGAAGGCCGAGCCAGATAGCCGATCAAGTTTGTATCGGCGGCCGGGATTTGCACCTCGCTCGCCATGATCGCCGGGTCGTCAGGCATCACGGTGCCATAGGCGGCTTCAGGAGCGGCAGGGTCGGTCGCAACGGCTTCCCCCGTCGGGGAGGCGGAAGCGAGAGGCTCCGGCGTTGGGGAATCTGTCGGAGAAGCCCCAACCGTCTCCGTGGCTTCAGGCGGTGAGGCGCAAGCCGCCAAGATGGAATTGGCAGCAAGCAAGCTGCCGGTCACGGAGGCAATCAGCTTCAATGCATCGCGCCGCGACAACCTGCCCTCTTCATAATCCTCGGCGAATTCTTCTGCAAGATAACGCTGGAAAAGATTCATGTCGGTCTCCTCTAAAGTGGTGAACACGGACCATTCATTCACTTCCCCCGCCAGTAAACAACACCCATAAATTTAGCCAACGATTTGAATACTGTCAAGATTTTGGTTTTGGTATGGGAGGGCGCGAAACTCTATTTCCGATTGCAAACACACATACCGAACTCCCCTCTTTGGCTGTCTTGAAAATTTGCCTGGCTGGCTGCCCCATCCACTCCGCGAGCATTGCCTCATCCATTCTGCACAGCTCAGGATGCTTCGCGATGATCGCCGCGTAGGGGCAATGGCTGAAGATGAGGCGCGGTCCTTCTGAGCCGGCCTCCCAGCGGGCGTGATACTTCATTTGATTCAATTTTTCGACGGTGAGGTTCAAGCGTTTCGCAAGCGGTTGACTCGCAAAACTAACCCCGCCTGAAAGGTGCTTTGCGAGCGCCTCCATTCGGATGCCGGGGTCTGCTTCCGCTAAAAGCGCCTCGCTCAACGCTGACAGGTTATCGCCCAACGCAGAGAGCGGGAGCGCATAGACCTTCTCAGGTCTGCCTCTGCCATCCCGCCTGCGCACAAAC
>Ga0105104_10003128_pt1 | contig 11915 bp, 16 predicted proteins | sample PPLLaktember2015_3_FD_87034 | JGI IMG/M metagenome (GOLD analysis project Ga0105104, IMG submission 87034) | Freshwater sediment microbial communities from Prairie Pothole Lake near Jamestown, North Dakota, USA - PPLs Lake P7 Core (6) Depth... | ecosystem: Environmental > Aquatic > Freshwater >...
ATACAATTATCATAAGTCGATCCTTGAGCTTTGTGAGCAGTGATTGCATAATTATACTTTATTTCAGCGAAGTGTTCCTTCATCTCATAATACTCCTTCCACTTCCAACCTTTCTCGTTGGGTGGGCATTTAACTGCGATATCCTTTAGCTTCTTCAGGATACCGGCGAATGCAGCTTCTGAATCTTCATGGATGATATTGATCATCTTCTCCTTGTTCTTACCTTCCATGTCAACATAAGCCACCTTGGTTTCATAATAGTTGATCTCCTTACCATGATGAAACGTAGCCTTAACACTGGCTTCCAATACTTCCAGTTCATCATTGGTATTGATGATGATCCACTTCTTACCTTGAACTAATCCTGTTGGATCAAGCACCGGCGCATCAGCTATTAACTTATCAGATGGTACGATCTTCGGTAGGAAGTCACGCTTATAGATGAGTTTCCTTACTACATCATTGACAGCATTCACCACTTCATTACGCCAGGCAATTACTTTCATGAAGTCAGGGTTCATGAAGAAGTTATCATTGACGAAGAAATGATCGCATATCTCCCTAATGATTCCTTGCTCAGCCTTTGGTAGTACAATAATGCCGGAGCCTTCATGAATGATGGACTTCTTCGGCATGAATGAATTGGTAGATGCGATGTTAGAACGGATCTGTGTAGCCATTGCAAGAATAGGATTGGTCTCAGCTTGCCTTACAATCTTGGTAAGCTCCGTCATTCCTATCTTATTGCTTTTCCTGAGATGCTCCTGGAATGGAATACAATCCAGCTTATTGACTGGCGGTATCTGAGCAGAATCTCCCAGGAAGATGAGCTTGATACCTGACTCTTCAATTTCAGGATACAGGAATTCGAATAGGTCATCGGGAAACATTGAAGTCTCATCGACAATAACAACAGTTCTCTTATCCAGTGGGCTCTTATCATCTTCACCACTGCCTTGCTTGAACTTCAACTTTCCCCAGTTATCATAATACGGTTTCAATCCAAGCATCTTATGACAAGTCATATACTGAATGCTTTGATGTACTACATCAGAGGATTGCTCCAGGATCTTCACAGCCTTATTCGTTGGCGCTGTAACGATCACTTTCAAATGCAGTCGGCCCACTAAGTACTTAATGATCTTACTTATGGTATAGGTTTTCCCAGTGCCAGCATAGCCGGATATCAGTAGTGACCAGAAATCTGTCTCTCCTTTCACATACTTAATAGCCAGCTCTGCAGCTATCTTCTGTTCATCGTTCAGGAGATCCACTTCGAGTTCATAGTTCTTCCCCACGGAGAATGGTGGTTTGTCCCCCTTCAGGTTTGAAAATCCCGGAGGGAAGTCCAGAATCGATTCCGGCACTCCTGATTGTACTAAATAGTTCTTCAACATGGTTTAATAATTGATATGCTTTTCTGTAATTGTGTAACCATAAATCTGTTGGATCCTTCTGCTTCCAGGTGGTATCAATGATGTAAGGCACGATGCCATACTGATCACGATCGCGATTAGCTGCTTTGATTCCGGGCGCATCATTGTCATACAGTGAAATGATAGGCCAACAATACTTCTTAATGTGACGAATGAAGTCCGGATTATAATAGTAGCCTTCGCCATTCTTAGCCATTGCATTGAATCCAAATGCTCTGAAGAACATGATATCCTTCATTGCTTTGGTAAGTATCAAAGGTCGCATAGGATGTTGCTTTATCCTGCATTGATAGTAACCTTGAATGTCAACGTTATCATCAACATTGGATATCCACTTATCCCGATTGGTAGGCGCCTTTGGCCTATAACCTTTGATATGCTGTGACAATGGAAAGAAATAATAGAATGTCGGATCGTTCTCTTGATATGACCAGATCTTCTTATCATCTTTCCACAGTTCATCAGCCACTCGTGCATTGTAATAGTTCAGAATGTTCGTAGTGATCGGCCATTGATACCAATAAGCCAGATCACTTGCAGAGAACGGTCGTCCTCTTACTCTTAATAGAGCACGCTCCTTTATTTTCGAAGCATGGTCTTTCTTAATTGGTTTATAACTGATGTTTTGATATGGAGTAATTTCCAAGTCTTGTGCGATCTTAGCCAGTGCCTCTGGAAATGTTATCATGAACTTCTTCATTACGAAATCCACACAGTTTCCACTTTCTCCTGTTGCCAGGTCTTTCCATTTCCATTCCCACTTGGATGATCCTTCATAAAATCCAAAGCTTGGAGTTGCATCTCCCCTGAATGGGGAATTGAAAAGCCTTGATGGAAATTCACTGCAGTAATATTTCAATACAGCTTCTTCCCCTACAGCTCTTATGATCTGTTCAAGGCTAACCTTCGGTCCCAAGTCCATGAACGATATCTGCATACATTAGCTTTGCTTGTGAAATAGATTCATTTGCATATTCCTTATCCAAACTGCAGCTGAGTTATGCGCCTCAATCTGATTAGCAATGAAGGTAGCCCGTTGCGAGGCTGTTGGCTGCGGATACTTGCTCTTGTGATTGTTGCGACCAGCATTGCAACTATCCGCGGATGCCAACGGAAATCTGGTGAACACATCGGGATTCAGCATACGCAAGCCATGCAATTTACAAGGCGGTCTTCCTTCTTCATCACATATTGCATCGAACAGATCAGTCATTCTCATGTTCCAGGCTACACTATTGAGATTAGGATAGTAATCACTACCACCAATAGCAACGATCTCATTCTCCTTGCATAATCTAATCATTCGTTCTATTGGTTCATGCAAATGATACACCGGCACACCTTTGATATGCATGGGCCACATAGCAGCAAGCTCGTCATTCATGTAATGATCAGCTTTGATATCGTCAGGTATGACTGCCCATTGAAAGCCCGGATGCTTACACCATTCTTCAACCCATTCAATGTATCCGGAGTAATCCATTTCACCACCTGTCTTCCAAATGGAGTAAGCTGAATTATCCAGGATGAATGATTGGCATACTTGTGCTACTGCAGCCATATCATCCTGTCTGAAATAAGGAACAAGTGCATTGCGGCCTGTAAGGAAGCGAACGACATCCTGCCGGCTTCCACCGATCGGAGTACCATGATAGATAATCATAAGCCATAAATTGATTTGAACTCTGCTTTCAGTTCCTCTATTGGTTTCGCTTCATCCGGAGGCCACTGATGGAAGTCCTTTGATTTGTAATAGTATTCGCCACTGCTATGCCTATGCCAGCCATTGTTATGTACCCACCACAGGAATGCACCAGGGAACAGTTGCTCTCTCAGCTTCTCGATGTATGGAATTATCTTATCACTGACTGGCTGACCTAATGGTACACCTATCAGTTTAGCTATCGCCTGCAGGTCTGGTGAATTAACCAGCTGTGATTCCTTCCAGTTCTTTAAATCTCTGTTCTCAATCAATAAGGCAGCATTGGATAGTTCCTTTAATGTAACCTGCTTTCGAAGATCAAGGATCTCTTCAGTGAATGTCTGTACCATGTTATCATAACTGACAACAGCTTCTCTCTGCTTCGTACTAGCCTCTATCAGTTTATTGATATCTTCCTTATGCTCCTGACATTGATTGTGCAACCTGGTTATTTCATTCTGCTTGGCAGTAACAAGTATATCCAGATCGTGTGCTTGTCTATCGGCTTCCTTCCATTGCATGATAGCCGCATCATATAACTGCTTGAGCAGACTGAATTGAGTTTGCTGATGCCCCAACACTTTAAGAGCATCTTCATAATCGATCCACTCTTCAAGACCATTATTGTTCTGCTTGTAATATGGCTTCAACAAGTCCTCTGCAGGTATAAGTTCTTTATCTACCTGGTTGTTGAGCATTGTTGTAATAAGATGGGCTTTCTCTGCAGTATCCGTAACAGCGATGAGCGTCTCTTTCTCATCTTCTGTGTGGCGTACTGTGAAGCCGAGATCTCCTTCATGATTCTCAAACCAATTATAATTATCCATGATCTCTTAATAGTTTATCAAGTTTACCAATAGTATCATCCACGATTTTCTTATTCTCCTTCTCATCATTGCCACAAGCTCCGTCAATGCCTTCGAGTATATCGAGAAGCATCCTCTGTATAGGTCCAAGTTCTACACCTTCCGGCAATAACGGTAATACTCTTAAACCAGATGTACGTACAGGGATCGATGCGAGCTTTGCTATGAAAGCATTCAGTTCATCATCATCATGGAATACAAGGACCACAGCTGTGTTCTTAGTATTCAGTGATCTCTTCGATGTTATTATATTCATAGTTTATGCTTTATCGGAGAAGTAAATAACGTTGACTGCTGTAGCAATGAATTGGAATACTCGTTCTGCATAGAAGTTATAGCCGCAATACATCCATTGATCCTCAGTCTCACCGAACGTTACTTTCTCCAGTGTAATGAATTTAATACTGTTGGCTTTACCACCATTACTTGGCGGCTCATCTATTGTTACACTCATTGTGATCGGCTGCATTGAATAAGCCTCAGTGATTGACTTGATACGTCTTGGTATCATATCAACAAACCAACCAGGCTTCAGATATTCAAGTCCTGTACTCTCACCTGTGTAATTCATATAATTATCCCAGTCGCCACCGGCGCTGTATACTACGAATGCGATATTCGGATCAGTCTCATGGAATGATTTAACTATACCATTCTGTCTCAATCCATGTGTAGGCTGATAATGTACCGGCATTCCTATTGATAAATCTTCTTTCTTCATACCTGTTTTAATTGACGTTTATGAATAATGCGTTGCCTACGTTCTTCAAGCTCTATCTTACTTAGTTCCTTACCACGAGCCAGTTTCTTGAGATACTTATCAGTGATCAGAGTACTCTGTTTCTTCCAATACTTGCGTACTCTCTTCTTACGGGTATGATCCGGCTTCCATGTACGATAGACCTTCATGTAAGCATCAAGTTCACGTTTGTTCCTCTGGTAATAATCATGATGATACACCTTCTGATATGCTTTTATCCTACTCTGATGTTTCTTAGCACTCTTCCTTTGCAGAGCTGCACGATGCCGAAGGAACGCCTTACCACCCTTAGCCTTCATCTTGCGATACCATCGCTGTGAGGCTGTTAATGGCTTGTTCATAACTGCTCTTTTCCTACATGAATTAATGTTGCTCTCAGAGTTTCCTTTTCCTCTTCCAGCTTCTTGACCTTACTTTCAAGGTCCTCGATCGCTTCCCGGCTACGCTTGCGGATATCAACGATTTCTCTTGCCTGTTCACTTGCTCTATCCTTTATCATTTGTAAAGTCTTAAGTGAACCGGATGATAGCTTGTCACCATCTTCATTGATGATGGCGGCTACCCAATTATGTACTCTATTCAGTTCTGCCATGATTAACTATTTTCGAAGTAATCCTTTCCTTTATGTAATGCTGCAGCTGCTTGCTCATGTAGATCCGGTATCTCTTTCAACAAAGCCGCCAGCTCTTCATCAGTTGGAAAACGAACAAGAGCTTTGTTCTCTGTGATATCATATACATTGATCGATCCACAATAACAACAGATACATACATCACCGGTTGCAGGAAAAGTATTGAATTCTGTTTCAGTCCATCCATCAGCACCCTTGCCACATTTAGGACAAGTCGCCTTACCTGGTAGTTTCTTACTCATGATTTAATGTCCATGTATTTCAACGTGACATGGCCTGCATATAGCAATAAGCCACTTAATAGGTTCTGTTCCGATCTTCCTTGCATAGCGTTCATGATGTACATCCGTAGCTGGCGCACCACACTTCCTGCAAGTCCAATTATCCCGTTTGAGAACGACATACCGCTTGCGCTGCCATGCATCTGATTTGAGATATACGTTCCTGTAGTAATCACGACGGGTCATAGTAGCCCGTTGATAACTATCATCATCTACAGCTGCTGTTTCATCGGTTGAACGGCTACTACCGATGATGATAAATGCAATGATAAGAACAGCTATTATTATGAATAGAATAGTTCTATTATCGGAGCTCATTAAAGTTTGGGGGAATATATAAAAGAAGAAAAGGAACGATCGTAGTCTGCTTAGTATTACCCAAGCCTCCTAGTCACAGTTCCTCTTCCACTCATTGGTTAACAAATGATGTACCACATTTAAAACAGATCCTTAGAGTCTGTAACCGTTGGCACGAAGCCTCCACCACTATCAACAGCGGCTGCTACGCTAGAAGCCTCGTGTGCACCTTCTTCTGCTTTCGTTGGCGGCTTATACGTTCTGGCTATGCTGTAATAGCTACCGGCTTTCTCTTCGGTTTTGCTAAGGAAAACTGTTTCTTGTTCAGGAATGTGTTTCCCGAATACCCCATTTCGGGATGTCGGATTGGGGAGCGTTAAGAATGATACTTTCTTGTTCTTGTTATTGCACCACAGAACTTTCATATCAATCAGGTCACTCTTCGGCGGGCAATACTTACTGAAGTCTTCCATCATCTTATTAAAGCCACCACCTCTTACTGCTCTGTCCAGCATATCTCTCACCTGCAGGAATGCATAGCCTTGTGCTACGGCAAGCTGAGTTAAGAAATAAAACGTTGCTTCCAGGTCAGCTTTGATTTGCTCCTCTGCAGTCATCTTGCGTGTAGTAACGCCTTCGACATACAGATCCCTGAACACAGTGATCTTCGTTGGATCCTCTTCAGGACAGAAGTAACGATGCTGCATTTCACCTTTAGGAAAGATGAATGCAAATTCCCAATAATCCCATGTAGCGGTTACTTCTTCTACGCCTTGTGGATTCTTCTTCTTCTGTACATAGGTATCCTTCTTCATACCCTGATAAGTACCACCACGATGGATTCCTGCTTCGCGGATGTGCCGCATTGGTTTGGACTCCGGCATATCACCGAAGTTGACATTGACTTGTTCAGCCATTTGGATTTGAATTAAAAGGTTAATTAAGCTGTTGTCGCTGCTGGCTTAGCATTCTTCTTCGGCTCTGGCTTCGGTAGCCATGCTTCAGGTATCTTCATACCAAGGGCAGTTCTGGTCATCTTCAATACTTCGAACAAATTAGATGGAATGAAAGTGTCGATCGTATCATCCAGAAACCTTGCCTGTGGATACTTATTGGTTTGTCTTGTAACGAACCGATAATCCCGTTTGATAACATCACCTGTGAGATTACTCTCAATAGCAACATCAGTGAACAGAAACACATCATAGTAACTTGGAATACGAAACTTCTCTTCAAGCATCTTACCTGCAGGTACGAACAATGTTACCTTGCCCAATTCATTTTCTTGAGCATGGAACTCGGTTACTACAGTCAAATCATCCCGTAGGTCATCTATACTCAGCATGAATGATCGAAGCGCATCGGCGGCTAATTCCCAGAAGCGTTGATAAGCCTCTCCCCCTGCCTTTCTTTCGATGAAGTCTTGCTGAGCAATCTTCCTTGAGATGAAGTGAGTAAAGTCCGGAATGATTACCGTATGAATGTGAGGCATGAATTCGCTGACAACCTGAAGCATATCGGATACTTCAGATATCTCCTTTACAAGAGTAAAGTTTCCTTGCATTACCTTCTTGGCAATGAGGTCAGCTGGATTGTTGCCGGGCTGCCGGGTAATCTTCTGTACGCCTTTAGCGACGTACACATCCGGAGCACTGTGTTGTAGACCGAAGAAGTCCTTTGCTTCGTCCATGTCTTTCCATTGCTTACCTATGATATGGAATTTGTCAATAGGCTTGCCTGTCGAATTGTTGAGATACAGGGCTTTTGTTGAAGTTGAAATGATGAAACAGTTCTCCCCATCGGGAATGTGAATGCGTGAACGGCTCTTGCCGGTGTTTTCCAACCCGACAATGCCAATCTTGTAGGCCATAGTTCTTTAGATAATTAATAATTAATAAAATATATAATATACCAATAAAACAAACTGATTAAAGGTAGGGTATTCATTACTTATATAAGAAAATTATATACCCTTTATTTCATTAACTCGGCTGCAGAATGAAAGAAGATTTTCTTCTGATCCAGCTCCTTTGTTGCATTGCGGAACCATGTGAAATCAATGGTGTTCTTAGCTAATACTGTCCAGATAGTGGCCTGCTTTCCGGACTCACCCCTAAGTTGTCTGCCCAGGGTTTGAATGAGATTACGCTTGCTGCCTTGAACCTGAGCAATGATCGCATACATCAGATCCTTGTAGTTACCACCCGCCCGCAAGCTCTGTACAGTGCATAGCGTGTCAATCTCGCCCTTCCTGAATTTATCCAGATTAGATTTATCAGGTGAAGCAGAGTGGTAGGAAGGGTATCCAAAGCTGTCTGCAAAGGGTATAGTAGGACAGAACACGAGCTTACGCCTGTGTGCTGACTTTTCCACAAGTTTTCCAATGAGTGCTCTCTTAGATGCCAGATTGTAGATATAGTGCATTCTCTTACCCGCCATGGCATTGATGAAATCTCTATTGCCTGAAGATTTGGCTTTATCCAAGATCCTGCAAATGTCCAGGTACTTTGAGAATTCAAGCCCTTCGATCTCATATGTGAATGCTATGATACGATAATTGTTCAGCATCCCTTCCTTGATGGCGCTGTCGATATGGAAGCTCAAACTATTGCCCTCGATCAGTCGCTTGAAGATGTCACGTTTCTCTTTCTCTTCCGGCGGTGTAGCTGTCAGCAGAATGAGCCCATGATAGAAATTGAAGTTGAAGAACTTCATCTTAGGCTGTGTGAGCATATGCGCTTCATCAATGATGATAAGCGAATACTCTTCTCCTACGATCTTGGTAAGGCTGGCTATGCACACAATGTGGATATCATTTGCTTTATGCGGTATCCATTCAGCTATCTCTTGGGGCCAGGTATGATCCCGGGCATTCTGTGTGTCAGCCACGATTAACACAGGATGCTGGCTCGTATCGGTCGCTTCGATACATAAACATGCGGCCTTTGACTTGCCTATACCTGTACCCCAATAGATAGCTATCTTCTTATGACGTTTGTAGAACTCCAGAGCATTGGTCTGAAGCAGATCTCTTGTTATCATTAGTTGGTATGAACAACGTTTACGATGGCGGCTATCATCAGAACTATATGATGAGGAAAAGCATACTGTAATCCTTCAGGATACAGCGATAGCTTGCCACCTGGTTCCTTACGATAGAAGTCGGTCCTCCTAAGTCCATGACTGTTCAGATATGTATTATACAATCCGTCAATCGATATACCCGGAGATGGAATGATGGTTAGCGGAATAGATATCCTGTGAGCCATATACACATGGTCACGAAGACTATGCTCCATATTCAGAACATGATCGATAACAGCTTCCGGCCCATGCTCAGGCAGGAAGTGTTGGACACATATCAGTCCTTCATGTTTCGATGTATTCCAGAATAGGGTATGCAGCTCGGCCAGGTACGGCTCCTTGCCTTCTCTATACAGATCCAAATGGGATTTATAAGAGAATTCGAAGAACCGGCTCATCTCATTGAGCTGCTTCTCACAGATATTATTCAGCACCCTTGTACTATCCTTATTCAGATTTGACATACGGAGCAAATGTATAATTATCTTCTTCACTAGCTAATTGATGGAGCTCCTCGATCTTGATAGTGACCTCTTCCATGGTCACCATTGCTGCTAAGGATTCCCAACCTAGCTTTTCCTTTACTTGTTGCTTGAACAATTCCCGTTCCGCTTTCGAGCGATAGCCCTTCCATTTAGCCCATTCATCGATCATTGCGAAGTAGGCTTTCTTGGCTTGAGTGACATTAGTTACCTGTTGCCGGATGATCACTTCATACCTACCAGGCTCTAATGCTTCAAGCGGGTTAGTAAAATGTAAATGAGAAAGCGAATCCAATATCTTCTTATCATTGTCAGTTCCGGTTATTGTTATTAAAGTCCTGGTTGTCGTATACTGTATTGATATCATAGTCTACGCTTTTATCTTCCTAAAGGTCATATCTTTTATATTGAAGAATGCACCTTTCCAGTCGATTTGCTTGTTGAATAATGCCTGCCATAACCATGTGCCTGCAGTATTAGCGACCCATGAATTTATGAACAGATCTTGCTTTCCCAATGCTTCAGCTAAGCTGCAGCTTGGAGTATTGTTACCGGGCTTTATCTTCTTAAACCCTGCATAGTCAGTAACCGGCTTCCAGTTATGTGCTTTACTACCGATGATCACCTGACCTATATGCTGCTCATTACCACAATCTATCCAGAAGAAATTATTCGCCTGGTGATTGGAATCATTATTCTTCAACAACTTCTTCACCTTCGTCCTTGACTTCTTGGTATCGGTGCAGGTGATCACAATATTAGCGGAGCACTTATTGGTACTGGCCTCTTCATTGACAGCTATCCATTGCGTTTGATAGAATCTATTCACCCTCTCGATAAGACAATCAGCTTTATGTCTGCCGATATCAGCCTCAGTGAACATCTGCCTGCCACAGTTAGCTGCAGAGACAGTATCCGGATCGATCATCACTACGAACAATTCTCTTCCATCAAGTGTTTTCAGTGCATGATTTATCCTGGCTAAATGAGTAAGCAGCATAGAGCCAGTGCCGCCGGCGCCGATCACTGTAACCGATATCGGTATTGGTGGACGCTGCAAGTATCTTGGCATTGCTATCATATCAAATCATTTACGGTAAACTTCTTAATTGCTATTAGTTCCTCGATAGGAAATTCAGTCTTCCCCAACAGTGTGGGATATAACTTCTGCAGTGGAGTAACGGTTACATCACCAGAGCCATGAGTAAATGATGTATGATAGAAAGCATATTCAACATTATGCATGATAGCTTCGATATCATTACTATCTATCTTGATCAGCTGTTGCCGGCCTGCAGTACCCATACATACGCCATTATCTGAAGTATTAAAGAATGGAGCTTTGAACAACTTTGTTTCTCTACCCTTCCATTCGGTATAAGCATGCACACGAAGCTCATGTGTATCCTTCAGGTTATAGCTCCATACAAGAGCCGGAACAGGATATACACTATTCTTAATCTTCTTCATCGTACTCGTGAATATCAGTGGCTGTGTCGTCGAGTGGCTTCGCCACATCAACCTGGGGCTCTTCCCTTTTAGACTGATATATATCAGTTCCCTTGGTAACCAACCCTCGGGCCGTGGCAATGAAGTTTTCATAGTGCTCATAAGACTCAATAAGTGCCTTGTCTGCAGTGGTCGTTTCTCCCTTATTGATCCATTCGGATTTACTGATGCAACTTCCACGTATGTTTCGTCCTTCGAAGAATATATCATCCAGACGTACTGTAAGTTTAATACATCTTTCTTCATCAGCTGCGATATGCGGTCTATCTTTTCCGAAGAACGTTCCGGTTTTGAAATTGTAATCGGGTAAGATATCAAGGATTTCATATAAGAATGGGTATGCGGTAATGAACATTTTATCACTATCTAAAGCTACCCTGTATCTGAGTTGATCAAGGCAGCCCATTGATTGATAAATGCTATCAATTACCCTGTTATAAAATCTGTGAAAGCGTGTGCTGTAATTGTAACAGAAGCAGTGAACATCATAGTAACCTATACCTGTTTCAGATTCTCCTTCCAGGAAGGGCTGAGCGAAGTTGGGCATATAGAAGTCAGAATTGCAAAGGATGTAAAGCAATAACCCATAAGAATATCTTACAGGATCACTATTCTTGAATATAAGCAGGTCATCGAGCTTACCATGCTTCTCAGCATAGTTGACAATGTTGATGACCTTTGTTTCTACTCCTTGCCGATATGCACGATCATGATGGCCTTTGGTTCTCATGCTATCCTGTGATTCCATCTCTTCCCACATCTGATCCTGGTACTTGAAGAATTCATTACGGGTGGTCTGAAATCCTAAGCTGTCCAATGCTTTCAGACATGCCAGGTTAAACTTTACATCTTCAGTTGTACCGAATG
>Ga0105104_10003131_pt1 | contig 11911 bp, 8 predicted proteins | sample PPLLaktember2015_3_FD_87034 | JGI IMG/M metagenome (GOLD analysis project Ga0105104, IMG submission 87034) | Freshwater sediment microbial communities from Prairie Pothole Lake near Jamestown, North Dakota, USA - PPLs Lake P7 Core (6) Depth... | ecosystem: Environmental > Aquatic > Freshwater >...
AAAATAATGATTTCGCTTATCTCGAAGTAAAGCCCAAAACCGGCCGAACTCATCAAATAAGAGTGCATTTGAAGTCCATTAGCCACCCGGTTCTCTGCGACAAAATTTATGCCCCGACCAGAATCTGTAGCGAAGAAAAATGCCTGGGGTTCAATCGTTTGGCCTTGCACGCGCTCTCAATAAAATTAGAGCTTCCGAATCACACTCACATTGCCGTCGAATCTCCTCTGCCTCAGGAGTTTGAAAACGCTCTAAGTCTTTTGAAAAATGGCTAAAAAATGATAAAATGCGCCCATGGCAGAAGAAAACAAAACTCCAAAAAGTAAAATAGCCGAAAGGGAAGAAGAGATACTAAAATTTTGGCAAGACAACAAAATTTTTGAAAAATCTTTGGAAAAACCTGCTCCAAAGGGCAATTTCGTGTTTTTTGACGGCCCCCCTTTTGCTACAGGCCTGCCTCATTACGGGCATATTTTGCCGGGAACAATAAAAGATGCCATTCCGCGATACAAGACGATGCGGGGATTTAAAGTCCGTCGCAGGTGGGGGTGGGACTGTCATGGATTGCCAATAGAAAATTTAGTGGAAAAAGAATTGGGTCTTTCATCCAAAAAAGATATTGAAGTTTTTGGCGTGGAAAAATTTAACAAGGCGGCGCGGAACACAGTAATGCGATATGCAAATGAATGGAAAAAAATTATTCCCAGAGTAGGCAGATGGGTTGATATGGAAAATGATTATAAGACCATGGATACTTCCTATACGGATTCGGTATGGTGGTCTTTCAAAAATTTATATGACAAGGGGCTTATTTATAAAAGCTTCAAGTCAATGCACATCTGTCCACACTGTGAGACAACTCTTTCAAACTTTGAGATTAATCAGGGCTATAAAGACATCACCGATATTTCCGTCTATTTGAAATTTTCAGTAATAGGAGAAGAAAACACTTATTTTCTGGCTTGGACGACTACTCCTTGGACTTTGCCCGGAAATGTTGCATTGGCTATAAATAAAAATACAACTTATGCCAAAGTAAAAAAGGACGATATTTTTTTGATTTTAGCAAAAGATTTGGCGCAGAAGGTTTTGAAAGAAAATTTTGAAATCATTGAAGAATTTTCAGGAAAAAAACTATTGGGGAAATCATATGTTCCTTTGTTTTCGTACTACAACAATGATTCTCTTGAAAACAAAGAAAATGGCTTCAAGGTTTATCATGGTGATTTTGTAACTACCGAAGACGGCACTGGTATAGTGCACATAGCCCCAGCTTTTGGCGAGGACGATATGAATCTGGGCAAATCGGAAAATTTGCCGTTTATCCAGCATGTAAATATAGACGGAACATTCAAAAAAGAAGTAACCGATTTTGCGGGACAAAAAGTTAAACCGAAGGGTGACCACCAAAAAACAGATGTTGAAGTAATAAAATTTTTAGCAAAAGAAGGTACTCTTTTTGAAAAAGAAAAAATTATTCACTCATATCCGCACTGTTGGCGCTGTGATACGCCGCTTCTAAACTTCGCTACCACTTCCTGGTTTGTGAAAGTATCACAGATAAGGGATAAATTAATTGAACTTAACAAAAAGATTTCCTGGACTCCGAAGGAAATAGGCGGGGGACGATTTGGCAAATGGCTGGAGGGAGCCAGGGATTGGGCAATTTCGCGCACACGATATTGGGGAGCGCCGCTTCCTGTCTGGGAAAATGAGAAAAAAGAACTTACAGTTATTGGAGGCATTGAAGACCTGAAAAAATACATTAAAAAATCGGGAAATAAATACTTTGTTATGCGCCATGGAGAAGCCGCACAAAATGGCGGGGATTTTATTAATGCGGACATAAAGAATGTTTTTCATCTAACTGAAGACGGAAAGACAAGCGTAAAAATGGCGGCTGAAGATATCAAAAAAGAAAAAATTGATATTATAATCACTTCTCCTTTTGCAAGATGCAAAGAAACGGCTGAAATATTAAGAAATATTTTTGGTTTACCGGAAGAATCTGTTAAGGAAGATGACCGTCTATGGGAGGAAAGGACGGGAGAGAGTTATGAAGGCAAAACATGGGCGGAATTCAGGAAAAACTTTGCTAATCAGCAAGAACGATATGAAAAACGTCTTCCCGGTGCTGAGAACTTCATCGATGTTAAAAAAAGAGTGGGCGATTTGCTTTATTCTCTTGAAAATCAGTTCAAAGGCAAAAAAATTATTCTTATCAGCCATCAGCTTACTGTAAACGCGATGTATTCTGTCACTATGGGCACCGACCTTGAAAAAGCGGTTGAATTAAAAAAAGAAGGAAAATTTTTGTTTAAACCGTCTGAATTAGGCGAGCTTCCTTTTGCTCCTTTGCCTCATAACGAAAATTATGAACTTGATTTGCATCGCCCGTATATTGACGAGGTTGTTTTGGAGAATAAAGACGGTTCCAGTTTGAAACGTATTCCGGAAGTTTTTGATTGCTGGTTTGAATCCGGCTCTATGCCTTTCGCTCAATTTCATTACCCGTTTGAAAACAAGGAAGAATTTGAAAAAAGCGGAGGTTCTCTTTTTCCGGCTGACTTTATTGCGGAAGGATTAGACCAAACTCGCGGTTGGTTTTATACGCTTCTTGTATTAGGAACGGGGCTTTTTGAAAAAAGCCCATACAACAATGTCGTGGTAAACGGAATGGTATTGGCGGAAGACGGGCGGAAAATGTCAAAAAGCTTGAATAACTACCCCGAGGTAATGTATGTCGTCGATAAGTATGGGGCAGACAGCCTGCGTTATTATCTGATGTCTTCTCCGGCAGTAAAAGCGGAAGATTTAAATTTTTCTGAAAGAGGAGTTGATGAAGTTTCAAAAAAAGTGATATTGAAACTTGAAAATGTGATTTCTTTTTATGAAATGTATGCGGGTGCGAAATCAGTCAATCTTAAAGACAATCAAAAGACAACGCATATTCTGGACCAATGGATTTTATCCAGGCTCAATGAATTGCAGACAGCCATAACAGCATCTCTTGAAGCTTATCGCATTGATAGCGCTACGCGGCCTATTCTGGATTTTATCGAGGATTTTTCCACCTGGTATATTCGCCGTTCTCGAGACCGTTTTAAATCGGAAGATAAAGAAAATAAAAATAATGCTTTAGATACTACGCGTTTTGTTTTGATGGAAGTAGCGAAATGCGTAGCACCATTTATGCCTTTTTTCGCTGAGCATATATACATGAAATTGAAATCCGATGAAGACCCGGAGAGTGTGCATCTATGCGAGTGGTTTACCCCGAGCGAAGTCGAGGGGCCGGCCGGAAAAGTTGACAACGAAATTCTGCAAAACATGAAAGAGACGAGAAAAGCGGTTTCTTTGGCACTTGAAAAAAGAATGGCGGCGGGGATAAAAGTAAGGCAGCCGTTATCAAAACTTGTAATCCGGGATTTGAAACTTAAAGACAAAGAAGAATATTTAGGACTCATAAAAGATGAGGTGAACGTCAAGGAAATTTTGTTCAATGAAAAACTAGAAACAGAAGTTGAATTGAACACTGAAATTACGGAAGAATTAGCAAAAGAGGGCAGTGTTAGAGACATTGTTAGAGCTATTCAGGAACTCCGAAAAAATAAAAATCTGATACCGGCCGATGTTATAGAGCTTTTGATTGAAACAAACGATAAGGGAAAAGAATTTCTAATTTCTTTTTCTGAAGATATAAAAAAACCGACAAATATGAGCGGTTTTGTGTTTCAAGAAAATAACGGAGAAGAAATGAAAATTGGAGAAATAACTTTCAAATTTTCTATTAAATGAAATGTATCTCGTTGGGAGTCACGGAAATCAAAATGAGAATATTTATAAATTATTTAATTTTTAGTAAGAAATCACAAGGTTTTAAGAAAGTGATTTACTACTTTTAACGGGATGTACCATAAACACCATACCAGGGGCATAGTTATATCTGGCTGTATTGAAGGCAATGACAGTCGGCGGATAAACATATTGACGGAGAATTTGGGTCTATTGACCGCCAGAGTTCAAGGTGGAAGAAATCTACACAGCAAACTCCGAAGTGGCACTCAGGATTTTTCATTCGGAGAATTTTCTTTGGTATCGGGCAAAGGCGGCTGGCGCCTGGTTAGCGCCAGGACAGAGAAGAATTTTTTTGAAAATTTCCGAAATTCTCCTGCCAAGCTTAAAATTAGCGGCAATATTTTAACTTTAATTAAAAAATTAGTTGCCGAAGAGGCCCGGCTCAATGATGAAGCCGGGCAGGAAGCCAAGATGCCTCTTTTTGCCGTGGTTTTGAACTTCTTTAATTTTTTAGTTTTCGCAAGAGAACAGGATATTGCTCTTGCCGAATGCTTGACTCTTGTTCGCATACTTCACTCCTTGGGTTATATGAGATATGACCCTGATTTTTCGGTGCCTATATCTTCTTCCGAAATCGAAATAAAAGACCTGGAAATGATTGCTCCTAAAAGGTCAAAAATGGTTAAACTCATCAACGAATCTCTTAAAGCCACTTAAGTTTCGCTGTGATATAATATTGTGATGCAATATGGTGATGAAAAAAAGGAGAAATTAAATAGGCTTGAGAGAAAGCTGTATTCTAGAAATGCTCCAAGTATAAATAGCGAAGACAGGTCTGAATTCAGCCTCTACTCGGGCAAATTAGAAGGAGAAAATGTTAAAGAAAACTGGCAGGATATAAAAACCGGCAGTTTTGATGAATTAGCATCCAAGGTATCCAATATGGCACGCGAAAAACACAATTTTGTAAAGAAAATATTCATATTTTCAATATTGTTTTTTATCGTTGCTTCCGGAATAGCGGCTTTTGTTTTTTTTTGAGGAGTAAATCAGGTTTCATCTAAAAATGTGGATACAAAGTTCGCCGGATCCCTTTCGTTAGGCGCAGGTCAAGAAGTCTCCTTTCATATTGCAATCTTAAACAAAAACAATGTTGACCTAGAGTCCGCTTCTCTCTTGGTAGAGTATCCGACCGGTACCAGGTCTGCGACCGATTTAACCAAAGAGCTTGACCAGGATCGTTTCGTTTTAAATAGAATAAAATCCGGAGAAAGTTATAATCAGAACATCAAAGTGGTTTTCTTCGGAGAAAAAGACAGCATAAAACAGTTGAATATTTCTCTTGAATATAGAGTAGAAAATTCAAGCGCTCTCTTTTATAAAGAAAAGCAGCATGAAGTAACTATCAGCTCGGCTCCGATTATAATCACCCCAACCTATCCTAAGGAAATTAATTCAAACCAAGAGGTAACATTCAGCATAGAGGTAGCTTCGAATTCAAAGGATAAGATGGATAATTTTTTAGTAAATGTAGAATATCCATTCGGCTTTGTTTTCAAGGAAGCTTCTCCTGCCGCTTCTTTTAGCAACAATGTTTGGCGGTTTTCAGGTCTTGGCGCCGGGGAAAAGAGAACGATTGTAATAAAAGGAAATATTATAGGCCAGGATAATGAAGAAAAAGTTTTCAAAATAAACGCAGGCACAGCCGATGAAAACGACGAAAGAGCTATTGCCATTCCGTTCTCTCAGCTCATGGAATCAATATTGGTAAAGAAATCTTTCATTGGTCTTGATATTTCTATTGGCGGTAAAGGGGGAAATTATACAATTCAGGGCGGTAAAGAGGTTACTACTCAATTTACAGTCAGGAATAATCTGCCATCCAGGTTATTTAACACTTCTGTTGAAGTAACTTTAAGTGGCGGCGCTTTTAATCAATCAAACGTTTCGGCGGATAATAACGGATTCTTTCAATCGTTTAATAATACTATTTTGTGGGACAAGAGATCCGTCCCTGATTTTTCCGATATGGACCCCGGTTCTGCGAAAAATTTATCATTTTCTTTATCGCCCCTTGTTTATGCCAGTATAGCAGCAGGCGCAAAGCCGGAAATAAACATAACCTTTAAAGCTAACGGAGAGAGAATATTAGAGTCCGGTTCTGTAGAAAAAGTTTTGGCTACGGAAACAAGAAAAATTATTCTCCAAACTGACCTATCTTTGTCGTCGAAGATTGTAAGGTCTGTAGGCAGTATTGAAAATTCCGGCCCTATACCTCCAAAAGCTAATATACCCACAACTTATACAGTGATTTGGAGCATCAGTAATTCGTTTAATCAGGCGAGCAACGTGGAAGTCAGAGCCACTTTGCCTTCATATGTAAAATATACCAATGTCAAAAGTCCATCTAATGAAATGTTCACATTCAATCAGGTGACAAACGAAGTAGTTTGGAATGCAGGTTCGATACTTCCCAATACCGGATTTAGTTATCCTGCGAAAGAAGTTCAATTCCAACTGGAATTTTTGCCTAGCCTAAGTCAAGCCGGACAGTCTCCAAGTATTTTAGGGGCGGCTACTATTTCAGGCATCGATAAGACAACGGGTCTGAAAATAGAATCTAAAGTATTGGAGCTCACAACGAATTTTTCCGGTGACCCGAGTTTCAAAACAGGGAACGAAAGGGTGGTGCCTTAAAAGAAGTCGAATAGTATGCTATAAGTATTAGGCATTATGGAAAAAGAAAACAAGATGGATAAAATAGTATCTCTTTGCAAAAGAAGGGGCTTTGTCTTTCAGGGTTCCGAGATTTACGGAGGATTGGCTGGCACTTGGGATTATGGACCTTATGGCTCGGAATTGGCCCACAACATAAAAGAATTATGGTGGAAACACTTTGTACGAGACCACGAAGATATGTATGGAATTACCAGTGCAACTTTAATGTCCGAAGCAGTTTGGAAAGCGAGCGGCCATCTCTCGGGTTTTACTGACCCTATGGTTGAATGTAAAAAATGTCACCACAGATTTAGAGCTGACCAGTTGAAAGATAAAGAAAAATGTCCGGATTGTAAAGGTGAACTTGGAGAAGAAAAGGTTTTCAATCTTCTTTTGCCGGTAGCTTTGGGAAGCGTGGAAGGGAATTCAAACACAGCATATCTTAGGGGGGAAATTGCCCAGGGTATGTTTGTTAACTTTAAAAATGTTTTAGATACTATGAGACCTGATTTGCCTTTTGGTCTGGCTCAGATAGGCCGGGCTTACAGAAACGAAATTGCTCCGAGGGATTATCTTTTTCGCGTTCGCGAATTTGACCTCATGGAATTTGAATATTTTGTTAGGGAAACGGAGTGGCAAAAATATTTTGAAATATGGCGAGAAGAAATGTGGAAATGGATTGATATCGTCGGTATTGATAAAAATCAAGTGCATGAACACGAAATTGCTCCGGAGGATAGAGCCCATTATTCAAAAAGGACGATTGATTTTGAATTTGATTATCCTTTCGGAACAAAAGAATTGTATGGTTTGGCATATCGTACTGACTATGATTTGAGAAAACACGCAGCAGAATCAGGCGTGGATATGTCATATTTTGATGAAGAAAAAAAAGAAAAATTCATTCCTCATGTTATTGAACCGACATTTGGGCACGGCAGAACAATGCTGACTGTATTGCTATCGGCGTATCGCGAGGATGAAATGAACGGAGAAAAGAGAGTTTATCTTGCTCTAAAACCCGTTGTGGCTCCCGTAAAAGTGGCGGTATTTCCTCTGCTTAAAAACAAACCGCTATTGGTTGAGAAAGCTAGAGAAATTTATAAAAATTTGAAAAAAGAGTTCGGAGCTGTTGAGTTTGATGATAATGGCAATATTGGCAAAAGATACAGAAGGCAAGATGAAATCGGCACTCCTTTCTGTGTGACTGTTGATTTCGATACTGTTGAGAAGCCCGCCCGACCGGACGACTCCGGTCGTTCGGGCGGGGACAGCACTGTCACCGTTCGTGACCGCGACACGGCTAAACAGGAGAGAATACCAGAAAATAATTTAATATCTTATCTTAAAGAGAAAATTTTGTAAGAAACGCACCCCTTTATTTTGTGTTGTGATATATTATAGAATATGGCTACTCGTTCAAGTGATAATATAATTCAAATCAGTTCAGCTACTATTATAAAGGGGATAGTCATAGCGATTGCTTTTGCATTGCTTTATTTTCTTCGGGATGTGGTGTTAGTGGTTATTTTGGCTGTTATCATCGCTTCATCGATAGAGCCGGGAGCCCGATGGTTTCTGCGCAGAGGAGTACCGAGGATTTTAGCGGTTCTGCTCATATATTTTGTCGCTATAATGATTTTAGTGGTTACTTTCTATTTTTTGTTTTTGCCGCTTTTGAGCCAGTCAGCAACTTTTTTATCGACTTTGCCTGGATATCTGGGTGAACTTCAAGTTTGGAACCCTCTTCAAAACAGCGAACTTTTGTCTAACAATTCAGCCATCCAAGGATTTTCAGAAACTTTTTCCCTGTCTCAAATAGTTGAACAGATTAACGCGACTGTTTCCAGTTATTCAGAAGGATTTTTCTCAACCGCCAGCAGAGTCTTTGGCGGAATTTTGAGCTTCCTTTTGGTAATAGTTCTATCTTTCTATCTTTCAGTTGAATCAGACGGGGTCTCAAATTTCTTGCGCATTGTTACTCCGGCGAAGAATGAGAAATATGTTTTGAGTTTATGGAAAAGGTCTCAGCATAAAATAGGTCTTTGGATGCAGGGACAAATTGTCTTAGCCATCATTATAGCAATGCTCGTATTTCTAGGATTGACTCTCCTTAAGATAGACAACGCTCTTCTCCTGGCTATGCTCGCTGGAATGTTTGAGATTATTCCTCTTTTTGGTCCGATTCTCGCAGCTATTCCGGCAGTGACTTTAGCATTGGTTACAAATGGCATGAGCAGCGCTCTTTTGGTTGTCGGTCTTTATATCATTATCCATCAATTTGAAAACCAGCTTATATACCCGCTGGTGGTGCGCAAGATTGTCGGTGTGCCGCCGCTCGTCTCCATTTTAGCTCTTATTGTTGGCTACAAATTGGCTGGATTTGTCGGTCTTTTAATCTCAGTACCGGTAGCTACTATGTTTATGGAATTTTTAACTGATGTCGGTAAAAGTAAGATGGCCGAGGCCGAACGTTTGCAAAATGTCGTAGAAAAATAGTATCCTTCTTCTGTGTCTAAAACATTTTATATAACAACTACTTTGCCTTATGTGAATGCCGACCCGCACGTTGGTTTTGCTATGGAAATCATAAGGGCCGATGTTATTGCCAGGGCAAAAAAACTCCAAGATTTTGACGTGTTTTTTAATACCGGTACCGATGAGCATGGCACTAAAATATACGGGAAAGCTCTGGAGATGGGAAAAGACCCTCAGGAATATGTGAATGAGTGCGCCGAAAAATATCGCGGACTCATAAACTTGTTACAAATATCTCCAGACGTGCACTTTATCCGCACTACTGACGGACATCACATAAAAAGCGCCCAAAAATTTTGGGAAATTTGCAGCAAAAACGGTTTTATTTATAAAAAATCATACAAAATAAAATATTGCGTTGGTTGTGAACTTGAAAAAACGGATTCGGAACTGGTGAACGGCAGATGTCCCATTCATCCGAATCTCGAAATAGAAATCATAAACGAAGAAAACTACTTCTTTAAATTCTCGGCCTTTCAAAAACAACTGCTTGATTTATACAAAAATCGGCCCAACTTTGTGGTGCCTGATTTCCGCTTCAATGAAATAAAATCCTTTGTGGAAGGGGGGCTCCAAGATTTTTCCATCTCGCGCCTCAAATCAAAAATGCCGTGGGGCATTCCGGTGCCTGGCGATGACGAGCAGGTTATGTATGTCTGGTTTGATGCTCTGGTAAATTATATTTCAACTTTAGGCTGGCCTCATTCTGCCGAAACTTCGGAGGGCAAACCCGAAGAAAACTTATTCGAGAAATTTTGGATTAACGGCACTCCGGTTCAGTACTGCGGTAAAGACAATTTGCGCCAACAATCAGCCATGTGGCAGGCGATGCTGCTTGCCGCCGGTTTGCCTCATTCGCACCAGATTGTCATAGACGGCTTTTTTAACGGCGAAGGAGGAGTGAAAATGTCCAAATCCCTGGGCAACACCGTTGATCCTTATGAAGTGGTTGAAAAATATGGAGCGGAAGCTCTGCGGTATTTCGTCTGCGGAGAAGTTTCAATGTTTGAAGACAGTCCGGTATCAATGGAGCTAATAAAACAATCATATAATGCCAAACTGGCAAACGGGCTTGGTAATTTGGTTTCAAGAATTATGAAAATGGCTCAGGATAATTTGAGCGAGCCGGTTAAAATCTCTGAATGGGAAGATACCCGCCTGAATGACTCAGTCGGGCAGGTGAGCGAGTATTTTTCTTATCTGGATAAATTTGAAATAAATAAAGCTTGTGATTTCATTTGGAAAGAAATAGGGGACATGGATAAATTTATCCAGGAAAATCAGCCGTTTAAAGTTGTAAAAACAGATAAAGAAAAAGGGCAAAAAATGGTTTCAGATTTAACTACTCGCCTTTATTCTATAGCTCGAATGCTTAATCCGATTCTCCCGGAAACTTCTAAAAAAATAAAGGAACTCATAAAGCAAAACAAAACTCCGGAAAAACCTCTTTTTGCCAGGAAAGATTAAATGAATCCCGTTAGAAATTCATTTATGCTATCTTTACGTCTATGGCAGATACTATTAAAATTTCTAACGGGATGAAATACATAGACATACACAGCCATCTTGCATTCGAAGATTACGACTCCGATAGGGAGGAAGTTTTGGCGCGGATGAAAAATAACCAAGTCGGGACAATAATTATCGGTACCGACCTAAATGAGTCAAAGAAAGCGGTTAATATGGCGGAACAGAACGAAAATATTTGGGCCGCAATCGGTATGCATCCGGGTTTATGCGGGAAACCGGAGAAAACGTTTTTTGACGAAAAAGAATTTGAAGAATTAATTTCCAGCCCGAAGGTGGTGGCTATAGGCGAATGCGGGCTTGAATATTTTCATATTAAAAAAGAAGACACCGGGGAACAGCAAAAAGAACTTTTTGAGTCTCAAATAAAATTTGCAATTAAACATAACAAAGCCCTGATGCTTCATTGCCGCGATTCTTATGACGATGTTCTGGATATTCTGGAATCTTACAAAAGAGAATACGGAGAAAAGCTTTGGGGAAATTCGCATTTTTTTGCCGGAAATCTGGAACAAGCCAAAAAATTTTTGAATTTAGGCTTCACCCTCTCTTTTACGGGCGTAGTTACTTTTGCCAGAGATTATGATGAAACTATCAAATATGTTCCCCAAAATTCCATAATGTCCGAGACGGATGCTCCATTTGTAGCTCCTATTCCTTACCGCGGGAAGAGAAACGAGCCGAGCTATGTTATTGAAATAGTAAAGAAATTGGCAGAGATAAGAGGCGAAGATTTGAATATTTTAAATAATGCAATCCTTACCAATTTCAGGCGCGTTTTTGCCACGTAAGGCAATTTTTTGCTTTTTATCTTTATTGTGATAAAGTACTGTTTGTTCAGGCCAGAGGCAAGCCATTATTATAATTGCCTTTATTATCTCGCTCCGCCAAAAGGCGGAAAATGGGATGTCCCGCCTGACTATAATCTTATGGATGAAGAAAAAAATGAAAATGATCGTTTGATTTATGAGATCGGTTATCATCTTTTACCAAGTATTGATGAGGCAGAAGTTCCGGCTAATTCGCAAAAAATAAAATCTATAATCGAAGAAAGCAAGGGTTCTATCGTTTCAGAAGAGATGCCTAAAATGACGGTCCTTTCTTATGACATCTCGAAAAGCATTGATTCTAAAAAGCAGAAATTTAACAAAGCCTATTTTGGCTGGGTAAAATTTGAGCTGGAACCGTCTGAAGTATTAAACATAAAAAACAAGTTGGAAAATCTTGCGAGTGTTTTGAGATTTCTAATCATTAAAACAGTGAAAGAAAACACCATGCATATTCCTAAAATTCCGATGTTTAAAAAAGAAAATAATAATAGGGAAGAGAA
>Ga0105104_10003132_pt1 | contig 11910 bp, 9 predicted proteins | sample PPLLaktember2015_3_FD_87034 | JGI IMG/M metagenome (GOLD analysis project Ga0105104, IMG submission 87034) | Freshwater sediment microbial communities from Prairie Pothole Lake near Jamestown, North Dakota, USA - PPLs Lake P7 Core (6) Depth... | ecosystem: Environmental > Aquatic > Freshwater >...
CCGGTGTTCGTCGGTGGCTTTAATCAGGACACGATCTTTGCGCCTCTGGAATCTCTGTATCAGACCACGAAAAAGTACGGCCAGGGGTCTGTGTTGTATGTGCGCACAACCTCCCATGACCCTGAATTCACTGCAGCCGTCACCAAACAGCTCAAGGAAATGTATGATCGCCATGGACTAAAGGTCGCGATGAGTGAAACCCAGGCAGACTCTCGAAAAACCGCGGATTGGCAATTCGCCATTGTGATCTGGATGATGCTCTCCCTGGCTATCATCGTCGCGCTGGTTGGAGGCCTGGCACTTATGGGTGCGCTTTCGATCGGCGTCATCGAACGGACGAAAGAGATCGGTGTGCTGCGTGCCGTGGGAGCACGCTCGCGGTCCATACTCGGTATCTTTGTGATGGAAGGTTTGTTACAAGGGGTATTGAGCTGGTTGATCGCCGTGCCCATTTCCTTTCTGGCAAGCCCGATCCTAGCCAATGCGTTGGGAAACGCCATGTTTGGCGCCACGCTGGATTACCAGTACAATTGGTCTGCCGTGACGACCTGGTTGGTAGCCGTTTTAATCGTTTCAGTCCTGGCATCCATTTTGCCTGCACGCGGCGCAATTCGCATCAGCGTACGTGACAGTCTGGCATATGCATAACGAAACCCGGAGGATATTCTATGTTCACTCTCCCATTCTTTAAAAGTAATGAGCCGAAAAATGACGGGAATGGCTCCCATCCCATTATCGACCTGCGGGATGTCCATAAATTTTATAAGACGGCCATTGGGGATTACCACGCCTTGAACAGCATTGACCTGCAAATCAATGCGGGTGAATTTGTCAGTGTCATTGGCAAATCAGGAAGCGGCAAATCCACCCTGCTGAACATGGTCACAGGCATTGACCGTCCCACCTCCGGCGAAGTCTACGTCAATGGCACCGCGGTCCATGAGCTAAATGAAAATCGGATGGCACGCTGGCGCGGGAAGAACCTGGGCATCGTTTTTCAGTTCTTCCAACTTTTGCCAACCATCTCGGTCATCGAAAACATCATGCTGCCAATGGATTTCTGCCGGACCTACCCGATGCGCGAACGCGGGCAGCGCGCGCTCGCATTACTCGAGATGGTGGAACTGGCTGACCATGCTTACAAACTTCCCACCGCCCTCTCCGGCGGACAGCAGCAGCGTGTTGCGATCGCGCGCGCGCTTGCGAATGATCCGCCTGTCGTTATTGCAGACGAGCCGACAGGCAACCTTGATTCAAAAACAGCAGACAGCGTTTTCGAGCTATTCAACAATCTGGTTGCGCAAGGGAAAACCATCATCGTCGTTACGCATGATAGCGCGCTTGCCAAACGCACTCACCGCACGGCGCTGATTGCCGACGGTGAGATCGTCAACGAGTATGTGGCAAAAGCCATGCCGACACTTTCGCGTGACCAATTGTTACAGGCAACTCGCATCGCCAAAGAACAGCACTATGAAGCCGGCACGTTGATCCTGGCCGAGGGCACAAACGCGGAATGTTTCTACATCGTATCCAAGGGGACTGTGGAAGTTGTCCTGCCACGCGAGAATCAATCGGATGTCATTGCGCTGCAACTCGGACCTGGAAAATACTTCGGTGAAATCGAATTTTTCCACGAGAAAAAACATCAGGCCTCCATTCGCGCCTCGGAGCACGGAGCTGTCGAAGTGCTGTGTATCAGCTACGATCAACTCAACGAATTGCTGGGCCAGTCCCCGGTCACGCGTGAGGCGCTCCAGCAATCCGCAGACAAGCACGAAGAGGAAAACGTCGCGCGGAGGGGAGCAAAGTCATGAGCAGCCGCTGGAAGAAGATCTGGGCTGATTTCTGGGGCAACAAATCGCGCACCTTCCTCACCATCATTACCATCATGGTCGGCACGTTCGCGGTGGGTTTCAACAGCAACCTCGGCTCCTATATGGTCGAGAGCATGGATGATGACTTTCTCTCTGCCAATCCATCCGAGGCGACGATCTATACATCACCCTTTGACGAAGACATGGTAAGGATCGCGCGGGCGATGCCCGGTGTAGATGCGGCAGAAGGGCGCAGCACAACCGGTGCATATTTGATCCCGTCTGAAGGAGAGCCGATCTCGATTCAATTCACCGGGATCGAAAATCCGCAAGACCTGACGCTCAATCAACTAAAACCGAGGGCCGGTGAAACCGCCATACCAACCTTCCTAGACAAGGAAGTTCTGGTGGATGCCTCTGCCATGTCACTTGGCTATGAAATTGGCGATACTCTGATCATCGAACTTGATAACGGCAGACACCGTGAGCTAACGCTCGCGGGATATGTTCACGATGTCACGGGGTTTCCCTATAACCTGGCACAAACGATCAGCGCATACGTAACACCCGATACGCTGGAGTGGCTTGGCGGGTCACGAGACTATAGTGTGCTGGCCGTCAGCGTGTCAGAAAATCAAACAGACGCTGAGCACGTCACAGCAGTAGCGCAGGCTGTTGCTGACCGCATGGAGCGCGCAGGCGCGGAAATATATTTTGTAAATGTTTATCAGCCTGGTCACCACTTTGCATGGAGCACCTCACAAGGCATTTTCTTTGTCTTGAGCGTGCTGGGTTACATGACCGTTTTGTTGAGTGGTTTTCTGATCATCAATACCATCACTGCGATCATGACCCAACAGACACGCCAGATCGGTATCATGAAAGCTGTTGGAGGGGGGAACGCACAGATCTTCGCCATGTATGTTGTGTTGATAGTGGGCTTTGGGCTGATTGCGCTGTTGATTGCCATCCCACTGGCAAATGGAGCAGCACAAAGTATCGGTGGTGGGATGGCGGCTTACCTGAACTTCAACCCATTGCCGTTTAAGGCGTATCCGTCAGCCATCAGTCAGCAGGCAATTGTGGCAGTGCTTGTGCCGTTATTGGCAGCGTTATGGCCCGTTTATAACAGTGTCCGCATCACGGTGCGCGAGGCAATCAGCGATTATGGGATTGGCGGGAACGCCAAAGCGAATGACGCTTCAGTGAGCAGGAGGGCCTTGTTCCTTCCACGTCCTATACGCCTCTCGTTGAGAAATGCCTTTCGTCGTAAACTTCGTCTCAGCTTGACTTTGTTCTCGCTCGTGCTGGGAGGTGCCATCTTCATTGGGGTCTACAACTTATGGGCTTCATTTGATAAGACCATTGAAGATATTCAAGGCTACTTCCTGGCCGACATCAATGTTTCGTTCGGACGTTACTATCGTTTTGAGGAAGTTGCTGCCCTGGCAGAAAGTATCCCGGGTGTATCAAGCGTGGAGGGCTGGACAGAATATCCTGGCACACTCATTTCTGATAAAGACGCCGCGGGCACACAGATCCTGTTCGTTGCGCCTCCATCCACTTCGACCTTGATCGATCCCGTTATCACTGCCGGTCGCTGGCTGACAACTGGCGATGAGAATGCCATCGTAATTGGCAATCACCTGCTCAATATTTTCCCTGACCTGAAAATTGGCGACTGGTTGACCATCGAAATTGACGGCAAACAGACGCAGTGGCATATTGTTGGTTTTTATACGATCACAGGCAACGTCAGCCCACCCCTTTTATACGTCAATTATGAATATCTCAGCCGCATCATCGGAGCTCCCGGACAAGTCTACTCTCTCCGTGTGCTGACAAAAGAACACGACGCCCTTACACAAAAAAGAGCCAACGATCAATTGATTGCGTTATTTGAAAAACGCGGCATTCAGGTCGGATCCTCACAACTGGGCGCGGACTTTATCAGCAGCCAGAAAGCCTCGACAGATGTCCTGGTCTACTTCATGCTGGTCATGGCAACCCTGATCGCAATTGTCGGTGGACTCGGCTTGATGGGGACGATGAGCATCAATGTACTTGAACGCACACGCGAGATCGGCGTCATGCGCGCCATCGGCGCCTCCAACCTGGATATTCAAAGTATCGTCATTGTGGAAGGGATGGTGATAGGACTGATCAGCTGGGCGGTCAGTATCCTGCTGTCCTTCCCCATCACGGGCGCGTTGACCTTTGGTGTAGGCATGGCGATCCTCACTGCACCCATGCCTGCGGTCTATGGCTTAACCGGGATCATTGCGTGGCTGATCTTCACCATCGTCCTTGCCACCATTGCCAGCGCGCTGCCGGCGCGGCGTGCATCCCGACTTACCGTGAGAGATACGCTGGCATATGAGTAAAAAGTAGACAAGTACACAGATGGACAGGTAAACAGGTTGAATCACGGCTTGTTTACCTGTTTTTTTGTTCCCTTGCGCACCCATTTCCAATATTGCCTCCAATCGGGGCACATTCCGGCGTTGCCGCCTTCCATCCCGGGAGCCGTCTATTATCATGTTTGTAAGCGGGGAATCCCGATATACGAAATCGCGTGGGATATAATCGGCTGGGCAAATAAATCATCGAACAACAGGGCCTCCTCAATGCCATATCATTTCACTTTAAGTATGATACCGCTCGCGCTGAGCGTCTTGGTCTCAGGCGCGCTTGCCTTGTATACATGGCAAAACCGACGGGCCATCGGTGCAACTCCCTTCGCCCTCATGATGTTGATGCTGTACGAGTGGGAAATATGCTATATCTTCCAACTGGCTGGAACAGACGCCGTCACAAAGGTTTTTTGGGACAAATTAATGTTCCTGGGCGTGGTCGCCACCCCAGTGGCCTGGCTGGCATTCGCTCTCGAATATACCCGGCGCAAGACCTGGATCAATCCACGCCGCCTTGCCATGCTCTCCATTATCCCGGCATTCACGATCCTCCTTCTGCTCACCAACGACTTGCACCACCTTTTCTGGGCAAAGGCAGCCCTTTCCTCTGAAGGCGGATTTTTACACCTGGATAATATTAACGGTCCATGGTTCTGGGTACATACGATTTATTCGTATACCTTGATCATGGTCGGCCTGGTCTTGATCGTGCGGGCATTATTGCGCTGGCCTGCGCAATACCGCGGACAAATGACCTGGATCCTGCTTGCGACAGTAACACCGTTTGTTGCCAACATTATCTTTATCTTTCGTATTATCCCCATACTCATTGACGTGACGCCGTTTGCCTTTACGCTCACAGGCCTTGGCCTGGCGTTCGCGCTTTTTCATCACCGTTTGCTGGATCTCGCTCCCATCGCGCGTGATATTGTCATTGATGGAATGAAAGATGGCATGATCGTATTGGATGCCAACCAAAGGATCGTTGACATCAACCGCGCTGCCCAACAGATGATCGGTCTATCCAGTGAACCGGTGCCCATCGGGAAACCACTGGCGGACGTGCTTTCCGCCTGGCCCAATCTCATCGAACGCTATCACAATGTTTTGGAAACGAAGGACGAGATCAGCTTTGGCGAAGGTGAAACTCGACGCTGGTATGAATTAAATTTATCCGCTTTGCTGGATGAAAACAATTCATTGATCGGCCAGGTGGCCACCGTCCGTAATATCAGCGACCGCAAACAGGCTGAAAGTCAATTACTGGAAAGCGAGGCGCGCTTCCGCCAGATTGTGGAAAACGCCAGTGATGTGATCTACCGTGTCGACAGCCATGGATACGTCATATATGCCAACCCAGCCACGATGCGCATCCTCGGATACGGAAGTGAAAAGGATGTGGTTGGCAGACACTACCTCGAGCTTGTCGCGCCTCAGGCGCGCCATAAGGTAAAGCGGGCTTATGAACATCAGTTTGTAAGTAAAACACCAAATACCTATCATGAACTACCCATCATCGCGGCTGACGGCAGCGAAACCTGGTTGGGACAAAATGTACAACTTATTTATGAGGGCGATCGGATCATAGGCTTTCAAGCCCTGGCACGCGACATTACCGCCATCAAACAGGCACATGATGCCTTGCGCCTCGCGCGTGACCAGGCCCTGGAAGCCAATCTCGCAAAGACCCGCTTACTCTCGAAAGTAAGTCACGAACTGCGAACTCCGTTGGGAGGCATCCTTGGCTATGCCGAGCTTCTGCAGCGTGATACATTTGGGCAATTGAATGAAAAGCAACAGAAGGCTGCCTCTGAAATTATTGACAGCACGGAATATCTGGCGAACATGGTCAACGAACTTCTGGATGAAGCGCAACTGCGCTCAAGCACGACTACATTGCATGAGAGGGTGTTCTCTCCCTCCACACTCATCCAGCAAGCCATATCAGGAATCGATATCCTGGCGCAGAATAAGGGTCTGGAATTTTCCTCGTACATTGACCCAAATTTGCCACAGGGAATTTACGGTGACGACCAGCGCATACGCCAGATCATCATTAACCTGACCGGTAACGCGCTCAAGTTCACAAAAGAAGGCAGCGTGCATCTGACCGTCACGTGCCACAATGAGAATTACTGGGGAATTCAGGTAACCGATACGGGCATTGGGATCCCCAAAGAAGCGCAAGACGCCATCTTCGAACCATTTCAGCAGGTGCATTCGGAGGTCACACGTGACAACCGCGGCATCGGATTGGGGCTATCGATTGCAAAGCAACTGATAGAATTGATGAATGGCAAGATCGTGCTTGAAAGCGAACCCGGAAGAGGGTCTACGTTCACTGTGCTGCTTCCAATAAGAGCTGTGGGGTAAAGCCATGACAACAAAACCATGCGCGTTGATTATTGAAGATGATCCCAAGCTAAATCAGATCATCACCCTCACCCTGCAAACGGATTTCGACCTCGAAAGCTGTGTCGACGGAAACACAGCCATGGATCTATTGGGAAATTTTGTTCCACAGATCGTTATCCTTGATTTGAATATCCCGGGTGTATCGGGCAGGGAGATTTTGACACATATTCGCTCAGATAAACGCCTGTGGAGGACTCGTGTGATCGTGACGACAGCTGACAACCGCCAGGCAGAGATCCTGCAAAATGAGGTAGACATCGTCCTGCTCAAACCTGTCAGCCCGATGCAATTGCGGGAATTGGCGTTGCGCATCAGTTCGATGCAATAGGATTTGCGATTCTCACACAGCCGGTAACTAGCTCCGTTATCGAAGCGTTTCTCTCCCCGAATACCTTCTCGATAAACACCCTTTTGAACCGCAAAGGTCGCGAAGAAAAACTTCTAAGAATCTTCGCGGTTAAGTTTTTCGCTCAGCGTCTCAACGATCCAAAACCGCCACAATCGTTTCCTTCGACTCGATCACTTCCGCCTTCAACCTCCCCGCGGACATCTCGCGCAAGTCGTTCTGAAACGCCTCAAACGAATCGACCGGAAACTGCAAAGTCATCGTAATATCCGCAGCAAAATCTTCGTCCAGAACTTCTCCACCCAGACGTGTCATCACCAATCTGAGGCGTTCCAACAAATTATAGGGGATCGCCACCAGCGCCACATGCACAGGGACGCGCCGTCCGCGCCCCACAGCCTGGACAACCCTCTGCGTCGACTCGGTGTACGCCTTGACCAATCCGCCCGTCCCCAGGAGCGTGCCGCCAAAGTAACGCGTCACCACAACCGCCACATCCCCCAATCCGCTGCCGCGCAAAACTGCCAGCGCAGGCTTGCCCGCGGTCCCGGAGGGTTCGCCATCGTCAGAGAAATACTCGGTCACGGTATTCCCACCGCCGATAATATATGCCGGGACGTTGTGACTCGCGTCTGCAAACTCCTTTTTGATCCGTGCAATGAATGCCCGCGCTTCGTCGATGCTGAAGGCGGGCGCAAGCGTGGCAATGAAACGTGAATTGACCACGACCTGCTCATGGCGGATTTCGTTGAGAGGGACAGAGTAGTATTTGGACATAAGCAGAACTCCGAGCGCTGCATACTGCTCGGAGTTCCATTTTAGCACCCACCTGGGTACAGCAGTGTATATTTTCGTTTAGAACGAGGCCCAATCTGATTCGGCCCAGACGCTGATATCTGGCATCCCCTCAAAGAGTGCGCCAAATGCCGCCGCCACCTGCGGGTCACTCATGAACTTCTGCAATCCCTCCAGATTGTTCCATGTGTCGATTGCCAGGAACTCCGTCGGGTCTTTGGGATTGAGATGCGGCCTGTGCCCGATGGCACCCATGGGACGTGTCATGGCTGACAATTTCTCAACTGTTGCATCATGTCCCTTCTGGGCTTCTTTCGGACTGCCCTTGAGCTTACCACGTACTACAGTTATATAATTCATTTTTATCTCCTTTGGTTGATCTACAAGATTAGACGGGAGACGAAGCCAAAACTGTGCGGTCGACTCGAAACTCAATGGTTTCTCACCGCACAGATTAGGTACAATCAACCGTCATAATTATGTCAAGCCCTTGACTGGAGACATTGCCGATGTCAGACTCCCAAACTCAAAAAATGGAGGAAGCAAAGCATCTTCCCGCGGCCCGAAACGGAGATGCGGGACAATTCAGTGAATTGACCGAGCCTTACCGGCGCGAACTACAAGTTCACTGCTACCGCATTCTCGGTTCCTTACACGATGCCGAAGACCTGGTACAGGAAACATTTTTGCGTGCCTGGAAACGACTTGAGACATTTGAGGGGCGTGCCTCTTTCCGATCCTGGCTTTACAAAATCGCCACAAATGCCTGCCTGGATTTCCTCGATCAACAACGGAGCCGGCGATTCCTTCCGAATACCAACCTTCCCAGCGCAGATCCGCAGACCGGGATCTCCCCGCCTGCACCAGAGATGAGTTGGTTGGAACCTTTCCCCGATGAATGGCTAAGCGATCCATCTGCTGTAAATCCTGAAGCGCGTTACACAGACACAGAGAGCGTCTCGTTTTCCTTTCTGACCGCATTGCAGGTCTTACCGCCGCGCCAGCGTGCCGTTTTGATCTTGAGAGATGTCCTCGACTTTTCTGCCAATGAAACCGCAGAAGTGCTTGAGATCACGGTTTCCTCTGCAAACAGCGCGCTCCATCGCGCCCGGGTAACTCTCGCCGAACGCTATCACGGACGGGAGCCGGAGGGTTCGACTCCATCCCTGACCGATCAAAGAACCCAATGGTTACTCGATCATTTTGTGCAAGCCTGGGAAACTGCCGATGTCGAGGGTTTGGTCGCGTTGCTGAAAGAGGATGCAATCCTTGCCATGCCGCCTTCTCCTTCCTGGTATCTGAGTCGTGACGCAATCCGCATATTTGTCGCCGCAACGGTCTTTGGCGATGACGGAATGTTCGGCGGCAAGGCTTCTCGTCGCTGGCGACTGATGCCGACACATGCCAATGGATCGCCCGCCTTTGCCATTTATCAGCGGGATGAGAAGAATGAATATCAAGCCTTTGGGCTGATTGCACTCACAATCGTGGAAGATCAACTAACTCAAATCATCAGCTTTATAGATCCATCTCTTCCACTCCTTTTTGGCTTCCCCGCAAAAACACGGTAGCCATGTCTTTCATCACCGAATTTCAATCCCGCCTGCGCCCGGACTTGCGCAAAAAATTCCGCAGCCTGGATACACCTTTTGCCATCCAGGAATATTTGGATAGCCTGACCTATATCGGCGAGGAACGCGACCGCTCTCCGCTCAACGTGATGCTGGATGGACAATCTCACTGCCTCGACGGTGGCTTCCTGGCCGGCCTGGCCCTGTGGCGGATCGGCTTCAAGCCGCTGATGATCGACATCGTGCCGGACCCCGGCGTGGATGATGACCACGTGCTGGCACTCTATCAAATTGAGGGACGCTGGGGCGCCCTGGCAAAGACCAACTACATCAACCTGGGTTTCCGTGAACCGGTCTATAAAAACTTGCGCGAGTTGGTGATGACCTATTTCGAGCACTATGTCAGCATTCACCAACAAAAAGTTCTCACCGGCTATACGCGTCCATTGGATGCCTCGCGCTACACTTACCTCAACTGGGCTTGGGATGAAGCTGGGGCGAATATTCTGTATCATAAGCATTTCTACGGACGCAAAGCCATCCCGCTCATCACCCAGAGCATGGCACAACGCCTGAGCCCCGTCACAGACCGCGCCTACGCCGCCGAGACCCTGCACACCAATTTGAACGAATCGTTTGGGAATCGAGCCCCCTCCCAGCCTCCCCCAAATCCACAACCAAAAGCAAAATAGTTATTCCGTCAGTCATTGTGGATTTGGGGGAGGTCGCCCGCGTAGCGGGCGGGTGGGGGTCGGGTATAATCCCCTCACCGCCACACAAAGGAGCCGCACATGGGGCGCATCGAAAAGACCGTTTTCATCAGTTACCGCCGTACGAATGTACCGTGGGCCCTGGCAATCTATCAAAACCTGACCATGCACGGTTACGATGTATTTATTGACTACCAAGATATTGATAGTGGGAACTTTGAAAAAGTTATCCTTGAAAACATAAAAGCACGCGCCCATTTTCTTGTGATTCTTACTCCGTCGGCTTTAGAGAGATGCAAAGAGCCTGGCGATTGGCTTCGACGCGAAATCGAAACAGCAATGGATGAAAAGCGTAACATTGTCCCATTGATGCTGGAAAGTTTTGATTTTGGAAGCCCTCTGGTTAAAGAGGCCTTAACGGGAAAACTTGCCTCACTCAGCCAGTTCAATGGCTTGCGCGTTTATTCGGAATATTTTTTTGAAGCTATGGATAAATTGCGCAACAGATATATGAACGTTGGAGTAAGTGAGATTGCTTTGACCAAATTAAATGCCGAAGCAATGGAAATCACTGAAACCCAGAAAATAGCTGCCAACGAAGCCGCTCCAGTGGAAAAAGAAGAACTTACTGCACAAGAGTGGTTTGAGCGGGGATATATTTTTCAGGAAGCCAATAATTTGGATGAGACAATTCGTTGCTACACTGAAGTTATGCGCCTCAAGCCAGATGACGCGGATGCCTACAACAACCGCGGCATTGCTCGCAGAACCAAAGGCGACCTGGATGGGGCGATCAAAGATTACAACAAAGCCATTCGCCTCAAGCCAGATGACGCGGATGCTTACAACAACCGCGGCGTTGCTCTCAGGACCAGGGGTGATATAGCCGGAGCAATCAAAGATTACAGCAAAGCCATTCGCCTCAAGCTCGATGATGCTATTGCTTACGACAACCGCGGCAATGCACGCCGTGACAAAGGCGACCTGGATGGGGCGATCAAAGATTACAACAAAGCTATCCGTCTCAAGTCAGATGACGCCGATGCCTATAACAACCGCGGCAATGCACGCCGTGACAAAGGCGACCTGGATGGGGCGATCAAAGATTACAACAAAGCCATCCGCCTCAAGTCAGATGATGTCGATACCTATAACAACCGCGGCAATGTATATTTCAAAAAAGGTGAACTTGAAAAGGCGATAAGGGATTTTGAGGAAGCGATTCGACTTCAGCCAGATTTCAAGCTCGCACACGTTAATTTAGAACTCGCTCGTTCAGGAAAGAAGTAAAAGAAGCTAGTTCGCGTTGAATCTATTCTGCTTTTTCCTGGCTTTCCAGCATTCGCGGGGAAATCAGACTCAAGAACAGCACCAACAGCCCAATACTCACGATCCCTCCAATCGCAAACATCGTACGTATCCCCCAAATTTCTGCCACAAAACCTGCCAGCAAGGCCCCGATGGGACCGATGCCCCAACTGATGAAGCGGCTGGCGCTGTAGACTCTGCCAAGCAAGTCGCCGGGCACGAGTCGCTGGCGGATCGAGGCGACGAGAATCACCCAGATCGTGGCGCCCAGCCCGGCGAAGAACGCCGCCGCGCCGGCAGCCCACGGATTCGTCGTTAGGGCCGGGACGCCCACCAGCAGGATCGTGCCGACGAAGTCCAGAGCCAGCGCGTTGCGCGTGCCCAGGCTTTTTTGCAAGCGCTCGCAAACGAGGGAGCCCAGTAATCCACCAATTGCCATGGCAGTCAAAAATACGCCGTACTCGAATTCGCTCAATCCCATGGGACCAGGTCTCACCGCGTACAGCACGATCAAGGCCCCCCATCCGGACCAGA
>Ga0105104_10003133_pt1 | contig 11907 bp, 11 predicted proteins | sample PPLLaktember2015_3_FD_87034 | JGI IMG/M metagenome (GOLD analysis project Ga0105104, IMG submission 87034) | Freshwater sediment microbial communities from Prairie Pothole Lake near Jamestown, North Dakota, USA - PPLs Lake P7 Core (6) Depth... | ecosystem: Environmental > Aquatic > Freshwater >...
CCCGCCGCGCCATGGAGGATGGTATTTCGGAACTGGTGATCTACCGCGCCAAGCCGGTGACCAATCCTCGGCCCGAGTCAGAGTCCCGGGTGGAAACGACCCTCCCGCCGGCCGACCTGCTCGAGGATCTGAGGGCTCATCCGGGCGATGAGCCGCCGGCGCTCGGCGTGCCCTCGGGACCAAACTCCGGCTTGAGCGTCCGTTTGCCGTGAGCAGCTGGAGGGCAGGTAACTTAATTTGTTCAGGGATCAGCTCGCAGGTTGTTTGAGGCGGCACCATCCAGGTGTTAAATAGAATCAACAATCGCAGCGATCAAAGCTCGTCTGATAAAACCGCCTGCCATCCCGGTCAACCGGAAGGTCAGGCGGTTTTGATTTCATAAAAGGACACTACCCGCAATGGACAACAAGCCGGAAGTGGAACAACTTAAGGAACAGGAGGACATCAAAACAGCCCTGAAGCAAACCGCAGGGACAAAGGAGGCCGCGCCCAAACCTGTCCCGGAGTGGAAGGACAAACTGTGGTTTGTGACTTACATTGTGGTCATGCTTGGACTTGGCGCTCTGTATTATTTAGTGGGTTCCAACCTTTTTCGAATCGATGCAGAATTTATTTCACTACTCCGCCGGCTGCTGGTCGGCGCAATTCTTTTCGTCCTTGTGGGATTGCTCACCAAAAGCGTCCGAGTGTACCTGATCAGTCAAATCGAAAGCAAACCGGCACGCTACAACCTGACGCGGGTATTGCATCTTTTGACATTTTTGATCGTTGTCATCATTGGGCTGTCGGTCCTCTCCACCACCTGGTACACGGCACTGGTTTCCCTGGGGCTATTATCCCTGATCCTTGGCTTTGCACTGCAAACGCCGATCACAAGCCTCATCGGCTGGGTCTACCTGTTGATCCGGCAGCCCTATAAAGTGGGAGATCGCATCCAGATCGGAGAGGCGCGCGGCGATGTCATCGACGCGAGTTATCTCGACACCACTTTGTGGGAATTCGGTGGTCCCTACCTTTCCACCCAGCATCCTTCCGGGCGCATTATTAAATTCCCCAACTCGCTGGTGTTGAGTGAAACTGTTTACAACTACAGTTGGCCCCTGTTCCCGTATGTCTGGAATGAGATCAAATTCCAGGTGGCGTACGACAGCGACCTGGACTTCATCACTCAGACCATGCAGAAAGTGGTCGAAGAGGAACTGGGTGAGCAAATGCTGGAACTCGTTCAGGTTTACCGTGAACTCCTGATACAAACACCCGTAGATGAACTGGACATCAAAGAGCGCCCGGTGGTGCATTTCCGCGCCAGCGAAAATACCTGGCTGGATGCAATTGTCCGTTACCTTGTGCACCCGAAGGAGTCTGGGCGGATCAAGACCCGACTTACAAAAAAGTTGCTGGATAAATTGAACGCCGAGCCGGAGCGTGTATTGTTTCCCAAAAGCAATCTGCGATGAGTTAAGCCTGGCGAAGAGATCCTTCGCAAGGCTCTGAGGTAATTTCTAGCATGCCAAAAAAACAAGACAGTCAATCCACTTCACAGGCAAAAGTCGCCACTATGGATCAAATCTCTGCGGGCGGTGTCGCCTTCCGCTGGAAAGATTCGGAACCCGAGATCGCGATCGTGTCCGTCAAGCCCAAGCTACGGTGGCAGCTGCCGAAAGGGATTGTCGATCCCGGCGAATCGCCCGAGGTGACCGCTATACGAGAGGTGAAAGAGGAAGCCGGGGTTGAAACGGAGCGGCTGGGCCTGATCGAGACCATCGAGTACTGGTACAGAAGTGTCAAGTATGGGAAACCGGTCCGATATCATAAGTTCGTCCATTTCTATTTGCTGGAGTACCGCAGCGGGGATGTATCCGAGCACGATGATGAGATCGAGGAGTCGCGCTGGGTCAGCTTTGAGGAGGCGCTCGAGTTGCTCGAGTTCAAGGGCGAGCGCGAAGTAGTGGAAAGGGCGCGGGAAATGATCGAGGCGAGGGAAAAGTAGGTTGAATATACTTTGAGCTAAATGGGGGAGAGCGAAAAAACCAAATCGATCGTATACTATGAACGGGTTTGGGATATTTTTATTTGTAGTCATCCTCGTACCGATAAGACAGAAAAACTTTATATCTGTTTCTCCACACACCGCTACCTGCAGGACGCTTCGTGGATGCAAACCGTTACGCTGCATTTCTGAAGGGCTGGATGCGGAAATGAATTATGAGTGCGTGCCCGGTGCACGCTCCCGTGTTTCGGCTTAAGGAGAACTTATGGCACGCAATAAAGTTCTGTGGGCGGTTGCTGGTGTTTTGACAGTCTGTTGTATAGTGGGGGCCATCGTACTTTTCCGGCAGGCGAGTTTGATCCCACCGATTAGCGAGCAATTGCCGGAAAATTATTCCCACCTATATGTGCAAATCGCGTACCCGCTGCCTCAATCCAGGTGGCCGCTTAACTCCTTTATCCCTGTTCAAGTCAAGGCACAGGGAACTGAACAAATTAAGAAGGTGGAGTTATTCATCAATGATGTACCGCTTGACGCTCAAACTGCCAGCGCGGATTCTTTCAGCCGCATGTGGACGTGGCAGCCAGGTGTGACCGGGGAGTTTATCCTGATTGCGAAGGCAGTCACAGAATCTGGGGCGGTGAGTCTTTCGGAGCCGGTGCGGATCACAGCCGTCGAAGCCGCATTCACCACTTCACCGGTCAATGCCCAGGGCGGGGAAACGCTCGAGGGCATCGCGCAGGCTGAGGGGATTCCGCTCGAAGCGCTGCAGCAGTCCAATCCAAAGATCGATCCCATCCTTCCGCTTCAGCCTCAACAACTGATCTTTATTCCGAATCTCCCCGCGCCGGTAACCAATACGCAAATCATCCCGGCGTTGGAGATCACCATCCTGCCCGATGAGGATGTAATCACGCCTGTGCCCGACGATGCCCCGCCCGGAGAGGACGTGGTAACGCCCGTGCCTGAGGATGTTCCGTTGCCCGGCGCGTCATCCATGCCCAAAACGAATCTTCTGGATGATTTTAATTTCATGCTTCACCTCAACAATCCCTCCGAAAATCAGGATAACCCTGATCCCAAATATATTCCCAGGGCTCCGGAGTTGGAAGGCGATTTCAAAGACTGCAATGTACATCTCCTTATCGGTGGTGGATCGTGGTACGATCCGCACGATCCGCTGGCAGTAAAAATGCAGGAGGATGGCTTCTTCGTTTATCGCTCACGTAACAGCGGTCCGATGGAGCGAATCCATACCATTCCACCGATCCACGATTTCAAGGATGATGCCAATTCCAAATTCTACGACCCCGGTCAGTATGGCACGCTGGTGTATTACGTCTCGGCGTTCAACATCCTCGGCGAAGCAGCCAGCAACCCGGTGACTCTCGCATTGGATAGCGGACTTTGTCCTGCGCCGGTGCGCGCGGGAGCGAACAAAATCAGCATGGAAAATGGGGATCTGGTTTTGCCATTCAATATGGATACGGCTTATTTGTATCTCCAGATCAACGGCTCACAGGCTGTGCGCATTCCCGAAGGCGACCGGACATTCCTGCCTGGCTCCGGCATTCATTTCAATATTTATGATTATCTGAGCACGCTGATCGATACAGTCCAGGCGCCCGACCTGGAGCTGCACATGGAGGTGTGGGGCTGGCAGGGCGGGGTCTTAAAGTATGCTGGCGACTTCGATACCAGTGTCCATCGCCCATTGCTCACCATTTGCTCGGTGGAGGGAGTGGGAAGTTGCACAGGAGGTAACGGAAGCTGGGTAGGTTCCCTAAATCTGCCACAGGACAAACCGTTGAACGACTTGAAGTATGAAATGCGCTGGCAGGTGACGGGTTTGACCACTGCCGAGACGATTTACTTCCAACTATCTGCCGCGCCCTTTACCGGCGATGCTTATAATGCAACATCCAATTTGCTTTATGCCTCGAAGATGTGGGCAAAGGGTACGGAAGGTGTCTTTGAGCTGCCGCTCGGGCACATTCTTTACCCCGATCCTCCGAATACAGGACTTGGCTGGGGACCTCCGGGATATCCAACTCACATATTCGATTTCACGTCCAACGGATTTTTGGGCGAACCATCCGGAAAACCCTTTACCTTGTATCTGCGGATGTCGCCTGGTCTGGTCATGAGTGGCTACAGCCGTACCTCGAATATCGTGCCATTAACGTATAAAACCTCCCTGCCGCCTTCCGACATGCCGCCCCTGGCTTCCCAGTATTCCAGCATTTACGATGTCGAGATCCTGGAAGACCAATATAAGCCGCCCGATTTCTATGTGCCGGACATGTGGGGCTGTGTGATAATCGATGAAGATCCCACCAACCAGTTTCCAGTGGGACAGAGAGTCTGTCCCGGACCAGCGCTGGCGCATGATGATTGCCCGGGGGATATGTTGGATGAAGCTGAATGCCTCGCAATAGGGACCGTGAATGCGGTGGCGTTTCTATACGACAATTTTGTTCTCGGCATGGACGTCATGAAGGATGGATACAGTGCAGGAATTGCGAACCTCATTCCTGGATGCAATGGTTCTGCAGATTCCTCCTGTAAGAAAGCAGTTCGCGAAGTTATGGGTAAAGCTATGGAGGTGATCTGGGGCATTCCGGACGATATGCCTCAGTCCGAAGATTTGATTGCCGATTCGGTTGCTCATCAAATCGTTACATCGGCGTCGGAACTTGAGAAGAGTTACTCCGAACTGGACGAATCCTTTATCGCTACTTTTTGCGAGCAGGTGGTGGACTGTGAAAAAAAAATCAGCGATTACATAAAAGTCCAGCTCAAAAAAGACAAATCCCTGGCTGCCCAAAAGGCGTGCCTCTATGCTTATGAAGCTTATTTCCGTGGACTGGCTTCTATCTGCCTCGATCCATCGATTATTGTCCACCCCGCGCCGGGTTCAGGGAATTACCCGTCTGTGGCGCTCGTCCGTGTTACACGCAAGACCACGTCCGAATCGATTTGGGAAATAGAAGCGGACCAGGATAAGTATCAGATCTTCGTCACGGTGGATGCGAAAAAAAACGACCAGGCCAGTCAGACCACATTGACGGGTCCACTCTACGAGCAGGCGCAGGTATCCATTCCGTGGCTCGAGCCGGGGGAGTCGATCATCTTACCCGCAACATTGAAGCTTTTGGGCGAGGATGCTTACGGCACGCTGCGCCTCTATTACGATGGAACCTCCCACATGAGAGCGGTCGAAACCTGTTATTCGTCCGACAGCTCATGGGATTGGGTGCCATGTAAGGACGGTGGATTGGATACATGGGATTTTGAGAATCCACACTCGTTTGGATCTGGGATTGTCACTGTCATTGAGGATGCGGTACCATGAAAGCCTTTCATATACTGACCCTGGGTTTGCTAATCATTTCCTTGTCAGCGTGCAACCTGCCGAGTTCCCCGCCTCTCGCGCCGGCTGCCCCTGGGAAGGCTGGACCCCAAACATGGGTAGATGCACCTCTCGATCAAATGCATCTGTCTCTTGCCCCTTACGAGATCGTATTTCACGCCTCAGACGATTCTTCTATCACTCAGGTAGAGTTGCAGATCAATGACCAGGGGATCGCAGTCCCGCCTCTTTCCGATGTGGGCAAAAATCTGGTGACGGTCAAATACCCCTGGTCGCCTTCTGCTCCCGGTGAGTATGTATTGCGGGCGCGTTCCCAAAATGATAGCGGCGCGTGGAGTGATGAAGCGATTGTCACTGTTTGGGTGGGCGATCTCACCCCGACGGCGACGCAAACGCCGATCGTGACCAGCTCTCCTACAGTGATTATTACCCCGACACTCACAGCCACGCAAATAGTCACGGCTTCTCCAACGAGCACGCCGACCCTCGCCGGGTTAACCTTTACCCATAGCGTTTCTACCAATCAGTTTTATTACGGCCGGTGCAGTCCTACCACTATTGATCTTGAGGTGAAAGTAAGTGGTGGAGATGTGGATAGTGTCGTCTTATTCGTCAAGTTGAACGATCAGTCCGGATCAGGCAGCACAGGCTGGATAAGCTACAATGCGATGAAGCCCATTAATAAAGAGAGCTATAAGATTACAGTACCCTCCTCTCGTATTGAAGGATTCGATAACTATAGGTCCGCCTGGATGGTATATCAATTTGTTGCTACGAAAAATAACCTTGTGGTCGGGAGAAGCGAGAGCTTCACAGATGTGGTCTTGAGCGCCTGCAGCGCTTCACCGCTTGTTCCTCCAGCCCGGCAAGTTACCGCAACGACCATTCCCACCAACACGCCACAGATCATCAAATAGAATCCAAGCGCGTTCCAGAGCTGAGGAGCGCGAAGGAGCGGAAAGGCACAGGAGATTGAATTGGAGGAAGTGCAATAAACAACACTTCGGAAGACCTTTGGGTCTTCCGAAGCACCTTTTTAAGCACCAGGCAATCTGCTGTTTTAGGCTGCAAATGATGATATTTGTCAGTTGTGAAGGAGAAGAGAACGTGTCACAATACAATCTCAAAAACAAGGTGCTTTTGAACCTATGAAAGTAAATCTGCTAAATTGTCCCGCCTGCAATTCCCCGCTGGATGCTGGCGTCAAACCGAACCAGCCATTCAACTGCCCTGCCTGTGGTTCAGCCATTGTCCTGACGGACTGGACAAAAGCCGGCCAACTGGTTTGTGCCAGGTGCGGCACAGTCAATGGAAGCACAAACAAGTTTTGTGACTCTTGTGGCGCGGCATTGCAGGCAGGCTGTCCATTTTGTTATACACAGAACGACGTTTCCGCAATCAACTGCAGGAGGTGTGGCGCCAATTTGCAAAGGGCATGGAAACGGCAAGACTCCTGGCTGACACAAAGAGAGCAGAAGCATAGAGAAACTCTGCAAAAAGTTGCTGAAAGCCAGGCTGACTATCTCAGGCGATTATTGATTCAATTGAATGAGCCGGAAAATCATCCTGCTGCGATCCCGGGCATCCGCATCTTTGGCAGGGAGGCCGTCGAGCCGCTGATCGATTTGCTGACGAGCGAAGACCCGGATGCACGCTTCGGCGCTGCGAAAGCATTAGGGGATATTGGAGATCAGCGGGCAATAGCGGGGTTGATCAATGCGCTACAGGATCCGGAAGGGGCGGTCCGTTTCTGGAGTCTGGATGCACTGGGGAAACTGAAAGCAGAGGAAGCTGTTGAAGCCATTGGCAAACGATTGCAGGATAAGGGCGAGAGCATTAGAAACCTTGCAAAGGAAGTCCTCACCCAAATTGGAACTCCAAAGGCAATCAGGGTATTAAAACAACAAAGCAAAAGAAAATGGTGGTAGTCGCTTAAGGCATCTGTCACCGATCCCAAACGCTACTTAAATCTCAAGGAGAATGCTTAAATGAACCTGCTGGAAACGCGCGGACCGCATGGTTTCGGTCCCTGGACTGTCACGCAGCTTGTCGAATGGGAAGGTGAGGCATTTCCTCATGATCAATTATTCCCGGACATTCCCATCCACGCGATCCGTGAGGCTTCGCCCGCAGGAATACATGGGCGCCTGGCCGAAAGCGGGATGATCATCATGTCCACCCAACTCTTCGTCTTGCGCCAGGAAGATCTGGTTGTGCTGATCGAACTGGGTACAGGCAATGGCAAGACCCGTCCGACCGAACCGTACTGGACCGATCAGAACCTGCCCTACCTGGAAACTTTGGCTGCTTTAAACATTCGGCCTGAAGATGTCGCTTATGTGTTCATGTCCCATTTACACGTGGATCATGTTGGTCTTGCAACGACTCGAAAGGCTGATCGCTGGATTCCCACCTTTCCACGAGCAAAATACATAGTCAATCGCGCAGAGTGGGATTACTGGAAAAACGTGCCATCTGATGACCCGCGCTGGCATCCCTGCCTGGAGGACAGCGTTTGGCCCCTGGCTGATGCCGGATCTGTGCAGTGGGTACAGGGCAGTCAATGTTTGGAGGGGATTCGTGTCCATGAGGCAGCCGGGCATACTCCTGGCAATGTGATCTTCGAAGTCGAGGGCCAAGATTTGTGGTTCCTCGGCGATCTATTGCATCATCCGGCGCAGGTCGCCCATCCGGAATGGCCGTCTGCATCTTTCGATGTGGATGCAGAATTGAATACCTACCAGCGCCGGCGCTACTTCAAGCATTTTGCTGATTCAGGCGCCGTTCTGTTCGCGGCACACATGGGTAATCAGTTCAGGATTACGGAAACGACTTCAGGACAGTTTTTTGCGAAGTACGATTAGTTCAAAGAATAGACACCATGCACAAGTTACTTCTGGATATTCCCACCCAGCTGGAAACAGACCGTTTGTTTCTGCGTTGTTACCAGGCTGGCGATGGTCCCTGGTTCTACAGGATGAGTCAAGCCAATCGTGTTCACCTCACCAAATATGAGTCCAAAAATATTGTAATGAGCATCAAAACCCAGGAGGACGCAGAGGTACTGGTGCGCGACCTGGCAAATGCCTGGAGGGCGCGCGACGCCTTTTTCCTGGGTGCCTTCGACAAACCGACCGGAGCGTTTGTCGCGCAAATTTACGTCGGACCGGTCAACTGGGATTTGCCGGAGTTTATGATCGGCTATTTTGTGGACACAGACCATGAAGGGCAAGGCTATATCACCGAAGCGGTGAAGGCTGCTCTCCGATTCGTTTTCGAGCATCTGAAAGCGCATCGCGTCCGGCTGGAGTGCGATGATACCAACGTGCGCAGCTATCAGGTCGCCGAGCGTTGTGGCTTCGTGCGCGAGGGTCACCTCCGCGAAACACATAAGCACGCCGATGGAACATTCAGCGGGGATTTATGCTATGGCATGTTACGCACTGAGTTTGAGTCCGGGCTTGATGATGCCTAGCCCCAGTTTATCCATATGTCGCTGAGACTCAGCGTTCGTTTATAATGATAAAAATTTATGAGACAGTTACTTCGTTCCAAAATCCATAACGCCACGGTAACCGAGGCGAACCTCAACTATATCGGCAGCATTACGATCGACCAGGAACTCATCGAGCGGGTTGGCCTCTGGGCGGGCGAGAAAGTTCTGGTTGTCAGCAACACGACCGGGGCGCGCCTCGAGACCTATGTGATTCCCGGAGAACGCGGTTCCGGCTACATCGCCATGAACGGCGCAGCTGCACACTTGATCAAAGCAGGCGAACAGATCATCATTATGGGCTTTGAACTAACAGCTGAACCCATCTCACCAAAGATCATCCTGGTCGACGAACAGAATCGCTTTCTCCGTTATCTGTCAGAGTAAGGCTGAATTCCGCGTTGAGTTTATCCTGATAAGTATGAGAAATATATGCAATACAAGTATGCAAAAGAACAACTGGATTATTCAGACCTTTCCAGCGGGCGTGTGTTTTACAGTTTGCCGGGGCATCCGGCTTTCCCTGTCCGACTGGCGAGCGAAATATTTCAGCGCTGCGCAGCAAGTCGCGAAACGCTCTATAAAAATTCGACTCCCTGCACCCTGTATGACCCGTGCTGCGGCACAGCTTATCACCTCAGCGTATTAGCTTATTTGCATGGAGAATATATTCGAGAAATCATCGGTTCAGATGTCGATGGGAAAGCCGTCACTTTGGCGCAACGAAATCTTGGTCTGCTGAGTATGGATGGCCTGGATCGACGTATTCGTGAAATCTCGCAAATGTTCGAACAGTACGGTAAGGATTCCCACCAGGTTGCCTTGAAAAGCGCATATACTTTGAAAAAGAGACTGTCCGCCTTAACTGAGAAACATCCGGTAGCGACCAGAGTATTTCAGGCGAGCGCCGCAGATGGCAAAAAGATTGCAGGCAATATAAAACCAAAATCGGTGGACCTGGTCTTTACAGATGTACCTTATGGGCAACATTCCCATTGGCGCGATTCGGATTTCAACGAGGTAGTAGACCCATTAGGGTCCATGCTGGAGGCGCTTCCTGGGATATTGTCCCCGGCAAGTGTTGTTGCCATCGTTTCTGACAAGCAGCAAAAGGTGTTGCACGAAGGTTATCAACGCATTGAAAAATTTCAAGTCGGGAAACGACGGGTTGTTATATTGAAGCCCGTCTAAAAATTGTCTGTCCGATACAAGAATTGAAAACCAGCAACACGGATACGATAAGGACCATAAAATGATACTTGCAGAACGAGTAGATCAGCTAGTCATGAACAGGAGCCGCGCAGAGCAATTCTCCGGAGTCGTCATGATCAAGCAGGATGGGGATGAGTTGTTCAAGGCGGCCTACGGATATGCTAATCGGTCATGGAAAATCCAGAACCAGGTCAATACGCGTTTTCGGATTGCTTCGATCTCGAAGCTATTCACGGCGGTCGCCATCCTGCAATTGATCGAACAGGGCAAACTCAGCCTGGAAGACAGCGTCCTGGAATGCCTGCGACTGGAAAACACAAAGCTCCCCAGGGAAGCCACCATCCAGCACGTGCTGACAATGACTTCCGGCATTGCTGACTGGTTCGAGGAATCAGGGGACTGGGAAGAAACCTGGGCGACCTTGTGTCGTGAACATCCTATTTATCTTTTCCGGCGCAATGAAGATTACCTGCCCCTCTTTGTAGACAAAAGCCCTCTGTTTCCGGTTGGGGAGAAACACCAGTACAACGGAGCGGGATATATCCTGCTGGGCCTGGTGATCGAGAAGATTTCCGGTCTTTCTTATTTTGATTACGTACGCCAGCATATCTTCCAGAAAGCGCAAATGACACGCTCTGACTTTCTGGCTCTCGATGGGGTCGACGAAGAAGTTGCCGAAGGATATATCCCTGTTGCCGACAAGGATGACAAGATCACTGGCTGGAAGAGGAACATCTACTCAACGACCGTGGAAGCCGCCGCGGACGGTGGCGCGACCTCGACTGTGAACGACCTGTGTCGCTTCTCCCAGGCACTGAGAGATGGGCATCTCCTGTCCGCGCAATGGACGCAGGAAATGTTGACGCCCAAGGTGCTGGAGCGGGCGGAACGGTTGCGAGGCTACACCTGGAAATATGGTTATGCCAACTTTTTCCTGTTGGATGATGCAGATCAAATTGTCCGCTGGGGGCATACCGGGGAGGAAGATGGCGTCAGTTGCCGTTTGTATCATTACCCGCGGGAGAATCTGGATGTGGCAATCCTTGGCAATCTAAGCTGGTGTGCAGGAAAGTTAACCTGGGAGATCCACGATCTTCTTCTAACGATAAAGCCATAAAATCAAGAAAGGCGATGAATAATGCGATTCCACTACGGGGCAGTTCCGGAAGATCCTGATTTCTTTCCAGAAGCGGAAGGCTGGTCGGCAATCCGTGAGCCTGGACCCTGGATGCTGCAATTAATGGCACTGCCAGTCGCGGCAATTTTGCTACTGTTATCGGCAGGATTGCTTTATTTGGTCTTTCCAGGCGAACTGTTCCTGAATACATCATCTCCTGGCGTTATTTCCATTCCGATTTGGCCCTTCCTGTTCATCTCGATCCTGATCATTCCCGTCCACGAACTCCTTCACGCAATTTGCCATCCGGGCTGGGGACTCTCTTCCAACTCGGTGATCGGACTCTGGTTATCCAGGGCGCTATTCTATGCTAATTACGAAGGCCCAATGTCTCGTAATCGCTTCCTGCTCATATTTACCATGCCGTACCTTGTCCTTTCTTTGTTGCCGATCCCTCTCATCGCACTCGCCGGTGGTTTCGGATGGACATCGGACACAGTACTGGCTCTGGCATACGTATCGCTCGTAGGAGGAGTATTGGCATGTGGCGATGTCGTTGGGTTTTGGCTGGTGATCTCACAAATACCTGGCTCAGCCATCGTGCGAAACAAAGGCTGGAAGACCTATTGGAGACCCGGGGAGTGAGTTATGGCAAAAGATCCAAATATGTTGCTGGCAGCCTGCGGTCTATATTGCGGCGCCTGCTACCATTACAGGGCTTC
>Ga0105104_10003134_pt1 | contig 11906 bp, 10 predicted proteins | sample PPLLaktember2015_3_FD_87034 | JGI IMG/M metagenome (GOLD analysis project Ga0105104, IMG submission 87034) | Freshwater sediment microbial communities from Prairie Pothole Lake near Jamestown, North Dakota, USA - PPLs Lake P7 Core (6) Depth... | ecosystem: Environmental > Aquatic > Freshwater >...
CCTTGGATGTGGAAGAGATCATCGAGGCGGAACGCCCGCCAATGCTGGAGATACCGACCTATCAAAGATCGGGATCGCGGAAAAAATAACATGCGCGCCCGGCCCATCCTGCCGTGGACGTTCTCGGGCTGCCATGCCCGGGTAAAATAGCACTCCACGCGGATGAGCGGAACACGCCGGAATACAACCTTGGGGCGAAAACCTCATCCTGCGGCGGCGGGACAAGAAACTGGGACAAACATTCCGCTTGGAGCGGAGAATGGAGGAAGGCTTCCCGATGCATATGATCATGTTGGTTCTGGATGATCCTGCTCATTTGGAGAAGGTTCTGGAATCCTGGTCGTCGCTCGGTGCAGCCGGGGCGACGATTATTGAGAGCTCAGGGCTTCACCGGCACCAGCTTAAGCACATTCCCATGCGGTACGCCTACGGCGATTCATCTTTGGAGGAGACGGGCAACATTACATTGTGGGCCGTCGTGGAAGATGAAAAGATAGCCCGGGATTGCTTGGAAGGCGTGGAACAGATCGTCGGCGATCTGGATCAACCCAACACCGGGATTTTTTCGGCTTGGCCATTGACCATCACGAAAGGCGTCCCGTCGCGCGGAAACACCTGAAAGGATAACAAATGGTCTGGGTAACATTTGTCATCACCGCCGCGTTGATTGTCTTGGCAGCGGCACAACTGGCCAAATATGGCGATATCATCGCCGTCCGCACCCGCCTGGGAGGAATGTTTATCGGCGTGCTGTTATTGGCGGGGGCCACCTCGCTTCCGGAGGTGCTCACGTCGATCAGCGCACTCAGTCAGCAGGCGCCGAACCTGGCGGCCGGCAATCTTCTGGGAAGCAACACCGTCAACATGCTGCTGCTGGCGATCGTCGATGTGGTCAACCGAAAACAGCGGATCCTGAGAAACGCCGCCCTCAAGCATGCGCTTTCAGGAAGCTTGGCGGTGTTTATGATCGGGCTGGTGGTTTTCTTCATGCTTGCCGATCTGGATCTGAAAATCGGCTGGATGGGAGTCGACAGCCTGGTGATTATCACGGCCTATGTGATCGCCGTCCGGCTGATTCAGGGAAATCCCCTGCCCGGTTCCCAGCCGGCAGCGCTGCCGGAAATTCCGGAAGGCACGGGCAGCCTGCGCCGGGGAATCATCGGATTCTTAATCGCGGCGGCCGCGCTGGTGGTGATCACCCCGATCATGGTGAAAAGCGCGGATGAGATTTCCGTGATCACCGGCCTGGGTACGACATTCATCGGCACGACCCTGGTGGCGCTGGTGACCTCGCTTCCCGAACTGGTCACCACGCTGGCGGCAATAAAAATCGGAGCCAATGACATGGCTATTGGCAACCTGTTCGGCAGCAATCTGTTTAATATGTTCGCCATCGGGCTTACGGACCTGTTCTACACGCAAGGCCGGTTCCTGGCGGCGATCGATCCTTCGTTCCTGCTGGTTGGCGTGGTCGGGCTGCTCATGACGGGGATGGGATTAATTGGGAATCTCGCGAAATTAGAGAGAAAAATCTGGTTTATTGAAGTCGATGCTTTTGCCTTGATCGTGGTGTACCTCGCCAGCCTTTGGCTGCTTTATGCTCACGGTTGAGATTTGCAAATAACGAATCAGTGGAGGGAAAGCCCGGGAGGGTTACCCGCAGGATTCTTCCCGGATACGGAGAGGAGACCCGGAATATGTTGATCAAGGATTGCATGAAACGCAACGTTATTTCCATACCTGCAGAGGATACGGTCGCCGAGGCTGCCCGGGTCTTCGTCAAGCACCATGTGGGCGTTCTGCCGGTGGTTAACGCCGGGCGGAAGCCGGTCGGCATCCTGCGCTTGCAGGATTTGTTGACGCTGGAACTTCCCGATTTCGTAAGCCTGGTGGCGGATCTGGATTTTGTCCACGATTTCGGCGCGGTGGAAACCACCCGCCCGGCGCCCGAATTGCTGGCCCGGCCGGTCACCAGCCTGATGCAACCGATCGTCACCGTGGGGGAAGACAGCGGATTATTGCGCGCCTATTCGCTGATGCTCAAGGACGACCTGCACGACATTCCGGTGACCGATCCGGAAGGGGTCCTGGTCGGGATCGCCTCGCGCGTGGATGTGGCTGCCGCGGTGCTTTCCAGCTGGCAGGAGCGTAAAGGGAAGACGCCATGATCAACGGAATTGTCGCGGCGGTAATTTTTATTCTGTGCCTGGCCATTATCTTCGCCGAAAAAATTCACCGCACGACGATCGCGATTACCGGGGCGATCCTGATGGTCGCCGCGGGGAGCCTGATGGGATTCTATTCGGAACCGGAAGCGATCGCGGCGGTCGATTTCAACACGCTCGGATTGCTGCTCGGGATGATGATCCTGGTGGCGATGCTCGAACCGACCGGCTTGTTCCAGCTGATCGCCGTGTGGGCCGGCCGGATCTCCAAAGGCCGCCCGGTGCGGTTGCTGATCCTGCTGGGATTGGTGACGACGGTCCTTTCGATGTTTCTCGACAACGTGACCACGGTGGTGTTACTCGCCCCGGTGACGATATTGATCTGTGAAATCCTCGGCATCCATCCGATCCCGTTTCTTGTGGCGGAGGCGCTCCTGGCCAACACCGGCGGCGTCGCCACACTGATCGGCGACCCGCCCAACATTCTGATCGCCTCCGCCGCCGGTTTTACCTTCAATGACTTCCTCGTTAATTCCCTCCCATTGATCCTTGTCGTCTGGCTTGTGGCTTTGGGCATGTTGAGGATACTTTTCCGGAGGGAACTGGCCGTCATGCCCCCGAATGCCGAGGCGGTATCCCGGCTTAACCCGTCCGAGGCGCTGGATGACCCCAAAACGGCGCGGCGCATCCTGATTGTGCTCGCGGCGGCGGTCGGATTGTTTTTCTTCGAGGACCTGTTGGGAGTCAGTCCGGCGTTTATCGCGCTCAGTGCGGCGTCCGCCGCCATGATCTGGGTCCAACCCCCGATGAAGAAGATGCTGGAACGGATCGAATGGAACGTCTTGCTGTTTTTCACAGCCCTGTTCGTGCTGGTGGGCGGTTTGGATGCCGCCGGAGTGCTGGGCGGGGCGGCGAATTTGCTTACGTATTTTCAGGGAGTTCCACCGGTGGTCTTTGGCATAATGGCCATCTGGGTGATCGCGCTGCTTTCCGCGCTGGTGGATAACATTCCGATCACGATCGCCCTGATCCCCGTCATCCAGCAACTGGGAGAGAACGGCGTGGATATCGCCCCGTTGTGGTGGGCGCTCGCCTTCGGCGCCGGGCTGGGCGGCAACGGGACGATCGTCGGCTCGACGGCCAACATCATCGTCGCATCCCTCTCGGAGCGCACCCGTACCCCGATCACTTCGAAATTATGGAATAAACGCGGCCTGCCGGTGATGCTTGGAACGTGCGCGGTGATTTCGATCCTCTATGCGCTGTGGTTCCCCCTTTTCTCGCGATAATCGTCCAAACGCGGAATAATCGCAAAAAAAAGAGCCCGGCAGGTAAAATGCCGGGCTCTTTGCCATAACCACGGAAAAAAATTAAATATCCAAATTCTTCACGTCCTTGGCGTGGGTCTGGATGAACCGCCGGCGCGGCGGGACGGCCGCGCCCATCAGCATGTCGAACGTCCGGTCGGCCTCGGCCGCGTCGTCGATCGAGACCTGCAGCAGCGTCCGGGTTTGCGGATCCATCGTCGTATCCCACAACTGCTGCGGGTTCATTTCGCCCAACCCCTTATAGCGCTGGAGGGTGACCTTTTCCATCCCGCCGGCTTCCTTGACGGCGCGGTCACGCTCGCCGTCGGTATAGACGTATCGCTCTTTGCCGCCTTTGCCTTTGCCCTCCACCCGGTAGAGCGGCGGCTGGGCGATGAAGAGGTGCCCCTCTTCGATCAGACGCTGCATGTAGCGGAAGAAAAACGTCAGCAGCAGGGTGCGGATATGCGAGCCGTCGACATCGGCATCGGTCATGATGATCACCCGCCCGTAGCGCAATCCGGTCAGGTCGAAAGAATCTCCGATGCCCGTTCCGAGCGCGGAAATCAGGGCGCGGAACTCATTGTTGCCCAAGACCTTGTCGAGCCGGGCGCGTTCGGTGTTCATCACCTTGCCGCGCAATGGAAGGATCGCCTGGAAGTGGCGGTCCCGCCCCTGCTTGGCCGAGCCGCCGGCGCTGTCGCCCTCGACGATGTAAAGCTCGGCCTTTTCGGATTCGCGTTCCGAGCAATCCGCCAGCTTCCCGGGCAGGGTCATGCTTTCCAGCGCGGACTTGCGGATCACCAGGTCGCGGGCCTTTTTTGCGGCATCGCGCGCGCGGGCCGAGGTCAGGCATTTTTCGACGATGCTGCGCCCCTCGCGCGGATTTTCCTCGAGGAAGGCGCCGAAGGCGTCGCTGACCACCTGCTGAACGATGGTCTGGACCTCGGGGTTCATCAGTTTGACCTTGGTTTGGCTTTCGAATTGCGGGTCGCGGTGTTTGACCGAGACGATCCCGGTCAACCCTTCGCGCGTGTCGTCGCCGGAGAAGTTCGGGTCGCCTTCTTTGAGCAGGCTGGCCTTGCGCGCGTAATCGTTGATCGTGCGGGTAAGCGCCGCCCGCAAGCCGGTCATGTGGGTCCCACCGTCGACGGTGTTGATCGTATTGGCGAAGGAATACACCGATTCAGAGTAAGCATCGGTGTACTGGACGGCGACCTCCACCCCGATGTTCTCGACCTCTTTATTGGCGTAGACCGCCGGGTGCAGCGTTTCCCGGTTGCGGTTCAGGTAGCGCACGAACGAAAGGATCCCTCCTTCGAAGAAGAAGGTGGTTTCCTGGCCGGTGCGTTCGTCTTCGAGCGAGATGGTGATCCCGCGGGTGACAAAAGCCATCTCCCGGAAGCGCGTGGCCACCGTTTCAAACCGGTAGGTTTCCTCGCCCTTGAATATTTCCTTGTCGAACCGAAAGGTGGTTTTCGTGCCGGTTCCGGCGCCGGGCGCTTTGCCGATCGCCGCCACCGGCGCCTTGGGTTTGCCGCGTTCGTAGCGCTGAAAGTGGACCTTTCCGTCGCGGCGGACTTCGACCTCGCACCACTCCGAAAGCGCATTCACCGCGCTGACGCCCACCCCGTGCAGGCCGCCGGACACCTTGTAGGATCCGCCGCCGAATTTGCCGCCCGCGTGCAAGGTGGTCATGACCACCTCGAGCGCCGACTTTTTCTTTTCGGGGTGCAGGTCGACCGGGATGCCGCGCCCGTTATCCTCAACCGTCACGCTTTCGTCGGGATGGATCACGACGCATATCAGGTCGCATGTGCCGGCCAGAGCTTCGTCGATCGAGTTGTCGACCACCTCGAAGATCAGATGGTGAAGGGCTTTTATGTCGGTCCCGCCGACGTACATGCCCGGCCGGCGGCGCACGGCCTCCAATCCCTCCAGAACCTGGATATCCTTGGCGCCGTATTTCGATTCAACTTCGGGTTTCGATTTCGGCATTATGTCCTCAGGCCGCACCGGGCGGGGTCTTGCCCGCCATGCGGGTTTGCAGATAGGTCCGCACTTCGTCGATCCAGCGGCGTTTATCGATGTAATACGCCATGCTGGCCATGACTATGACCGAACTCGTATAGGCGCTGCCCACCACGCCCACCGCCCCGGCCCAGCTGTTGTCCGGCGCCAGCGACCAGACCGATGACGTCAGGAAATTCAGCAGGATCATAAGCAGCGGGATCCAGATCGACACCGGGTACATCCAGCGCGAGGTGTTGACGCTGTTCCAGACGGCCGCCATCATGCCATCCCGGTAGAGGACCGTCCCGTGCATCGAGAACATGAAGAACAGGATGATCCAGAACATAAAGCCGCCTCCCAGGAAAAAAAACAACTGGGAAAGGATGGCGCCGATCCCCGGCGACGCCACGGTGACCAGCGAAAGGAGGAACAGGATCGGGATTATGAACACCACGATCAATAGGAAAAAGGACGCACACAGCAGGAACATCACCAGGGCGGTCCGCGCCCAACGTCCCAGCGCATCCCGCAAGGACCATGATTCATTCCGGGCTGCGCCCCCGGCCAAGACCAAGTATAAAGAGCCGATCCAAAGCGAGAGCAGGATCAATCCTGCCGCCAGAAGAATGACCTCAAGCCAATTGGCGACAGGCAGGACAACCGGGTTGCCAAACGGGGTCTGGTCCGGGATGGCTCCAGACATCAAACTCGGCGGCACCAGGGGGATGAATGCCAGCAGGGAAAAGAGGTTGAAATGTTCCGCGGCCTGCTTGAGGGCGTCGATCATCGTGGCATTCGCCGGATTGGACAGCGCGGCGGAGGTTATGGAATGGATGATCGGATTTACCAGCGTGTAGATGGAAAGGTGCGGCCCAAACCACAGAAAAGCGTCCAAAAGGACCGGGATAATGATCACACCCGGATGCGCATTGACGTATTCGATCCCTTTCCAGACCGAAGAAAAGAATCCGATGGGCGCTTTCGGCCCGTCGATCATGATTTTATCCATGGAAAAATTATACCAGATGAGGTCCGGATTTTAATAACCCATATAATTTTTCAAAATTTAACTTTAAGGATTTGACACCTCTGAAAATGTCACCCTGAGCTGCCCGCCCCCCGCGCGATGAGCATTGGTGGTGTTCCAAATGCGAGGAATTCGCGAGTGGGGGCAGCGAAGGGTCTGGAAACGCAGAAGCAGATGCTTCGCTTCCCCCGCTTCCCCCACTCGCGAAGTCTTCGCACCGGAGGATCACCGGCGCTCATCGCTCGGAGGGTACCGCGAGGGCAGGCGCTCAGCATGACACCTTTTTCAAGGATTTCGATTTATTTGCCCCTTGAATGGCAATGCTATAAGCGAATCGACGAAATCCGTCCTGGTGCTCGCGCACGGGGCGAAACCGGCGTATCTTGCCGTTTCATAACGTTGCGAATACAATCTCTTTCGTGGGCAACGCGGCCGTTGTGGCGTGCATCACCGACTTCGGATCGAGCGATTATTACGCCGGAGCGCTTCGCGGCGTGCTGTCCTCGCTGCTGCCGGGCATGCCGGTCGTCGATATAACCCACGGGATACCGGCCGGCGATATCCGCCGCGCGGCGATGGTGCTGTGGGAAGCACAGCCATCCTTCCCGGAAGGGACCGTTTTCCTGGCCGTGGTCGATCCCGGCGTGGGCAGTGCGCGCCGCCCGGCCGCATTCCGTTTTCCCGGTTGCTGCGTAGTTTGCCCGGACAACGGAACGGCAACCTTCCTGATCGAACGGTACCCGCAGTTCGACGCGGCAGAGATCGATCCGCAGCGGGTGGCGGCGGGGCCGGTCAGCAACACCTTCCACGGAAGAGACCTCTTTGCACCGGCGGCCGCCAGACTGTTCCGCGAAAGGGATTTGTTGCGGCTGGGTCCCGCGCTCGTCGATCCGGTAAGGCTGCCCCTTCCCCGGTTGGCCGGGGAACCCGGCACGGGTCTGGACGGCGAGGTTTTGTATATCGATCATTTCGGAAACGCGGTCACCAGCATCGGGGCGATCTCCTTCGACGGAGAAATCTTTGAACCCTGGTTGCGCACCGGTGCAAAACCGGGGACGCTCCCGGCCCGGGCCGGCGTTTTACTTGCCGACGGCACCGCCATCCCGTTCCGGCGGACTTATACGGATGCGAAAGATGACGCGGAGCTGATTGCGCTCATCGGCGGCAGCGGATTGCTGGAAATTGCTTCCGGAAATGCGCCGGCCGGCGCCACCGCCGCCCTGCTACCCGGCGCGCCGGTGCGTTTGAAAGCTTTCTTATGAGGTGTGCATGGAACAGTTGATCATCAACGGACAAAAACCGCTGCACGGCGAGGTCACGCCATCAGGCAATAAAAACGCCGCGCTGCCGATGCTGGCGGGGTGCCTGCTGACGGCCGAACCGGTCGTGCTCCGAAACGTCCCGGACATCCGCGATGTGCAGTGCATGATCGAACTTTTGCGGCAGCTGGGGGTCTCCTTCGAGGCGGCGGGGCCGCATGCATGGCGGATCCAGGCCGCCCGGGTTAGTCCGAAGGACCTCGATCCGGATATCTGCCGAAAAATCCGCGCTTCGATTCTGCTCGCCGGCCCGATGCTGGCGCGCGAAGGGAAGATCCGCCTGCCCACGCCGGGCGGCGACGTTATCGGCCGCCGGCGGGTGGATACGCACATCCTGGCGCTGCAAGCGCTCGGCGCCAAAGTCACCTACCAGCGGATGTTCGACATACACGCGGACCGGCTGACGGGAGCGGATATTCTTCTGGACGAGGCCTCCGTCACCGCGACAGAAAATACGATCATGGCGGCCGTGCTCGCCAAGGGGAAAACCGTCCTGCGCAACGCCGCCTCCGAACCGCATGTCCAGGACCTGTGCCAGTTCCTCAACGCCCTGGGGGCGCGGATCCGGCATATCGGGTCCAATGTGTTGAAGATCGAGGGCGTCGAGCGGCTGCACGGCGGTGACTACACGCTTGGCGCGGATTACCTCGAGGTGGCCAGCTTCATCGGCGCGGCGGCGGTAACCGGCGGGGAGATCCGGATCCGGAACGCGCAGCCGGAGCACCTGGGCATGACCCGGCTCGTATTCCATCGCCTGGGAGTGGATTGGGAGGTCGACGGGGCCGATATTCTCGTTCCCGCCTCCCAGCGCATGACCATCGAACAGGATCTGGGAGGGGCAATCCCGGAAATCAAGACCAACGTCTGGCCGGCGTTCCCGACCGACATGACCAGCATCGCGATCACCGTCGCCACGCAGGCTCAGGGAACGGTTCTTTTCCACGACTGGATGTTCCCAAGCCGCATGTACTTCACCGACAAACTCGTCAGCATGGGCGCGCGGATCATCCTGTGCGATCCGCACCGGGCGATCGTCCAGGGAAAAAACGAACTGGTGGGTGAAAATCTGGAGAGCCCGGACATCCGGGCCGGCATGTCGCTGATCCTGGCCGCCCTGACGGCCAAGGGCGCTTCGAAGATCCGCAATATATCCCAGATCGACCGCGGGTACGAACGGATCGATGAGAAGCTGAAGGCGCTCGGCGCGGATATTCAACGCGTGGCGGTTTAGGGTTCTTCCCGAAAAGGGCGCGATACGTGGACCACGACACGGCGGAAATGGAACACAATCGAAAAACCGGCAGCCGGATCATCCCCTTCCTCCTGGTGATCGCGGTTTGTCTCGTTGCCGGGATCGCCCTGGGATCGTGGACCGGCGGAAAAACCGCTTCCCCGGCCGAGCCCAAGCAAGCCCCTTTGATCCTCGTCTACCTCGGATACGATTCGTTCCAAACTCCGGCGGTTTTATCTTCGGTTTGGATTCTTACGCTGGATGGAAAAGGCGGCGCGGAATTCCGGGGGATCTCCCCGGCGCTGGTGATCACCACGGCGGTCGGACAGCCCGCGGTCCTGCGTGATTTTCTCGCCGATCCGTTCGGCGCCTCCGCCCGGATGCCGCAAATCCCCTACGTCCCGCAGCCCGCAATCGTGGTGGCCATCGACCGGCAGGGTTTTTCAACGGTTGTTAATCGAACCGGCGGCGTTCCAATCGACGGCAATTACCTGCGCGGAGAGGACCTGTTTGCGTTTTTATCCCAGGGCGGGCCGGATCCGATTGCCGGGCTCCGCCAGGAGCTGCGGGTCGTAAAATCCATGTTCGCGGCGGGTCCCTGCCCGAGCGAATCGACGCTGGCGGGATTGGATCCGGAGCACCTGCTTTCCACGCTCGCGCCGGATGCGCTTGTCGCCGAATGCCGGAAGCGAGGCCCGTACCTCCAGGGCTCGGTGATCTTCCGGATCATGGATGACGCGATCCCGTGGCAGCTGCCGGACGGGTCGATTGGATTATTACCGGCCGAGTAATTTCTCTTCCACGAAGGACACGAAGGAATAAATTTGAAATCTCAGGAGGAGAATGTCGTGCTGAGCGCCTGTCCTCGCGAAGCGGGGGAAGCGAAGCCTCTGCTCTTGCGTTTCCAGACCTTTTCCTCAGGGTGACATCTTTTTAGAGCTATCCACATACAGGTTTTTTATTATTACTTTTTTTCTAGCAGGCTGATGAAAAACGATCAGAGTGTCATTGCGAGGAGCGAAGCGACCCCGGCCTACCCCACCGGGGCAGGCGAAGCAATCTGCTGATTATCTCTAGGAAAGGGAGATTGCTTCGCTCCCTTCGGTCGCTCGCACTGACGGCATACGCTTTTTCAGCAGCCTGCTAGAGAATTCCCCCCTCTGTCATCTTCCGCAAATTTCCCAACGCCTCCTCCACTTCCTTGGCCGTCACCGGACGGTGAAGGTCTTTATGCGCGAGTTTTCCCGCCGCGGCCTTTTCGAGGGCCAGTTCGCGGATCGACCGGTCCTGCGCGTTCGCTTCCTTGACGAGTTCGGCCGCCGCAAGGTATCCGATCAGGGGGTTTAGCGCCGTGGCAATCGCGGCGTTGCGCGCCAGCCATGCCTCGGCTTTGGCCGGATTGGCTTGGAGAGTTCCGATGCCGCGTTTAGTGAAGGCGTTGACCGCTCCGATCGTCACCTGCATCATTTCAAAGATATCGTTGGCGATCATCGGCATCATCACGTTCAATTCCAGCTGGCCGGCCTGGGACGCAAGGGCAACCGCCGTGTCCAGCCCGATGACATGAAACATCGCCATATCCAGCATCTCCGCCATGACCGGATTGACCTTGCCGGGCATGATCGACGACCCCGGCTGAACCGGCGCAAAACGGATTTCGTCGAATCCGGTGGCGGGGCCGGACGACAGCAGCCGCAGGTCGTTGGCGATCCGGATCAAGGTCAGGGCGAGCGTCCGCAGCGAGCCCGAGAAATGCGCGATATCGGCCGTCGACTGCATGGATTCGAAACGGTTGCCGGATTCTTTCAGCTTCCATCCGGTGAGTTGCGCCAGACGCTCCACCATCCGCCGGGAGTATTCGGGGTGGGCGTTCAATCCGGTGCCGGTCGCCGTCCCGCCGATCCCCAGCCGGAGGAGCGCCTGCCCCGCCGCATCCAGCCGTTCCCGGTCATGCCGGACGGCATCCGCATATGCGCCGAATTCCTGGCCCAGGCGGACCGGGACCGCGTCCTGAAGATGGGTTCGTCCGGATTTAACCACGCCGTCCCAATCGGCCGCCTTCCCGGCAAGCGCCCGGCCAAGCCCGTCCAACGCCGACAGGAGTTCATCCAGCCGCCACAGGATGCCGAGCCGGATTGCGCAGGGGATAACATCGTTTGTGGATTGCGCCATGTTGACTTCGTCGTTCGGGCCGACGCGGTATTCCCCGAGCGCCCCGCCCAGCAACTGGGTGGCCCGGTTGGCGATGACCTCGTTGGCGTTCATGTTATGGCTGGTGCCGGCGCCGGCCTGGATCGGATCCACCACGAATTCGGCGTCCCAAATCCCCTCCGCCGCTTCCTCAGCCGCTCGCGCGATAGCCGCCGCCTTGGCCGCATCCAGCAAGCCCAGCGATCCGTTTACCTCGGCCGCCGCGCGTTTGATCACCGCCACCGACCAGATGAAGGCCCGGTACGGACGTTTTCCGGTTATGGAAAAGTTTTCCACGGCGCGCTGGGTTTGGGCTCCATAGAAGGCATCCCTGGGAACCCGCACCTCACCCAGCGAATCCTTTTCAGTGCGGAAATCTTCCATTATTGCCTCCCGGCGCCGTGATGGGGAAAACGGTGAGCAATCCAAGAGCCCCATTAAAAATCATTGCGAGCGGCCGAAGGGAGCGAAGCAATCTCCTGCTTACATCGAAAAAAGGAGATTGCTTCGTCGCTTTGCTCCTCGCAATGACCAAGTTCTTATTGTGTTCGTCTTCGATGGGTGATTACTTGGCCGAATACCCCGGGCCTTCCTTGAAGAATTTGGCGTTAACCGGGATGTCGGGCTTCAGATCCACCTTCTCGCCGGCCTTAA
>Ga0105104_10003135_pt1 | contig 11900 bp, 11 predicted proteins | sample PPLLaktember2015_3_FD_87034 | JGI IMG/M metagenome (GOLD analysis project Ga0105104, IMG submission 87034) | Freshwater sediment microbial communities from Prairie Pothole Lake near Jamestown, North Dakota, USA - PPLs Lake P7 Core (6) Depth... | ecosystem: Environmental > Aquatic > Freshwater >...
GACGCGCCCGTCGGATGATTTGAGGGTCACAGGGTAGCCCTGGAAGGTCAGATCGGCAAATACCAGGTCTTTTCTGTGATAGAGCGTGCGGACCGCGTAGCCCGGGCCAAAATTGACTGTGGGCAGCCAGGTTTTGCCGCCGTCGGTCGATTCGAGCAGCCGGCCGCCCGCAGTCCCGCGCACCAGGCGGTCGCCGATCCGCGCCTGGACGTTCTTTGGAAAGAGCGCCACCCCGATCCCGGCGATCGAGAATACCGCGGCTGCTTTGAGGAAATCACGTCGGTTCACAAGGCCCTCCCTGTCAACGATGCAGAAATGCTGGCTTCGACCGCCCACCCGGCAACCAACAGGCCGGGAAACGATAGAACGAACCAAGGACCCGGTCCATGGGGTGACCGGTGACCCGGAGCAGATGAGTTGCGTTAAGGGGAAAGCTGGCCCAGGTACGGCGGCTCAACGGCTCATATGGGATGATGTAAATGGCGATGTTCGAAACCGCTAAACCCCATCTGGTTGTCAGACGACTTCTTTAGTGATTCTATTATACAGGATAATTGTCCAATTTTAACATTTATTCTTTACAGATTCTTTACATCCACATTGGGATCATTGCAATCAAGGGGGGAATTGGACGCAGAGACCGCTATTTCCCACCCGGGTCGCCCTGGGCGCAGGAGAAATGGTTGAATTCTCGGTCGCCCGGCCGACAGCCCAACCAACCGGTTTATTTGGAACAGATCCTAGCCAGGGAGGCGCGAGGTCTCTAAACGGCCGGCGGCGGCGAGGACGGAGAGGGCCCGGGCGGTGACAAATGGGTTGGGGTGGGCGGCGCCGGTGGGGCCCCAGTCGACCGGGGAAGCGTTGGGCGCCTGGCCAGGGGTGACGCAGTAGTAGCGCCGGGCGGCGGGGAAGCCGCCCCCAGGGAGACGCAGCGCTTCCAGGCGGTCGATGGCCGGGCGGCAGCGCGGGGCGGCAAGGCAGCCGGTCGCGGCCATGACGGTCAGGCCAAAGAGGATATCGTAGTGCCAGTAACAGGGATAGTGCAGGGCGAGAGAAGCCGGGTGGATGGGCTGCCCGGTGCTGTGACGGAGATAGAGATGGTGGTCGAGGAAAAATTCCGCGGCGCGCTCGACGGCCGCCAGGGCAGCAGGGTCGCCAGACTGGCGGGCGTACAACCCCAGACCCCGGAGGGGGATCAGGCTTTCCATAAAAGAAGAGTGCTGCGCCTCGGGGCGTTTGTCGCAGTTCCAGCCGCCGTCCGGCCACTGCCAGCGCACCAGGCGGGCGGCCAACTCTCCGGCGCGCTCGTCGGCGATGCCGAGGGCCAGTTGGGAATATAGAGCATTCCCCTCCAGTGAGGCGCAGTGGCGCACCCGCCCCTGGAGGGTGGGGATTTTGCGCAGGCGCGCCGGCGAGAGCAGCCACGCGAACACCTGCTCGCGCAGCGGGTGGAGGGTCTCATCGCCGGGGGGATAGCCCAGGTCGGCCAGCAGGGAGAGCACCCAGTGCGCGCCGCGCCATTTCTGGTAGGGGTGATACGGCAGGCGGCCGCCGGGCAAGCGTCCAGCCAGCAGGGTCTGGACGCGCGGGCTGGTGCGGATCTCTTCCCGCAAGGCGCGGAGGGTAGGGGATTCTGGATCCTCGCCCAATACAGCAGTGCGGACCTTGTAGCGGATGGAGGGGTCAGCGGATTGCTGCAGGGATTGTAGGATTGTTTCCATGATAAATCACTCCAAAGAAGGGGTAAATCTGCCTCGCAATCCTTTGACGGTGCAGTTTTTTTAGATACGCAGAATTGGATTGACTGCATTTGCACAAACCTGCCCCTCCGTGAATCCGTTTTTGTATGTGCTTTGCATCTTCTGTGTTCTCAGTGTCCCTCAGTGTTTTCGGCGTTCTCCACGTTCTTCAGCGTTCCAGGTTTTTGCCGAATAAGTGGTAAAACCCGGCAATCTTCTCGCGGACTACATCGACCGAGGCGCGGCGGGCGATGAGATCCTGGTTGCGGGCGGCGGCGCGGGCGCGCAGGTCCGGGTGGTTGAGGGCCAGGAGGATGGCGGAGGACAGGTCGCCCGGGTTGGACGGGTCGACCAGCAGGCCGTTGACACCCGGGGTGAGCCATTCACGGATCGATTCGATGTCGCCGGCCACCGGGAAGACGCCGCAGGCCATGGCTTCGAGCAGCGAGTTGGGGGTGCCGTCGTGAGCGCTGGGGGAGACGAAGACCTGCGAGCAGTGAAAGAGGTCCCAAAGCCGCGCCTGCGGGAGGGTGGGCAGCAGGCGGACGCGCTCCGCTAACCCGGCGGCGCGCATCTCCTCCAACCAGCGCACGGCTGCGACCTGCCCGGCCATGGCCGGGCAAACCAGCACGGCGCGCGGAGCCTGGTGAAGCAGGCCGGCTGCCGCGGCGAAGAAGGTATCGTTGCGCACGCTGCCCGGGCGGAACCCGCGCGGGTTGATCACGATCTGCGCATCGGGAGGGAGGGGTTCGGCGAACAGACCGGCGATACCGGCAGTATGGGTCTGGATCTCGGAAAGATGGATACCCCCGGACCCGGGCACGGCCAGAACGGGCGCGTCCGGCCGCAGGCCCCACAAACGGCCCAGGCGCAGGTCACGTTTAGCGTCTGCCAGCAGGCCGTCCGCGCGGCGCAGGCATGCGAGGGTCAGCGAGCGCATCCAGGGCGAGCCGCGGGCATGCAAGGTCAGGTCATTGCCCCAGATCGAGACGAGCAGGGGCAGATCTCGCGGGGTATGGGCCGCCAGCATCCCTTCGAAAGGAATACGGAGGGCGTGGACCAGGTCAGGTTGAAAGGCGGCAACCGCGCGCTGAAATGGACCCGCCGCAGCCCGGACCGAGAGCGGGCCAAACGTATAACGCCCGGCCAGAAAAATAGATCGGGAACGGCCAACCATCCGCCGCAATCCGCTCCGCGAACCTGCCGTGGACGATTGGCCAGCGCTCCCGGCTGAGGAGCCTGCCCACTGGCTGAAAGCGACGGGGATCATGGTAAAAAAATCCAATCCTTCGGGGGCATCACAGGGAAAGGTAGAAACGAGTCCCACGGTCAACGCCAGGTCGTTTAGAACACGCAGTAAGCGCCGGGTGATCGGGCTGCGCCCGTCGGCGACCAGCAAGACGCGCACGCCGCGGGGTTATCCTTTCTCCTGCGTTTGAGCAGTCTCTGATACGGCTGGAACGAGGATTTCGATGGCGTTGTACAGCATGGTTACCTCAAGCCGGCCTTTCTCGCCCAGGAATTCCCCATCCGCCTGGACACCCTGAGGCGGGTCAGCGGCCACCGTAACGTGGCGGGAATGCCAGTGGTGGATGGTATCCAGGCTGGGCGGCGCGCCGGTAGCGGTCGTAGCCATGACTGCCAGGAAAGTGGACATATCCGCGCGCTCCAGCACGACGATATCCAACTCCTCGGGGTGATCCAGGCTGCCCAAGGCCTGGGACAGGCGGGGAAAGCCCAGGTTGGCGACGATGCTGATCAGACAGGTAACTCCGTCGATCTCCACGCTTTCCCCATCCAGGTCGATGTGATAATGGGAGGTTTCGGGGTTGGCCAGGGCCTGGAGGGCAGCCACCCCATAGGCGAGGATGCCCATGCGGTCCTTGGCTTCCCGGTCGGCGCCTTCGACCATTTTTGCCTCCAGCCCAATCCCGGCCAGCTGAAAAAAATAACCGTCGTCGATGCGCGCCAGGCTAACCTTGCGAAGGGCCGCGTTATTCTCAGCAATCAGCGCGCAAGCCTGAGTAAAATCCAAAGGAATGCCAAAAGCCTTGGCCATCATATTGCCAGTGCCGCCCGGCAGGATGGCCAACGGGACGTGGGTGTCGATCAGCCCGCTGGCAACTTCGATCACGGTTCCGTCGCCGCCATAAGCGGCTACCACACTGGCTCCTTTTCCTACGGCCTCCTGGGCCAGGCGGCGGCCATCTCCCGCATCTTTGGTAATCAAGAGCTCGTAATCCACCCCAGCCTCTTTAAACAAATTGTTCATCGTTTTCAGGAAGGGCTGGTCCTGGCCAGCGGCCGGGTTGACGATTACACAAACGGAGGAAATATCCTCGACAGGCTGTTCCGGATGAGCTTCTGACCGCGGTGATGTGTCATTCGCTTCGTTCATCTCCGCTCTTCTCCTTATCACTATAATTTCTTCTATTATCCGCGAGGGTGGGAAATTAAACCAATGGTTTCAGATGGATTTTCATTCTACTGGATTAATGGATTTGTTTCACGCACACCTGTATAAAACAACAGGCGCAGGAAGGCGCGAAAAAGCTTTAAAAAAATGGACAATGACGAGCACGGAAAAACACGGAGGATGAGAGGATCCGGATCCATTCGGGAAATCAGATCTATTATGAAAGAACAGAATCCAATGCCTGGAGGAAGACGGAGACCATGGCTTCGAGGTTGACTTCAACGGCGACGATCCGGAAGGATGCAGCCCCCATCTGGCGCAGGCGGGTGGGATCGGTAAGGACCCCGGCGAGCAGCCCGGTCAGGGCAGAAGCGTCACCCGGGGGGATGTTCCAGCCGTTTTCGGGACGGACCAGATCGGCCTGGGTACCGTCAGCCTCGCCTACGATTACCGGGAGACCAAAGGCCATCGCCTGCTGGACGGCCAGACCGCCGGTGCCGGGGAGAACAAACAGGTCGGCGGCGGCAAAAAGCGGTTCGAGATCGGGTCCGTGGCGAGCGCCAAAGAACTGTGCGCGGGGGTAGACCGCGCGAGCCAGCGTCTCAAATTCGGCCCGGGCGGGGCCGTCACCGACGATCCATACATCGGGCTGGAGATTTTCTGGGAGAGCGGCGCAAGCCTGCAGGAGAGTATCGATGCGCTTGCGAGCCTGAAGACGGCCTACGAAAAGCAGCACCGGCCGGGTGGTAAACGCGGGCGGGCGGTCCGGCGGGTCAGAGCGCCGCGGCCGAGGGGCGGCGGCATTGCGGGCGACAAAGACCCGCCCAGCCGGGAAACCGGCGGCGTGGTATTGCTCGGCTCCGCGCTGGCTGTAGGTAATCAGGGCGTCGAATTGGGCGAGAAAGCGGCGGCGGGTGTCCATCCGCGCTCCGGCCAACGGACCGGTGGGCAGCGGCGCGCCCAACCCCCAGCCGATGACCGGGCGGCGGCGAGCGCGCATCCAGCGCAGCGCGCGCGGGGTGGAAAGATAGCGCGGGTTGGCTTCGACGATCAGGGCGGCCGGCTGCCAGCTTTCCAGCCAGGCCAGCAGCCCGGGTTGGGCGCAAAGATAGAGCGGCCCGGAAAATAGATGCAGGTTACGGCCGCGCTCCAGGCGGGCGACATTGAGATCCACAGCGGTCTCGATGGCTTCATCCGAACGAGGTTGGCCGGCAAAGACACTCAGCCCATCCGGGCAAGCAGCCGCCAGGGCGTCGAAAAAAGCGGCCCGGTAGAGCGGGAGGACGCGCTGCTGGAGGGCGAGCCGCCCGGGAAAGGTGTCCACCGGTTTAGCTTCCCCCAAGGAGCGCCGCCAGGTAGCCGTCCAGCATGCAGTCCAGGCCAAAGGCGGCCTCGGCGCGAGCGCGGGCGGCCAGGCGGTAGCGCTCCAGGTTGGCGAGGATGTCCAGGGCTGCCCGGACGAGCGGCGCGGGTTGGGCGGGCTCCAGGTTCCAGGGATCGCTGCCGTAGGGCGCGACCTGCCCGGCGCCATCGCGGACCAGCTCGGCCATCGACCCGGTGTCGTAGGCGAGGACCGGCAGCCCGCAGGCCATGGCTTCGATGGCGGAGTTGGGACATGGAGCGTGCAGCTCGGCGGCAAAGAAGAGGTGGGCGGAACGATCGATCTCGGGGATCTGCTGGCGCGGGACGACCCCGATCCAGTTGACGGTCACCCCCGGCAGGTCGCGCGCGCGGTCGCGCAGGGCTGGCGGGACGTCGCCCACCACGCACAGTTCGAGGGGCCGCGCAAGATCGGGAGCAAGAGCCCGGGCAAAACCGAGGGCATTGTCGAGGGCCAGATCGTTGCCGCCGCCCAGGTGGCCTTCCACCATCAGCAGGCGAACGCGACCGGAGGGGCCGGGTTCCGCAACCCGGGGGCCGGCCGGTGAATAGGCCTGCAGGTCAACCGCGTTATAGACCACGCTGGTGGGTTTATCCACCTGCCCATAGACGCGCTCCCACCAGGCTTGCGAGAACTGGCTCTGGTAGACGATGCCGGCCGCCAGACGGCGGCGGATGACGGCCAGGAGCAGGTTGTTAGTTTCGGCGCGCAGAAAATGGCGCATCCCCAGCCAGCGTTTGCGCTGGACCCAGTTCATCCCATCCAGGCGCTGAAGGATGGGCAGGCCGCGGCGGCGGGCGCGCCAGAGAGCGTCCAGGCGGCGGGTCCCACCATTGACCAGCACGGCAGAGACGGCCGGGTCATCCAGGTCATAGGTGGTGCGGATCCCGCGCGCGGCCAGTCCGGTGATCAGCTTGTGGTTGAAAGAGGTCGGCCCGCCCAGGCCGTCCAGGCGGGGGATGAGGGCGATCAGCGAGGAATCTTTCCCCCTCTCCCTATGGGAGAGGGCGGGGGTGAGGGACTGCGCCGTGTCATCGGTCTGAATGTCCATACTCAGCCCTCACCCTAACCCTCTCCCGGAGGGAGAGGGAATATCTGGCTACCCGTCTCCTGGCGTAGTCCCTGTGTGCTTTCAGGGAGAGAGGGCGAGGTTGAGGGAAGGGTTTCTGTCTCACGAAGGTGATCCAGGATCACCAATAATACCTCCTCGGTAAATCGCAGAACATCATGGTTCCAAAAGCGCAGCACGCAAGTTCCATTTCTTTCCAAGATTTGAATACGCCTGAGGTCGTAGAGTTGTTGATCGTCCTCAAGATGCTGGCTTCCATCCAGCTCGATCCCCAAGCGAGATTCGTGGCAATAAAAGTCGAGGATGAAGCCCTGCTGAGGATGCTGCCTACGGAATTTCGCCCCTTCTAATTGTCGGTTGCGGAGCAGTTTCCAAACCAGAATCTCCGCATTTGTAGCATTTTTGCGGAGCTTTCTGCAACGCTGCACCTGTTCAGGTGGAAGGTTTCGCTTCATTCCATCCCTTTATTTTGCTCTGCACGCCCTCCAGGGTGGAGAAAAGCCTTCCCCCAGAGGAAGAGGGGGTTTCTCGCACTTTCTCATGGAGGGATTGCGCTTATGATACTATACTTTTTTGAGAACTCGGCCGGTCCCCCTGTGTTTTGGTGGCCACGAGGATGCTTTTTTCAATCACGTAGCTGGAGAGCTTTAGGAGATGGTAGCTGAGCTGAGTAAATCCCTGGCTGGTCTCACCGGCCAAATTTATTTCATCGCTCGAAACCCTGATCCCAGCAATGCGGCCATCCGAACACACCAGTACGTAGCCAGCCTGGTCTGCGCTGATTGGCCAGCTCACCACACCCGCATAACCTTTCCACTCCCCACGGGTCAGGACAACCAAATCACCTGTTTGGTAGCTAATCTCGGCCATAGCCCATCTCCTTCCAACTGCCGCGAAATTCCTCCCCGATAACATCCACTGTTTTTTATATTATAGGGATTCCAAATTTCCCGATCAAGCCTTGCGGGTTGACAGGCGTTTGGCCGGGCCAATACTGGAAATATGACTATTTATTATGGTAGTCGAGCAGGGCCTGCACGATACGCCCGGCGGCGCGGCCGTCGCCAAAGGGGTTGGAGGCGCGCGCCATGGCGGCGTGGGCGGCGGGGTCATCCAGCAGGCGGCGGGCTGCGGCGAGGATGCGCTCTGGGTCGGTGCCAACCAGGGCCAGGGTGCCGGCTTCGACACCCTCGGGGCGCTCGGTGACCTCGCGCAAGACCAGGGTGGGGATACCCAGCCCAGGGGCTTCTTCCTGGATACCGCCCGAATCGGTGAGCACCAGCGCGGCGCGCTTCATCAGGTGGACGAAGGGCAGGTACTCCAGGGGGGGAAGCAGGGTTATGTTGGGGATCCCGCCCAGCAGGCGGTAGACCGGCTCCTGGACGTTGGGGTTGAGATGGACCGGGTAGACCAGCTCGATCTGGCCGGTATAGGCTTCGGCCAGGCAGCGCAGGGCCTGGCAGATGTCCTGGATGGGACGGCCAAAATTTTCACGGCGGTGGGCGGTGACGTAGACCAGGCGCTTGCCGCCCGGGCCGATCCCCAGACGCTCGACCAGCTGGCGGGTGAAGGGCGGGTCCGGTTGGCGGGCGATGCTGTGCAGGGCATCGATGACCGGGTTGCCGGTGACGGCGATCTGGCGGTCTGGGATGCCTTCGGCGAGCAGGTTCTGGCGGTTGTGCTCGGTGGGCGCGAAATGCAGGTCCGCCACCACGCTGGCCACGCGGCGGTTGATCTCCTCAGGAAAAGGCTGCCATTTATCGCCAGTGCGCAGGCCGGCCTCGACATGGCCGACGCGGATGCGCCGGTAAAAAGCCAGCAGGGCGGCGCACATGACGGTAGTGGTATCGCCCTGGGCCAGGATCCAATCCGGCTTGAGGTCGGCCAGGACCGGGTCGAGGTGGGTGAAGATGGCGGCGCTGAGGAGAGCCAGGCTCTGGTTGGGGCGCATCAGGTCCAGATCGATATCCGGGCGGATCTGGAACAGGTCGAGAACCTGGTCGAGCATCTCGCGGTGCTGGGCGGTGACGCAGACGAGCGAATCTATCCCAGGGGTCTCGGCCAGGGCCTTGACCACGGGAGCCATTTTGACCGCCTCCGGGCGGGTGCCAAAAATGGACAGGACGCGCAGAGTGGGCATGCCTAGATCGTCCCCTGGCCGTTGCCGATCTGGTAGACGCGAAAACCGAGCGCTTCCCAGGCTTCGCGCGGCCAACCGCCTACGGTGTCCACCACCACCCGGGCGGGAGTGAGCTGGGCGACTTCGACCGGGTCGATCTTGCGCAGCTGGGTGTGGCCGACCAGGAGCAGCAGGACATCGGCGTCCTGGATCGCGGCAGCCAGGTTGGGGGCCAGGGTGAGCTCGGGGATCTCGGCGTCCGGTTTATACGGCTCGAAGGCCAGCACCTGCGCGCCGCCCTCCTGGAGCAGGCGGGCGACCTCGATCGCGGGGCTCTCGCGCAAATCATCCACATCCGGTTTGTAGGAGAGACCCAAAGCGGCAATGGTATACCCGGAGAGCGTGCCCTGGAGGGCGCGGCGGACCAGATCGACTACAAAGCGCGGCTGGGCATCGTTGACCTGGCGGGCGGTGCGGATCAGGGGGGTCAGGTCGGGGGCAGCTTCCACCAGGAACCAGGGGTCGACGCTGATACAGTGCCCGCCTACCCCGGGGCCGGGGTTGAGGATCTTCACCCGCGGGTGCAGGTTGGCAATGCGGGTGGCTTCCCAGACATCCACGCCAAAACGGTCGGCCAGGCGGGCGAACTCGTTGGCGATGGCGATGTTGACGTCGCGGTAAGTATTCTCCATCAGCTTGACCATTTCGGCGGTGGTCGCATCGGTCATAAAGATCTCGCCGCGCACAAATGTAGCATACAGGTCGCGGCCGGCCTGGGCCGAGGCCGGGTCGATCCCGCCGATGACGCGGGCGTTCTCGATTAGCTCGCGCAGGATCTGGCCGGGGAGGACGCGCTCGGGGGAGTAGGCCAGGTAGAAATCTTCGCCGGCCTTGAGACCGCAGCGCTCCAGGATCGGGCGCACCACGTCGGCGGTGGTGCGCGGCGGCGAGGTCGATTCGAGCACGACCAGGTTGCCGCGGCGCAGGTGGGGAACGATCGACTCGGCGGCGGAGATGACAAAGCCGAGGTCGGCACGCTTGTCCGCATGAAAAGGGGTGGGGACGGCGATGATAAAGGCATCGGCCGGCTCGGGCTGCTGGCGGATGAGCAGGTTGCCCGAGCGCAAGGCAGCCTGGACGAGGGTGCGCAGGCCGGGCTCGTAGATGTGCAAGGCGCCATTTTGTAAGGTGTGAACCACTTCGGGGTTGACATCCACGCCGGTTACCTGGATGCCGTGCGAGGCAAAGGTGCTGGCAGTGGGCAGCCCGATGTAGCCTAATCCCAGGACGCAGATACGCTGGAAGATCAACGGGAGCTCCTTGGTGATGGATTGTGGGTAATTATAATGCAGGGAGATAGAGATTCGTGATTAGGAAGAAGAGGCAATTGGGCAACCAGGAAATCAGGTAATCAGGCAGCCTATACAGCCCCGATCAGGGCTTGCAGGATCAGCAGGGCGGCCATACCGACCAGGATGGTCAGGAAGACGTTGCGGGTGCGCCAGGCGACCAGGATCGCCAGCAGGGCGGCCGGGATGCGAAAGTTAAGCGGGGAGAAGAAGAAAGCGCCGTCGCGGAGGAAAACCTCGGGGAAGATGAGCGCGGAAAGGGCGGCGGCGGGCACGTAGCGCAGGAAGCGCTGCAGGAGAGGCGGGATGCTCTCCTTGCCAAAGAACAGGACAAAAGAAAGGCGGATGGCGTAGGTGATCAGGCCGGTGACGATCAGGGTCAGCCAGATGTTCATTTTTTCCATCCTTCCAGGATCATCCCCACCGCGATGCCGGTCAAGGCCGCGGCGATCAGCCCCACCTTGAGCGGCAGGGCGCTGAAGGCCAGGGCAGCCAGCCCGGCGGAGAGGGCCGCGGCCAGGGTTGGGCGGTCGCGGATGACCGGGACGACCAGGGCGATAAAGGTCAGCGCGATGGTAAAGTCCAGCGACCAGGAGGCGGGCAGGCTGGCGCCCAGGAAAATGCCCAGGGCGGTGCCGATCTGCCAGCAGATCCACAAGGACAGGCCGGCTCCGAAAAAGTACCAGTGTTTGGTGCGATCCGGCGCCTGGTTGTGCTGGGTGTAATGGGTGACGGCTACGGCGTAGGCCTCGTCGGTCAGCAGATAAGCGAGCAGCCATTTCCAGGCGGGGCGCAGGTGGCTGACATAGGGGGCCAGCGAAGCGCTGTAAAGCATGTGGCGCAGATTGATGATACCCGCAGTCAGAATGATGACCAGGCCCGGGGCGGAATCGCCAAACAGACCGGCAGCTACAAACTGGAAAGAACCGGCAAAGACGATGGAGGACATGGCCTGAGCAGCGGCGGCGGGCAGCCCGGCGTTGAGAGCCAGGGCGCCGTAGAACAGCCCAAATGGGAAGACCCCAATCAGGATGGGCAGCTCGGCTTTGACCCCATCCAGAAACTCAGACCGAGGGGTATACCGGCGGGATATTTCCAGCGAGACAGGCTCAGAAGTCAAGACACTTCTCCATGCAAAATTTTCCAGGTATTGTAACAGAAATCGGGGACCGAGTAGTGGGGCAATCGGGGATCAGGAGGGAGCAGTCAAGGGATATAACCCCAAAAAGCTGGGGAACATCGGATTTTATGAAGTTGGTCGTCCCCTGGATCGCCGTGAGTCGCGGCAGGGACGCCTCCCTCGTCGGGTTTCAGGCGGTTCCTACCCGCCAGCTGCTCCAAACCATCTTGGTCAACCTGGGAGCGCTGCTCTTGCTGGCCGCCTTGGTGGAGCCCTGGTCTCACACGTATAAAATGCTCGTGGAGAAGGCCATTTTCGCTCCGCAGCCCGATCCTACTTTCGCCTGGCTGGTACGCTTTCCGGGAGCGGCCGGCTGGGTCGGGATGGCGCTTTTCAGCGGGCTGGTGACCATCTTTGGGGAAGAATTGTTTTTCCGGGGCTGGCTGCTCCAGTTTTTAGCCCGCCGTATGCGCGCGGTGTGGGCGGTCCTGGTCCAGGCAGCCCTCTTCAGCCTGCCCCAGGCGCTCGCGGCGCTGCTCTTACCACCCTTGCAGGGCATTCTCTACATCGTTGTCTATTCCTGGCTCGCCATCGGGTTGGTGGGCGGTTGGGCAGCCCTGCGCACCCGCAGCATCTGGCCGAGCCTGGTCTCGGCCGTCCTCCTGAATCTGATCCTCACGTATCTGGTCCTAAAATAAGTCGCTAGA
>Ga0105104_10003136_pt1 | contig 11895 bp, 8 predicted proteins | sample PPLLaktember2015_3_FD_87034 | JGI IMG/M metagenome (GOLD analysis project Ga0105104, IMG submission 87034) | Freshwater sediment microbial communities from Prairie Pothole Lake near Jamestown, North Dakota, USA - PPLs Lake P7 Core (6) Depth... | ecosystem: Environmental > Aquatic > Freshwater >...
AAATAAAATCTTTAATGGATTCAAGTGTCCCATTGCAGGGATTACCGGAAAACGCTTATTTATTTTGTATTCAGTCCGATAGCAGGCGTCAAAAAGGCAAATTGTAATCAACTGAAGGTAAATAAATGTTAAAAATCTGCTCCATCATAATTTGTTTGTTTTTAATCGGCACTAATAATGTCGATTCGCAGGACAAAATCGCAAAAACTGCTGAAGGACAAACAATTATACTTAATCAGGATGGAACTTGGAAAGTTAAAAATAATATCGACATACACGATAATAAAGCAATTACTGAAGATGGACAGCTTGTACTTTTAGCGAGAAATGGTAAGTGGTTCTTAACAGACGACATTATCAGAAATCCTTCACAGAGGCAGCAACCGACCGCATACTTTGAAAGAAATTATAGTTCATCTTCCGGCACTTTAAAGATTGCCTATTCAAGCGTAACGGTCAACGGAAGCGCCTATGTGCATGTGCCTCCGAGCATGAAAAGCGACGTCCAAAAGCCGAGGCCGTTTATGATGCTGCTCGACCCGGGTGGGAATGCCGCAGGAATCGTTGCCCGGTGGCAGGCTGCAGCCGATCGTTTTGGATGGATCGTCGCGTCTACTCCGGCAATCATGAACGGGACGGATACTATTCATAATCTGCAGCACCTGCTAGCATTGCTAGAAGCAATTGCGGCAACGTGGTCAGTCGATAGGCATGCCGTAGTGCTGGAAGGATTTTCTGGCGGGGGATGCGCAGCCTACCGGCAGGTACTTATGCACCCTGATTTGTTCAGAGGAGCCATAGTTGAATGCGGGCATATGGGTCCATTCTTGGATCTTGAAGATCAGATCCGACCGGGTTCACTATTCTACCTTGTAACACGAACCCAGGATTTTAATGTTCAGCATATGCGTGATCTAGCTAAGGCGCTCGTAAGCCGTAGTGAAAAGGTAAAATTTGTTGAGTTGTCAGGAAACCATTCATCAATCCTGGGCGCTGATGCCGATAATGCGCTTGAATGGATCAACTCCATGATCAGATAAAGCTGATTACCAATCCCTGCGTAGTCCTGATACGTAAAGACAGTTGCGCGACGCAACATGTAGATACTTTTCTATGAGGAGATTGCTATAATATATTCTAACTAATACAAATAAAGTTATTTGGATAAATCATTAAATTTATTCTTGCCATAGTTTGCTGGCAATAGGCATTCTCCAGCCGGTTCCAAATGCTCGATCTGTAACCCTTATACCGGGCGCTGCTTGTTTACGTTTGAATTCCGCATTCTTGACCAACGTTAGTACCTTAGTAACTATTGAAAGTTGAAACCCGGCAGCAACGATTTGACCTGTGGATTTATGATGCTCAATATGCATCTCTAGAATTTTATCAAGAGTGTCATAATCGGGAAGAGTATCTTGATCTTTTTGATTCGGTTTCAATTCGGCGGAAGGTGGTTTAGTCAGAATAGACTCCGGTATGATGGACTTTTGCCGCTGAGTATTCAACCACCTGGCTAAGAGATATATCATCGTCTTTGGTAAATCGGAAATAACGCCTAATCCACCGGACATATCACCGTATATTGTACAATAACCAACTGACAATTCCGATTTGTTTCCCGTAGTAAGCAGAAGAGAATGGAATTTATTTGAAAGCGCCATCAGAAGATTGCCTCTTATTCTAGCCTGGATATTTTCTTCTGTTGTGTCCGGAACAGAGTCAGCAAATACTTCCTGTAATGTTGAATCGAAAGTATTCATAATGTTTTTGATAGGCAAAGTCAGTGTTCGAATTCCTAATTGCTTCGCAAGTTGAAGCGAATCATCGATGCTTCCCTGACTGGAATACGGTGAAGGCATTAGAACCCCCAGCACATTCTCCTGTCCAACAGCTTCTACGGCGATTGCAGCTGTTATTGCAGAATCAATTCCTCCGGATAATCCTAACATAACTTTAGAGAATCCGCACTTGTGAGCGTAATCTTTCGTCCCTAAAACAAGAGCATTCCAAATTTCCGATTCTTCTGTGAAATCATCTTGTTCAATAATTCCGCTTTGTGTATGGTTTGAAATATCAACAATTACAATGTCTTCTTTGAATCCATATCCGCGGGCAATCAGTTTTCCAGTCTTGTCAAAAGCGCAGCTGCGTCCGTCAAAAACAAGATCATCATTACCGCCGACCTGGTTGACATAGAGCAGAGGTGTCTGATATTTTACAGCTATTGCTGAGAGCATAGATTGACGGATCTCTTGTTTCCCAACAGTGAAAGGCGAAGCAGACATATTAATAATGCATTGGGCGCCGCCCTGAACGAGTTCTGAAATAGGATCGTGGTGGTAGCGGCGATGCTGCCAGAAGTCAGTGTCGTTCCATATATCTTCACAAATGGAAATACCACAGGTAATGCCGGGTGTTTTTAATATTTGCGGATTCGAGGCGGCCTCAAAATATCTATCTTCATCAAAAACGTCGTAGGTTGGAAGAAGTAATTTATGGTAAAATTGTTGAACTTTTCCCTTGTGCAATAAAGCCATTGAGTTGAAGAGGGGCCGGCCTACAATATTCTGGTTAGGTTTAGCGACGCCGACAAGAACCATTGGAACGGCATAAAGCTGAGAAGCTAACTTCTCTAATATCTCCAAGCTGTGCTTTATAAAACTTTCAGAAAGTAAAAGATCTCTGGGCGGATAACCGAGGAGTGAAAGCTCCGGAGTAACGACAAGGTCGGCGTGCTGCGCACATGCGGTTTTAGCTGCATTTTCAATACGCTTAGAATTTCCCTCAAGGTCACCGACAATTTGATTCAATTGAAGAAGAGCAATTCGCATAGTGTTATATCGTTTGCATGAAATTCCTGATCCATGTAATACAATCAAGGATAGAGGCAGTTATATTCGGATAGGAATATATCCAACTGTTATAGTTCTAGTAAAATAAATTTCTTTCTAATACGAAAAGCGTTTGTTAAAAATATAATCGAATACGTATTGAAACACAAGGAGGAAGGCGTTTAAATAGCCGATATTGGAAGAGACGTTGTCGGTTATTACTTTTTTGGCCGTACTTAAATACTATTCAAATTCTATTTTGAGAATTTATATCATTATAAAGTGAAGAATTGTTATCATTATGCTTAATATTTTAATATTATGTTATAATAATACTTGATTATATCTCGAATAATTATAAGATTACATTATATATAGTTTGTCCAGACGGCGGGCATGAAGATCTTCAATGATATAAGGCGATCTGTTTGGCAGCAGCATAAGCGATAAATAAGTAAAACTTCATTGATCGTTGTGAGAGAATGATACGCGGAAAACCAACCATGCGTCAAATCTCTTTCAATAAACGTCCTAATTGGTGATCCCAATTTGTTAAGTAATGAGTGACCTTATCAGCACACCGGGTATAAATGGTGTGAGGAAAGCTTTTTGAGGTATGAGAGTGCCTCGAGAAAAATAAAATAGAGGACTGGAGAGCTTTAGAGAAATAACGAATAGAGTCACCATTTCAATCTGAAAAAAGATAATAATTATTTCTTGAAAAAACAGTGAATCCATCAATTAAAATATCACTCTTCCATTGTTTGAATTCAATTTCCCCGGAAGGAATAAACCGCCTCAAATCTCAACTTGATGGAGTTGAATTAAATGTTATAAGTGTGCCATGTTCCGGGAAAATAGGAATTGAATATATTTTAAAATCTATCGAGATAGGATCCGATATTGCGATAGTTACAGGCTGTATGACCGGCGAATGCAAGTTCCTTCAAGGCAATCTTCGTGCGCAAAAACGGATAGAAGCTGTTAATAATCTTCTGATTGAAACAGGCGCAGGCGGCGAATGCATCTGGTTTATTCATCTCGATAATAAAAATAAGGCAGAATATACAATAAATGAATTAATAATATGTATCCGGCAAATTATAAGCCAATACGAAAAAGCTTTCGAAATATCATAAGAGAAATAAATGGACAGCTTATTAGCAAAAAAAATTGAAGAAGGGGATTTCATTATTACCGCCGAATATCTCGCCGATACAAATGTTGAGTCCGATCCCATAAATAAATCTCAAATATCGGGTGTTATAGCAGTGAATGTAGCAGACAGTCCGTATGGCCCTATAATTTCAGGATTGGCATCTGCGGTAAAATTAAAACAAGCCGGTATAGAGCCGGTATACCAGATTGTCACGCGCGATCGCAACAGGATAGCTCTTCAATCCGATATATTAGGCGCCGTGTCGCTGGGTATCAAGAATATCCTATGTCTTTCCGGGTATCATCAAAGCATTACAGAAATGCCTGAATCGGCAAATGTTTATGATATCGACTCCATTCAACTGATAAACCTTGTCACAAGAATGAATAACGAGAGAATCCTGCTAAACAATGCAAAAATCGGCGGAAATTTTTCTGTGCTCGTAGGTGCGGTCGCAAATCCTTATCTGCGGCCTCTTGAGCTTAATATTTTGCGATTAACAAAAAAAATTAAAGCCGGGGCAAGGTTTATTCAGACACAGGGAGTTTTCAATACAACCGATTTTCATGAATGGTTACATGCCGCTTATCAGGAAGGATTAACAGAGAAGGCGGCATTCATAGCAGGAATTTATCCGCTTGAAAGTTATAACGAAGCAATCTCTCTCTTGAAAAAACATACTGATTTTTACATACCGGAATCGCATATAAACAGCATGAAGGACGCCGGAAACCCTGCTGAACAAAAGAAAAGAGGCATTGCGATCTGCGTTGAAACGATAAATAAAATTAAGGAAATGAAAGGATTAAGCGGTATTCATATCATTTCAGGCGGAAAAGAAGATATAATAAACGAGATTATTTCTCAAGCCGGATTATAATTAGTTCACTATGCCTGAAAAATATCATATTAAAACGAGTCACGTTCTGCCGAGACTTCCCCGGATAGGAAAGTGCGGAATTGTTGACTGGCGCGAAGATTGCGCAGGATGCCATAACTGCGTAAAAAAAGCTTGCGTCTATGATAAGCATCGCGAAGAAATTACTTTCATTAGAAATCTCGACGAAATTCATACGCTCTATTACGAATGCATGGGATGTTTTTCGTGCGTCCAGAATTGCACAAAAAATTTATTGACACTGGCCTTGAATTCGGAGTATCAAAAACTAGGCAACGAATATTGGAAGCCGCAAATTTTAAGTACAACATGGCTGGAAGCGGAAACGGGAAAAGTCCCGGTCTCCGGCGCCGGCTACAGAGGTAAGTTCTCAGGTTCCGGATTTGATTCCATGTGGACCGATATGTCTGAAATTGTCCGGCCTACACGCGACGGTATTCATGGAAGAGAGTATATCAGTACATCCGTTGATATCGGCAAGAAACCATCCTTCCTTAATTTTCAAAACTATAAGTTAGAGACAAAGCTTCCTGCGTTTATATCTATTCCATTCCCCGTAATATTTGATATGTCTTCTGAAAAGCATACACTTCCTATTCTTGAGCCTTGCATTATTGAGACAGCAAAACAAACAGGTCTCATTGCCATTATTGACTGGAAGAAATGGAAATCGATAAAACTTAATAATAAGGAGGAATACTTAAACAACATTGCCTTCTTATTAAATCCGTATGAACCCCGGATACCAAAGGAAATCCTTGATAGAACGCGATTGGTGGAAATTCCGGACCATGATAATGTCGAGCAGCAAATCAAATCGATAAAAAAAGATCATCCGGGAATCATTATTGCTGTAAGAATATTAATGGATGAAAAAGTAGTAAAGCGAGCAGATGAATTGTCGAAATTAGATGTCGAAGTTATCCATCTGATCGCCGATCTTAACGGCAATGAAATTGGCGCTCAGAATCCCCGGTTCGTGAAGGATATTATCCGGGAAGTGCATGCAGGTTTAATAAAAAATGAAAAGAGGGATGAGATTACACTTATCGCCGGGGGCGGAATCGGGTTAGCGGAACACGTTGCAAAAGCGATTATTTGCGGTGCTGATCTGGTTTCAATTAATCTTCCGTTATTGATTGCAATCGAATGCCGGCTCTGTGAGAGCTGTAAACCCGGTGATTACTGTCCATCCAAATTGGATACGGCGATCGATTTACATTATGGTGCCGGGCGTATGTCTAATTTAATCGGTGCATGGCACTGGCAATTGGTCGAGCTCATGGGAGCGATGGGCATGCGGGAAGCTCGGAGACTGCGCGGCGATGTTGGGCGTGCCATATTTAAAGACGAAATTGAAGAAGAAATTTATGGACCGATCTTTAAAAGATAAAATAAATCTGGAAGAAATTCTGCCCCGGAACACTTTTAAGACCCGTGTTCCGCAGGTCGAAGTAGAAAGAATTATTAAACCGGCTCCTTCGAGATACCGCAACGAAATAGCAAAATATCTTGTCTATCGCGATGAGGAGAGATGCAAAATGTGCGGCACTTGCGTTAAGACATGCGCAAAAGGTGTACACGTATTAAAGAAAGGCTATAAGTTATTTGCCGCTCCGCTGAGCTACAAATGCAATGGTTTCGTTTGCGCAAAGACGGAAAATTTTTGTGTAGCAAAATGTCCGAACAGTGCCTTAAGATTAGTGAAAAATCCTATGATGGAGGTATTGGGGGATTATCGATGGACTTCGGACATGATTCTTGCAACATGGAAAATGGCCGAAACTGGAGAATTAATTCCCGGGGACTATGATTTTGAATATGAAACAGGCAGCTCTGGCGGAGGATTCGATAGAATTAGAATCGTGTATCCGGAAAAACCAGCCGTAGTTGACTCCGATGAAATTGACCTCAGTCTTGAATTAAATAGAAGAAATGACGGCAGGCCTAAGATAAAAATTGACGTTCCTTGGTACGGTGGAGGGATGTCGTTTGGTTCCATTAGCAATATCACGCAGTTATCAAAGGTGCGGGCAGCAGCGGCATGGAACACATTTTCGTGCTCCGGCGAGGGCGGTTACATGGAACGCTTGAGGCCATACGACGATCACATGATCACGCAGGTGGCTACGGGACTTTTCGGTGTGAGGGAAGAGACTATTCAAAGAGTTCCAATCATTGAATTCAAATATGCGCAGGGAGCGAAACCCGGGTTAGGCGGCCATTTGCTGGGAACCAAGAATACTCCTGCAGTAGCGAAAATGCGCGAAGCTGTACAGGGAATTCCATTGTTCTCTCCGTTCCCATTCCACAGCGTCTATTCAATCGAAGATCATATGAAACACATCGATTGGATGAAACATGTAAATCCGAGGGCTCTTATTTCTACGAAGGTTTCAACTCCAACCGACGTCGATATGGTTGCAGTTGGAAGTTATTATGCAGGTACGCACATCATACATATAGACGGCGGATATGGAGGCACGGGAGCCGCTCCTGATATCGCTAAGAAGAATATTGCAATGCCTGTAGACTATGCCATCCCGAAAGTGCATAATTTTCTTTCAGCCGAAGGTATCCGCGACGGTGTTGTATTAATAGCGAGCGGAGGTATCCGCAATTATTATGATATTGCAAAAGCAATTTGCCTCGGTGCCGACGGAGTCGTCATTGGAACTGCGGAATTGATAGCGCTGTGCTGTTTAAGATGCAGCAGATGCGAGAGCGGCAAGGGCTGCCCCAGAGGTATTGCGACTACAAATCCAGAGCTTGCATCCCAAATTACATTAGAGTGGGGAACACAAAGAATCATAAATCTTTACAAAGCATGGGAAATAGGGCTAAAAAATATATTAAGACACCTCGGCATGAAGAGCATTCATGAACTGCGTGGAAGAACAGACTTGTTGATACATCTAGACATATCAAATAAGCACAAATGAAGATAACAGTAAGTCTATGGATAGAAGGAATATAGAAAAAATAATTAAATCGAAAAGGCATTTGAATGAAGTCCTTCAAATTCCTGATAAATCGATTTCTATGGAAGCTGAAGGAGGATGCGGAGTTGTAGGATTTTGCTGCACCGAGCCGGTTCCCGGCAGGCATATCCATGAGCCTTCAAGATTGATGCATAATCGCGGTAATGGTAAAGGCGGTGGAATAGCAGCGGTCGGTTTTATTCCTGAACAATTAGGTGTGTCAAGGGAGATTCTAGACGATTGCTACATGCTGCATATAGCATATCTTGATGCATCTGTCCATCATGAAGTTGAAAATAAATATGTTAATCCTGTTTTCGATATAAAAAAATCTGCAAAACTCGATACAGTAATTGATTGGAAAAGTGTTCCCGGGCTTGAGGTCAAGCCGCCGGATGTATACAGGTATTTTGTACGCGTAAAAGACGGCGTTTTGAATAAATTCATTTCAGAAAACAATTTTGAAGGCTTTGACCGGCGAAATATCGAAGATGAGTTTGTAAACCAAAACAGCTTTAAACTCAACAATGAGTTTTATGTCTCGGCGCAGAAGCAGAGGGCTTTTGTGATGTCGCAGGGCCGTAATATTATGATTCTGAAAGTTGTTGGTTATGCTGAAGCTGTAACACAATATTATAAGATAAATGACCTGTGTGCTCATGTTTGGATTGCACATCAACGGTATCCGACAAGAGGCCGGGTCTGGCATCCGGGAGGCGCCCATCCGTTTACTGCAATGAATATGGCGCTGGTACACAACGGCGATTTTGCCAATTATCATTCGGTAACGGAATATTTAAAGCAGCGCAATATTTATCCCCAGTTTATTACCGATACCGAAGTTTCGGCGCTGATGTTCGATTTATTATCTCGAATTTACAAATATCCTGTGGAATATATTATAGAAGCATTGGCACCAACAACAGAACTCGACTTTGACCGGCTGCCTAAAGAAAAGCAGGAAATTTACAGGGCAATTCAGACGACGCATATGCACGGTTCTCCGGATGGGCCATGGTTCTTCATCATAGCGCGTAATCTTACAGAAAGCCGCACATTCCAATTGCTTGGAATCACCGATACTGCAATGCTGAGACCGCAGGTCTTTGCATTTGTCGATGGAGAAGTTCAGGTCGGAATTATCGGCTCCGAAAAACAAGCTATCGATGCTGCACTTGCAAGCCTTGCAAAAGATGACAAACGGATTTGCCCGGTTGCCGATAAGTACTGGAATGCCCGCGGCGGCAGCTATTCGGACGGCGGTGCATTTATATTTGATATTGTGAAAGATGACAAAGGCAAACATAGGCTCGAATGCAAAGATAAGTTCGGTATTCCAGTTGCCATAACTGAAAAAACCGAAGGTTGTGATTTCACAAAAGATATTTCGGATTCAAGAAACAAGGAACAAATCGAAAATATAATTACCGAATACGCATCTGCCGGAAAATATATTTTTGATTTTGTCAGGGATAGTATCCCGCAGTGGTCTTTCGACGATACTCGAATAGCATGCCAGGCGATTAGAAATTTCGGCAAAAACAGCGAACAGACATCTTATGCGATAAATGCGTTGACGTTGTTGAACGATAGAAATTATAAGACAGGCACGAAAAGGCGCTCACACATTCTCTATATAGTAAGGACAGCACTCGATTCTCTCTTTAAAAGTATTCCGAAACTTAGTTCTGAAAAAGATGAATCTTTGGAATATTGTCTAATTGATTTTGAAACAAGAGACGATCTTCGGGAGCCAAAAGGAAAAGAAAGAATACTGGTAGTCGATTCAAAGAAATTTCCGCCGGAAGGCGATGAATGCGACGCAATGCTTCTCGTCAGAGCCTACAGATTAGGCTGGAAGAATTTTATCCTGTTTCAATGTGCAGGCCAGCGTTATATTGGCTGCGGTTTCGGACCTGAAACGCATGACGTGTCGATAGATGTTTACGGCAGCTCAGGTGATTATCTCGGTTCCGGAATCGACGGAATGTCAGTTACCGTTCATGGCAATTCCCAGGACCAGCTGGGTCAGATAATTAAGGATGGGAAATTAGTGATACACGGAGATGTCGGGCAGACCTTTTTATACGGTGCTAAAGGCGGTTCTATTTTTGTAAAGGGAAATGCTGCCGGACGTCCGATGATTAATGCAGTCGGAAGGCCCAGGATTGTTATTAATGGTACAAGTCTTGATTTTCTCGGTGAATCGTTTATGGCAGGCGACCCGCACAATAAAGGCGGCTTTGTCATTCTCAACGGTATGAAGTTTAATGAAGAAGGCCAAATCGTGCCTCTTCCCGAACCTTACCCGGGAAGCAATCTATTTTCTTTGGCTTCTGGAGGAGCAGCATTTATCAGGGATCCTAAACGGAAATTAATCAGCGAGCAATTAAATGGATGCATCTTTTCTCCTTTTACGGAAAAAGATTGGGCATTGATACTGCCGTATCTCACTGAGAATGAAAAACTTTTTGGAATTAAAATAGAAGATTTATTAACTGTGAACGGAAAAATACTTGATCCTAAAAAGGTCTATCGTAAAGTCTCGCCGAGTATTGAAGGCACACCGTCTACCCCGGAAAAAGATGTTTACGGCGAAGAACAGGAAGTTGATGAGCTTGCTGAAGAAATATTAGAATAAAATATATTCGGAAAATATATGCATCTAGTGATAAATAAAAGGGAAGCAGGAATATTCAATGCAGTTAAAGAAATTTCCGGCGTAGATGTTGCCGGATGTCTGCAATGCAAGAAATGCACTAACGGTTGTCCGGTTGCAAAACTGGTCAAAGTGCCTCCTTCGGAAATTATTAGAAGACTGCAATTCAACGAATGCGATTCAATAATAAACAGCGATCTCGTATGGATGTGCGCTTCCTGTGACACTTGTTTTTCACGCTGTCCGATGCAAATTGATATGGCGGCAGTCATGGACGCGCTGCGAATCATTTCTATCAGGAAAAATACCGTTAAACAGAAAGGCAATATTCCGCTGTTTAATAAATGGTTTTTGAAAACAGTGAGCATTTTTGGCAGGACATACGACCTTGGAATGATTGCGGCATATAAAGTTGGAACTTCAAATTATTTTCAGGATGTAGATAAATTTCCGATGATGCTTCAAAAAAGGAAAATAGCATTATTCCCGTCGTTCAAAGCCGATAAGAAATATGTAAAAAAAATATTTAAGAACAGGAAAAGCCGGAATAATAATCAAGACATTGAATAAGTTCTGCGGCAAATATATCACAGAACATCAAAGAAGCTGCAGAGGAGCTGAATATTTTTAAAGAAAACGATTTCTCGATAACCTTTTTTTTCCGGAAAAAGGCGAAAGCTGTCACAAATAATAAATTTGCGTAATGCAACAACTTATAAGAAATATTTGAAAATGAAATATGCATATTATCCCGGATGTTCGGCAGAATCTACGGCTATCGATCAATACATGTCGATCCGTGAAGTTGCACGAGCTCTGGGTATTGAATTGATCGAACCGAAGGGTTGGACATGCTGCGGTTCAACACCAGCGCACCACTCCGATAAGATTCTCTCTCTTGCTCTTCCTGCTGCAAACCTTCTAATGGCAAAGAAGATGGGACTTGACATGGTTGTATTCTGCGCAGCATGTTATAATAGAATGAAAGTTGCTAATTATGAAATCCAAATGCACCACGATATCAGAAAGGAAGTCAGCGATTCATTAGGAGAAGATTATGACGGCAGTGTAAATGTAATTCATTTTGTTGAATTACTTATTAAAAACATTGGTATAAAAAATCTGCAGGAAGCTTTTACACATTCATTAGACGGATTAAAGGTTGCCAATTATTACGGATGTTTGCTGGTAAGGCCGAGAGATGTAACTAATTTCGATGACCCTGAAAATCCTACGATAATGGACGAGCTCGTCACAATTATGGGAGGCGAGAGTATTGATTGGCCGCATAAGGTTGAATGCTGCGGCGGCGGATTTGCTCTTACACGAACAGATATTGTCGTCGAACTTTCCAATTCCATATT
>Ga0105104_10003137_pt1 | contig 11894 bp, 9 predicted proteins | sample PPLLaktember2015_3_FD_87034 | JGI IMG/M metagenome (GOLD analysis project Ga0105104, IMG submission 87034) | Freshwater sediment microbial communities from Prairie Pothole Lake near Jamestown, North Dakota, USA - PPLs Lake P7 Core (6) Depth... | ecosystem: Environmental > Aquatic > Freshwater >...
GCAGCCCTGGGTCTAAGGTAGAGGCGGAGACAAGCCCTGAAAGGGCGCAAGAACGGCAACATTATCAGGATCTTACGCCCTTACAGGGCCTCGCGGTCGAGACCGTGTTGACCAAGGGCTACGCGAAAAGCACGCTTCGCCCTGGGCTAATATGTGCCGGCCTTTCAGGCCTTAAGAACTTATTCGACGCCCTCTGTCGTGCGCGGCTCCATTCGATTGAGATTGCGCCTGAACCAGCTTCAATCGGCAGGTTCAGGTTACGGACGTAAGGCCCACACCACGAAGGAACGGGCGGCTCACTGGTTCGAGCCGTCCGTGATCGAATCGAGGACCTTCTGAAGCACTTTCTGCTGCGCAGTCTCTTGATCGATTCCGGCCTTCCAGTCTTGCTGCGGTTTCGGAACCCCGCGTTCCCTCGGTTCCACGGAAGCCCCGGTGTCCGAAGGCTGGTACTGTGAATCCCTCCCACCCAGTTTCCAGACAACCAGATCGCGTGAAGGCACAATATAAAGAACGTGGCCGCCTGAACCGGATTTCCAGAAGGCGTCTCGCGGGTATTCGGGCACGTGACCGTCGGTGTTGACATCGAATCCGAGGCTATAGGGGAAGTGCGGGTTGTAGGGAGAGATGCGGGAGCAGGCTTGGACATGCTCGGCCGGCACGACCTGGCGCTCGCGCCACCGACCGTCTCGGAGAAGCAGGTACCCGAACCGCAACATGTCTGTCCCTCTCACCGTAGCAGGGGTTGTTCCCTCGAATCCCGGCCGTAAAAGCGAGGAGCTGGCCGAGTTTGATGTCGGCCATAGCCGGGTCCGCGAGAGGAAACGCGACAGAGGGCATCAGCTCCGGGGTGAACACCTTCTGATCGAGCCCGTCCGGCAAGCGATCGGGACGTTCGGCCACGAGGATTCCGACCGCAATACTCGTGAATGATTTGCCTATTGAAGCAAGGTTTGGCGTGGACTCGCGGCGCGCGAGTCCAAAGTACCGTTCGTAGACCAGCCACCCATTGCGAACGATCAGCAGCCCGCCGTTTTTTGTGCTCTGCCGGGCGGTTTCGTAGGCTTCGTCCAGGCGACGAAGGTCCATCCCAGCAGCTTGTCGCGCTTCCTGGGCGGTCGTGGCGGTGCGCCAGCCTCCGTCTCGGTCCGGCGGCGGGAAATACGCGGGGGCAGGCACCGGCGCGGTCTGCGCGGGGGGACGCAGTCCGTCCGACCTCTGCCCTGCTGAGGGGGACAGGGTGGCGGCCAGCACCAGGCCGGTTATCAGGACCAGCCGCATCGGGAAACACGGTGGCAATAGGAGGATGAACCATCCGCCTGTTTGACTTTTATTCCGCATTCCGCATTCCGCATTCCCCATTCCGCATTCGTCTTATTCCGCACTCCGCACTCTCCCTGTCTCCCTGTCTCCTTGTCTCCCCCTCTCCTTGTCTGTCTTTTATTCCGTATTCCGCATTCCGCAATCGTCTTATTCCCCATTCCGCATTCCCTCAGGACTCGGCGATCTCGTAACCCTTTCTGTATTCCCCCTTGATCAGCTGGTTCGCCTCAGGATTGTCGAATTTCCGGGCAGTCGCGTCGTACTCGAGCGCCACATTGCCGACCCGTTGCGCCAGATTGCCCATGTGCATGATTACGTTGCTGGTGTGGGCCACGGAGATATCGGCTGTCGGAGGCTTCCGGCTCCGCATAGACTCCAGGAAATTGCGGTAATGCTCCTCGTCGCAGGGTCTCCCGTACATCTTGTCGACTATCCCTCCGCCTGACTGTTGGACGATCCAGCCGCCCCCGTGACGGCCGAGCGTCATCATGAGCTCGGAGCCGTAGATTTCGATGCGGGTCGCGTTATGAGTCCAGTACGGGAACAGGTCGTTTCGCCGGATGGTTCCAGAGGTCTTCATCATGTACTTCGGATAGCCCGTCAGTTCGAAGGTGACGAGGTAATTGCCGAAGTCCCAATTGACCACCTGGATATCGGGGACCTCTGCATCGTCGTCCGGGTAGACATACCGCCCGCCCACGGTTCGCACGCTGCGCGGCAGTCCCGGATCGCCCATCACCATGAGCGCAAGATCAAGCTGATGGATTCCGTCATCCGCCATGTCTCCACCGGAAAAGTCCCAGAACTTGTGCCACCCGCCGTCGAAAATCTCTTCGTGAAACGGTCTCGCAGGTGCCGGCCCCAGCCAGGCGTCCCAGTTAAACCCTGCGGGAGGTTCGGGGGACGGGCCCAGCCGAAACGGTCCGCCGGACTTCATGTTGAAAACCTTGACCAGGCCAATCTTTCCGAGTTTGCCACTCTTCACATAATCGCGAGCGGCTATCGTGTAAGCGCCTGATCGGTTCTGCGTGCCGACCTGGACGATTCGGTTGTACTTCCTGGCCACTTCGACCATCTTCCCGCTTTCCCAGATGTTGCGGGAATGAGGCTTCTCCACGTAGACGTCTTTGCCCGCCTGGCAGGCCATGATCGCGGCAGGTGCGTGCCAGTGATCGGGAGTCGCTACAACGACCCCGTCGATATCCTTTGAGTCGAAAACTTCCCGCATGTCCTTCACAAACCGAGGCTGGTTTGTCTGGACCTCGGAAAGGAACTTCCAAGCCTCGTCCAGGCGATCCTGCCGCAGGTCGCACAGGGCGACGAGGTTTGCCTTCTCCTCGATCAGGCCTCTCATGACGTAGCGACCGCGCCCTCCGCAGCCAATCATGGCCAGGTTGATCCGGTCGCTGGCGCCGGCCACCTGGGTCCTGCTGGAAGCGTGCAACGTCACAACACCGCCGGCAGCCGCGATACCGCTCCCCCGGCTTAGAAAAGTCCTGCGATTCAACCGTTTCATCGAATCCCCCTCATGTCTTCCCAGATCATAATTCGGCTCGTGGCAAAAAGACACTCGGCTCTATCGACATTTTCGAAGAGGTCCGGGAGGGATGCCGGACTTGCTGGAGGCGCATGTGCAAATTGGCCTATCACCTTGGAGAGGCGGCTTTGGTCCGAAATCGAATGACGACAGGTTGCATGGCAATTCCTTCCACGCTCGTGAACGACAGTGTTTTGCAGGATCGAGCGCGGGTCATCGGGCTGATTTGGCTGGTTTGTCTTTAGGATTTCGCCAACGCCAGTAGTTCCTTAACGTCAGATCAAGAGTGGTGTAGCGGGCCAGCTCCACGTCGAGCAGACCAATGTTGCGGGCGGCCCGCCGACCCGATGACGCGCGAACGACATAATGGCCGGCCTGCAATCCGGCGACCACATACGAACCGTCAGGGTGGATCGCCCCGCGCGCCACGGCCTGCCCGCTCTCACCACTGTAGATGGTAACCGTTCCAGAGTTCGCCGGGGTGATGCCGCCACTGTCGAAAACCGTCCCGCGAATCAATCCCTGGGAGAAAACAGGGGCCGTGTTCGCGAAATAGCACCATGCCGTAGGAGCGACACCGTGCCAACGCGAGAGCCAGACACCCTCGCCATGGAAGTCGTCCGGGGAGTTCCGAAGGCTCCCATCCGGTGCCTGATTCGCGTTGATCTCATCCAAGAATGGATCGCCTCCCCAACCGCCTGCTGCCACCCACTGCCCGACTCCCTCGAACCAGACCGAGAATGGCCCTTGCCCGTCAAGCCCACGCACGGAGCCGTCAAAGGAAGAGGTGTACAAAGTTCCAGGACAGTACGACAGCGTGTCTCGCGCCCGGGCTGTTTCCGAGATCCAGCGCAAAAATTCGGCGCCCCAGGTGTGCACGTCAATTGCATTACCCGGATCGACGCCGATCGGCCCCCGGCCAAACCGCCTGCGGCCCGGGTCCCAGGCTCGTGTGAGGAGGAAGTCCTTTACAGTGTCCGTTTCCGCTTCAAAACCGCCCGTGAAAAAGAAGGCGAACCAGGCGTCAATGTTCGCTTCGGTTGAATTGTGGACGCTGCCGTCGTTGGCGGGATCCGAATCGGCGCCACGAGCCGCAATCCGGCCTTTGAGCCAGTTGCAGGCGTTGACTGCGGCTTCCCGCGCCCAGACATGGCCACTCGCGTGCCAGTAGAGCGACAGGGCGTAAGCCGCCCAGGCGACGTCTCCCTCCCAGAGTGTGCCGGCTGGGTCTGGGGCCAGGTCTGCAACCCGGTAGTACTTGTACCATGCGCCATTCGGCGCCTGCAGCTCGACGAGTCGTTCAGCGAGCGCTTCAGCCTCGGCATCCAGTCCCGCCCTGGTGAACACAAGAAGCGCGAGTGCCTGGTCATAGACATGAGCCACTCCCGGGGTCTCCTCGACCCAGGAGGTTAGGAGCCCGGTCGCGCCCGGCGTCCCCAGTCCCTGGTTCGCAACCAACCAGGCCACACACCGGTCCGCTGCCGCCTGGTTTCCCTCGGACTTTTCGAAGTCCGCAGGCACCGAGCGCCCGATTGAATCAACAAGCTCTACTCGACCTATTTCCAGGCTGCCGGATCTGACGTCAGCCGGATTGGTTGAGGTGTCCCGTGAGACGGCGAAGAACAGCTTCTTAACCCGGGTGATGTCGAACGTCCCGTCTCCACGGTCCCATCCCTCCGGGTCGACGAGTACGCTGGCGCCTATCCCACGCGATGGGACGGCGTACGGCAGGCTGTAATACGCTCGTTCGGTTGCCTTTCGGATGTCGGTCACCCGGTCAATCTGGATCCCGATTCGGTTGTCCGTCTCGTCGTGCAGCCAGACCTGCAGATGGTTTTTGGCGCCACCTCCCAGGTAGTGAAAGCGCAGGATGTCATGGCCCGAGAGATCAACAGGCGTAGCGAAGTCGTACCTCAATTGGGCCCAGTGCCGCATCTCGGGCGGGTTGCTGCCAGCAACCAGAAAATCGTAATCCAGACGGACGCCCTTGCCCTCCGGATGATCGACCAGGGAGAGAGCGGGCACCGGCATCGCCCCATCCCACTCGACGGCCCATCCTGCGAGTGAACTGCAGTCCACGAGACTGTCGCCCGGAAACCGTTGCGACGGTGCCTGCGTGTCGGCGAGCGCCCCAACCGGGTTTCCCTCACCGTAGACTCCCCGGTCAGCCGCCGATCCCTCCAGCCGCTGCCGGTCGGCCGTAGGAGCACTCGACGCCCCCCGGTCCGCAGACCAGATCGATGTGAATCCAAGAAGTGACCAAAGAATTGTGAAGACAAAGACCTTGGGCAGTGTGATTTTCATGGTCCCCTCCACGTCGCTCAACCGGCCCGGTCGGCGTTACCCCACTGCCGGCGATTGTGCACCCTCTCGGCCAGCCAGGCAACATCAACGTGTATCTCCCCTTGACATCCTAAGGGAAGGCGCTTATCTTTTCCTTAGACAGTCTAAGGAAGAGAGGATTCCCGTGGAAAAGACGGACTTGCTGCAGGGAACGCTCGACATGCTGGTTCTCAAAACGCTCCAGCGGGGAGCCCTGCATGGATACGACATCGCCCGCTGGATTCAGCAGACCAGCGAGGATGCCCTCCAGGTGGAAGAGGGTTCCCTTTACCCTGCGCTTTACAGGATGGAGCGGCGCGGCTGGATACAATCCCGGTGGGGCGTCTCCCAGAACAATCGTCGCGCTCGTTACTATGAGCTCACTCAGACGGGACGAAGACAACTCCAGGCGGAATCGGCTAACTGGGACCGCCTGATCACCGCCATCGGCAAGATCATGCAGACGGCTTAGCGAAGGAGTGACTATGCGAACCGCCTTCAGGAATCTGCTTGCCCGAATCAGGGCTCTCATCGCTCCTGCCGCTGTCCAGGGCGACATCCGGGAGGAGTTTCAGTTTCACCTGGACATGTGTATTGAGGAGAAAGTGAAGGCCGGGATGAGCCCGGAAGCAGCTCGTCTAGAGGCACTGCGCCAATTTGGGAATCAGACGACCCTTCGGGAAAAGGGCTGGGACGAGCGCGGAGGCGGTTTCTTCGAGATCTTGCTCAAGGACCTGACCTTCGGTGTCCGGACGCTGCTCCGCAAGCCGCTGCTCACAGTGACCGTTCTCCTGACTCTGGGCCTGGGAATTGGCGCCAATACAGCCGTCTTCAGTGTCATCGACGCCACGCTGCTTGCGCCTCTGCCGTATCGCCAGCCAGACCGTTTGATGACCCTGTGGGAAGAACTCACGACACACGGCCAGGCGCAAGTCGAATTCTCCCCGGCCAACTATCTTGACGTCCGAAGGCAGAGCCGCTCGTTTGAGGCAATCGGCGCGTGGCTGGAAACGAGGGTGAACCTCACGGGGGTCGTGGAGCCCCAGCGATTGAGCGGAATGTTCATTTCGGACAACCTGTTTGGAATCCTGGGAGCAAGCCCGATCATCGGGCGTGGATTCCTCCCCGGGGAGGATCAGGAGAACGCGCAAAGGGTCGCGATCCTGGGCCATGGTTTCTGGCAGCGGGGTTTTGCCTCGGATCCGAAAATCGTCGGACGCTCCATCCAGCTTGATGGGCAGAGCGTTACAGTCGTCGGAGTAATGCCCGAGTACTTCAGCTTTCCGAAAAAGGCGATCGACCTCTGGATACCACTCAGGATGAGTCCCGATCAGGCCAGCGGCCGAGGAGATCATTACATTCGAGTCATCGGGCGCCTGCGCGATGGGATCAACATGTCGGAGGCCGAGTCGGAAGTGCGGGCGATTGCGAAGGCGCTCGAGGATCGATACCCGCGGACGAACGACGGCGTAAAGATGCAGCTCGTGCCCCTGGAAGAATACGCCTTTAACGAGGAGAGACCCGCGCTCGTCATCCTTTTTGGCGCGGTCGGGCTGGTCCTCCTGATAGGTTGCGCCAATGTCGCCAACCTGCTGTTGACCCGAGCCAACGAGAGGGGCAGGGAGATGACGCTGCGAACCGTCCTCGGGGCAGGCCGCGGTCGCCTTTTGCGACAGCTGCTGACCGAGAGTCTGCTGCTGGGCCTGTTGGGCGGATTTTTGGGCCTTCTTCTGGGGTTCGCTCTCGTTCGTGCCCTGGGGACCTATATCGCCGAAGCCTTACCGCAGGCAGCCGGAATCTCGCTCGACGCACGGTTGCTTGCTTACACCTTGGGTATCTCGCTTGTCACGGGACTCGTCTTCGGGCTGATACCGGCGCTGAGAGTGTCTCGCACGGCACCCGGATCGAGTCTCAGAGGATTGGAAAGCCAGTTGGCGAGCGGGCCGGGAGCCGGACGAAACCAGAAAATCCTGGTGGTCGCCCAACTGGCCCTGTCGTTTGTCCTGTTGAGCGGGGCAGGACTCCTGATCAGGAGCTTCGCCAATCTTGTTGCGGTCGATCCCGGTTTCCGCACCGAGCAAGTGCACGTCGTGGGGGTTGAACTGCCGTTTTCCAAGTACGAGACGCCCGAGGCCCGGTGGAACTTCAATGACCAGTTGCTTGACCGGGTCAGGAGCCTGCCGTCGGTCCGCTCGGCGGGAGTCATCTCATTCGTGCCCCTTACGCGATCGGCCGTCTTCTTCTCGTTCTCGATAGAGGGTCGTTCCCTTCCCGGTGATATGGACCTGCCTCAGGCCGTGTACCGGGTAATCAGCCCCGGATACTTCGAGACAATGGGGATTTCTCTGCTTCAAGGCCGGCACCTTTCCAACAGTGACAACGAATCAGCTCTCCGGGTCGCCATCGTGAACCGGACGATGGCGACGCGCTTCTGGCCTGAAGGGGCGATAGGCAGGAGACTAAAGGTCGGCGCACTCGATTCTCCCAATCAGTGGATGACCATAGTAGGGATAGTCGCGGACGTCCGGCAGAAAGGTCTGGACGCAGACGCCGAGCCCCAGCTGTACGTGCCGTATCGTCAGGATCATCGGGGGTTCATCGCTCCTTCCGAGGTCGTGATCCGTTCCAATCTTGATGCGGCAGCCCTGGCCCCGGCCCTGCGGCGCGAGGTCCGAGCCATCGATAAGGACCAGCCCATCTCGGGGATCGAAACTATGGCAGCCGTCGTGTCCCGTTCTGTCGCGGGTCCCCGATTCCGCACACTCCTGCTCGCATTGTTCGCCGGGATAGCCTTGATGCTGTCCGTGATCGGAATTTACGGCGTCGTGTCGTACGGCGTCGCTCAACAGACTCGTGAAATCGGCCTGCACATGGCGCTTGGGGCAGAGCCCCGCAAGATAGTGGGGGACGTGTTGAGACGCGGCCTGAAGCTCAGTTTGGCGGGTGTGGCGGTCGGATTCCTGTTTGCCGCGGGACTCGCGCGCCTATTGCGGACGATGCTGTTCCAGGTCGAACCGCTTGATATCACCGTATTCGTCGCGGCGCCTCTTCTTCTGCTGCTCGTCAGCGTGGTTGCCTGCTATTTTCCAGCTCGACGGGCTGCCCGGCTGGATCCCTCAACCGCTTTGCGGATCGGGTAGCGACGGGGGTGCAAATTTCGGGGATATAATACTTAATTCCCAACCAGTTACCACTGGCCCCGCGAAATTTCGGGGACATAATACTTAATTCCCAACCAGTTACCACTGGCCCGCGAAAGCAAAGGAATTAAGTTTTGTGTCCCCGAAATTGCTACCAAAAGTACAGATAGAGGGCGGCAATCGTTCCCATCATTGCGACAGCCAGAACGTTGAAGAGGAGCGGGGTCTTGAAGGACAACTGCTCCCACTGCGGGCGCTCGACTCCCGCTTCGCGTCGCTTGGACAGCAGGCTGATCAGAACAATCAGTGCTGAAAGAATGACAAACGTGATGCCCATTCGATTCAGAAAGCCAAGCTCCGGAAGGAGGAGTTTGAGGAGCGCGGACACGGGGATTGTAAGCAGAGCGGCAGCCAGGGCCGCGCCGCTTGTCGTGCGCTTCCAGAAAAGGGCGAAGACAAAGATGGCAAAGACGCCGGGGGTAACGAATCCCGTGTACTCCTGAATGAACTGAAAGACCTGAGCAAGACCTGCCAGCCTCGGAGCAAGCAGGACTGCCGTTGCCAGCGCGGCCGCCGATGCCAGCCGGCCGACCCACAACAGCTCCTTGTCGGAAGCGACCCGGCGCAGGATCTTTCGGTACACGTCCATCGTAAAGATCGTGGCGGCGCTGTTCGTCATGGAGTTCAGGCTCGAGATTATGGCGGCAAAAAGCGCGGCGATGATCAAGCCGGTATACCCGACCGGAATCAGCTGCCGGACGAGAGTAGGATAAGCCTGGTCGGCTTTCGTCACGACGTCTGCGTAGAGAGCAGAAGCGATGACACCTGGGAGGACGATGGTGACCGAGACGATCAGGGAGAGAAAGGACGCAAAGATCAGGCCGAACTGAGCCTGGCGCAGGCTGCGAGCTGCGAGCGCCCGCTGGATAATGTATTGGTTGCAGCCCCAGTAACTAAGGGCCGCAATCCAAAGCCCGCCCAGAAAAACCCCCGGCCAAGGCAAATCTGGATGATTCGCACTGAGAACCGTGTGGAATCTCTCGGGCGACGAATGCATCAGATGAACGAAGCCGTTCCAGGCGCCCGTGCCGCCGGACACTGCGTCCAAACCGAAAACAGTGACAACCACGCCACCGACCAGCAGCACCACGACCTGGATGAAATCCGTCCACGCGACTGGGGCAAGCCCTCCGTAGACAGTGTATAGGGCGGAAACGGCCGCCAACGCCAGGATCCCGTAGATCAACGGCAAGCCTGTGATGGTTTCCAGAGTGAGCGCGCCCAGGTACATGACGCTTGTCAGGTTCACGAAGACGTATACCAGCAGCCAGAAAACCCCCATGCCGGTGCTTACCCGGCGATCAAAACGGGCTTCGAGAAACTGGGGCATGCTGTAAATCTTCATTTTCAAGAACGTCGGCAGGAAGAACTTCGCGACGAGGATCTGCGGTATGCAGGCGCCAATCCAGGAATACGAAATGACAGCGATGCCGCTCAGGAAAGCTGTTCCATTCATCCCGATGATCTGTTCTGTCGAAATGTTGGAGGCGATCAGAGAGAAACCGATGATCCACCATGGCAGGGTCCGGCCGGCCAGGAAGTAGTCCTCGGTGTTGCGAGCGTGATCCTTTGGGGCCCTGGAAACCCAGAAAGCGATTCCGAGGACGACTGCCATGTAGATCAGGAAAACCGCCAGGTCGAGTGGCTGGATGTGCATCGGAAAGACCTCTAACGCCTTGTTTCGCCCGCCTGAAAAACCGGATTGTGCCGGTGCCCAACAACTTCAGCTGCCGCTTGCGCCGCCCAACCTACACTAAAGGATTCGATCCCGCAATGATTCGCGAGGGGGGCAAAGTCCCTCAACTGCTACGAACAAACTGCGAGTTTGAGCTTGACTCTCGGGCTCGGGTCCGTTAGGAACCGAGTTAATGGATGCAGAAACGATTAACTGGCCCAAGATCACAGCGTTGCTTCTCATCACTCTTGTCGTCATGCGTCTCGTGAGCTGGGCGCTCGCCTGGCTACTCAGACGAGCATTCCGAGTCCCGCCAGTAACCGCAGCCGTCGGGTCCAACGCTATTTCGTTGGGAATCTTCGTTCTGTGGCAGTTTCTCGAGCTCGAGGTCGGGGAACCCCTTGATTGGGAGGCCATCATTTTCGGCGGCGTGGTATTTGGGGTCTTTCTGGCTTATGACCTGTTGTGGCTCCGTCGAAAGCGCGTCGCATAGGGTCGCAGATGTGCGTTCGGCCCCATTACGGACTTGTTATGGGCGATGTCGTGCGGAGGGCGAGATCGAATGGAGCCGCGCACGCAGTGAGGGTGTTGAAAAAGGTTGGAAAGCGCGTTCGACCGGCGGCTTATTGACAGTTTTCAACGCCGAAGGCGTTACGTAGCAGAGCCCGGGGTTGCCCGCGTCTGCGGGAAACCCCGGGTTGACGGCGGGAAGGATCCAACCCTGAAAGGGTTGCGTAGTGCGGTACGCAACCCTTTCAGGGTTGGATGCGTACGCACACGCTACCCAGGGTTTCCCGCACACAACGCGGGCAACCCTGGGCTTTGCTACGTGACCCCGTTGGGGTCATTCGGCAATCCGCTTGACGGAAATATCACGTAAGGCAACATTTTCAACACCCTCGCTGCGAGGTTGTTGCATAGGGTCGCAGATGTGCGTTCGGCCCCATTACGGACTTGCTATGGGCTGATGTCCTGCGGAGGGCGAGATCGAATGGAGCCGCGCACGAAAGCGACAGAAGCGAGCGAGAGTAAGCGGACCACCAATCATTCGCTAAGTCGATACATTCAAATGCGAAGCAGTGGAGCGAGTCAGGTGGTCCGCTTACTCTCGCTCGCTTCTCTCGCTGTCGTGCGCGGCTCCATTCGACCGCTGCCTTCGCTTGACCAAGCTTGAGGGCCAACTTGGAGCCAACCGCCTCGGGACTTTTTCGACACCCTCTTTCGTGCGCGGCTCCATTCGACCGCTGCCTTCGCCTGACCAAGCTCGAGGGCCAACTTGGAGCCAACCGCCTCGGGACTTTTTCGACACCCTCTGTCGTGCGTGGCTCCATTCGATCTCGCCCGCCGCACGGGAACTCGCCGGGCAGTCAGTTCCCTGGTCAGCGCGGTTCTGCGTCGTTCAGCCTTCGGATACGGATGTCGCGCAACGCAGCCTTCGTCCGCCATGAGGCGAATCCAAACGGGCGAGACAATCGGACTTCGGGCCGGATGGAGATGCGCCGGCCCTCGAGCGCCTGCCTGATGACAGGCTCCCTGTCGATCCGGGCTTCGATCGCATCGTCCGTCACGCGGAGCTCAATTGTGTACCAGCGGCCGTTTTCGAAGTCCATGCTTCTGGTCGTTTCGTTCTCTGAGGCGTCCAGGCCGTCAACTGACGACAGTCCAACGGTCGAGCCAGCCCAACCACCGACGATCAGGGAGCAGAACGCATCTTTTACGGGAAAAGTCATGCCGCAGAAGAAGTCCTGACCATCGAGTCTGGTTGCCTGAACACTGATCTCGAAGTTCGTCTTTGGGAATTCGTCAGCCGCCCACGTCACGCCGGTCAAATCGTCGC
>Ga0105104_10003138_pt1 | contig 11889 bp, 8 predicted proteins | sample PPLLaktember2015_3_FD_87034 | JGI IMG/M metagenome (GOLD analysis project Ga0105104, IMG submission 87034) | Freshwater sediment microbial communities from Prairie Pothole Lake near Jamestown, North Dakota, USA - PPLs Lake P7 Core (6) Depth... | ecosystem: Environmental > Aquatic > Freshwater >...
AGAAAGCATTTGCTGCGGCGTTCCAGTGAAGCAAAGCCGGCCCCTGCTAAGAATGACGACGGTATCGCAAAGCCGCTGAACCTCGTGCATGTGATGGGTGCAGAACAGGACGGTTTTGCCTTTTTGTTTGCAGGACTCGATGAGCAGCAGGATTGCTTCAGCGGCGGCAACGTCGAGGCCGGTGGTTGGTTCATCGAACATCACGATTTGCGGGTCGTGGACGAGCGTGCGGGCAATGGAGACCTTTTGTTTCATGCCTGAGGAGAGCGAGTCGTTTCGCTTATCGATGAATTCCCCCATCGCCAGGAGGCCGATCAATTCATCGACGCGATTTTTGAGAGTTTTTTTGTCGATTCCGTATAGCCGGCCGAAATATTCAATCATCTCGCGTCCGGTCAGCCGGCCGTAAAGGCCCGTGTTGTCGGACAAAAAACCGATTCTTCTGCGGACTTCGAGCGGATTTTGAAGGATGTCAACGCCGTCGAATGAGGCGGTGCCGGTTGTGGCTTTCAGCGACGTCGAGAGGATTCTAAGCAGCGTTGTTTTGCCTGCGCCGTTTGGACCGAGCAGGCCGAGTATCTTTCCGTTCTCGGCGCAGAAGGACACATCAGTCAGGGCGTTGACCATTTTGCCGGTGAGCTGCGGCTCGGACTCGAACCGCCGCTTGGGGCTTTTCCCCCTGCGTTTGAACGACTTGCTTATCCCTTTGACTTCTATCATAGTTTTATCGAGAGATTACTCGCCGATGATTTTGACAAGGACGCGTTTTTTTCGTTTGCCATCGAATTCGCCGTAAAAGATTTGCTCCCAGGGGCCGAAATCAAGCTCGCCGTTTGTTATCGCGACGACGACTTCCCGGCCCATAACGGTCCTTTTGAGATGAGCGTCGGCGTTGTCTTCGCCTGTGTTATGATGATACTGCGAATAGGGCTTTTCGGGTGCGAGTTTTTCCAGCCAGGTCTCGAAATCCTGATGCAGACCCGATTCATCATCATTGATAAAGACCGAGGCGGTGATGTGCATCGCGTTGACTAAGCAAAAACCTTCCTTAACGCCTGATTCGGCGAGACACTGCCTGACCTGGGAGGTGATATTGACGAAGTCCCTTCGGTGCGGGGTGTTAAACCAAAGCTCTTTTCTATAAGTTTTCATAAAATTTACCCTTCGCCGGTTTTGAGGGTATTTTAACAGGTTTTTGAAAGTAAGGAAATTACTTATTGCAAAGAAGGGGACGACGACTTATTTTATTCCCACTAAGAAAGGGGATATATGAAGAAAGACACGCTATTCCTGGATGTGGATACGCAGTACGATTTTATGCGTCCTGAGGGCCGGCTTTACGTGGCAGGCGCTGAGGGAATAATCGACAACGTAAGCGAAGCGAGGCGTTTCGCGTTAGATAACGGCTACTCTATAATCGCGTCGATGGACTGGCACAAAGAGGGCAACGGAGAGATTTCCAAAAGTCCCGATTTCAAGACCACTTTTCCGCCTCACTGCATGGCGGGCAAACCCGGCAGCGAGAGGGTCGGCTGGCTGGGCAAATTGCCGATAGGTATCGTGCCGAATGAGAAAATGAGCGATGAAGAGCTTGCGAAACTGACGGCAGACGGGCAATTTCATATTGCCATAAGAAAAGAGGAGCTTGTTGTCTTTTCGAATCCCAGTACGGACCGGATTTTAACAACACTCAAACCGAAACTAATGGTTGTTTTCGGCGTGGCGCTGGATTTGTGCGTTCAGCAGACGGTGGAAGGCCTTTTGAAAATGGGCGGTATCAAGTTGTTTCTTTTGAAAGACGCGGTTAAAGGGCTGGGTATCAAGGAAGACAAAGTTGTGATTGAAGAATTAAAAAAACAGGGAGTCGAGATTATAACGGTCGCCGATTTGAAGAAGAAATTCTGAACCACGGATTACACGGATTAAAAAAAGTATGTGGTTATTGAGAGATAGTCCTGCTTTGTTCACGGACTTGTATGAGCTGACGATGGCTCAGGCGTATTTCGTAAAGGGGATGCGGGACAGGGCTTATTTTGAGGTTACGGTCCGCCGGCTTCCCGAAAACTGGGGTTATTTTGTGATGGCGGGACTACGGGAGCTGGAGGGGTATTTAAGTGAGTTCCGTTTTGCGGAGGAAGACATAAAATTTTTGCGTTCCAAGGGATTATTTTCGGATGAATTCCTCAAATTTCTATCGAATCTGAAAGCGAACGTGAAAATAAGGGCGTTACCTGAGGGGACGGTATTTTTTCCGAATGAGCCGGTGCTGGAAATCGAGGGAGACCTGGCTTGCGCGCAGATATTCGAAAGCTTCGTGCTGAATATTCTTGGTTTTTCGATTATATCGGCGACGGTCGCGGCAAGGGTTATGACGGCGGCAAGAGGAGCGGCCGTTGTGGATTTCGGTTTGAGGCGATGCCAGGGGCCGATTTCGAGCATTCGCGCGGCCAGGGCAGGGCAAATGGCGGGTTTTACGGCAACCAGCAACCTGTATGCCGGCCGGCTGCTCGATTTCGCGTGCACGGGGACGATGGCGCATTCGTATGTCGAGGTGCACGAATCCGAGGAGGAAAGTTTCAGGAATTACGCACAACTTTACGGCGATAGGGCGGTATTTCTCATCGACACCTACGACCCGATTGAAGGAATAAAAAAAGCGGCCAAAGTCGCTGCTGAGATTTATAAAGAAAAAGGCGTCAAAACGGGCGGCATCAGAATCGATAGCGGCCAATTAGTGAAACTTTCGAGATTCGCCAGGAGCTATTTCGAAGAACAGGGTGTGCCTTTTATGAAGATTTTCGTAAGCGGCGACCTCGATGAATACGCGATAGAAGATCTGGTCAACAACGGCGCGGAGATTGACGGGATAGGGATTGGAACGCGGTTTGCCGTGTCGAAATACGCGCCGGCGATTGATATTGTTTACAAGATTGTTCGATACGGCGACAGAGAATTAGCCAAGACCTTGCCAGAAAAACAGAGCAGGCCAGGCAGAAAAACGATTAAGCGGGAAGGGGATAAATTTTACACAAAGGACATCATCTCGCCATTCACGGCCCGGGGCGATGATTTGCTCAAGCCGTTTGAAACCGCCGAAGATATGGCAACAATAAAAAACCGCCTTAGAGAGGAGTTGTCGCGCCTGCCAGAAAGCGTTAAAGCAATCAGGAATCCTGCTGAATATCCGGTCATTTTTTCGTAATATGCTTATAGTTTTTCTGCGTTAGCAGGAGTAGTCTGTAAATAAATGTCAAAGTTTGAGCTAAATAGTGCGATGAAGCCGGGAGGGGACCAGCCGGAGGCGATAAGCCGGCTCAGGGAAGGATTACGCGCCAATAAGAAGTATCAGACGCTCATGGGCGTAACGGGGTCGGGTAAAACCTTTACGATGGCAAATGTCATAGCCGCGTATCAAAGGCCTGCGCTTGTCATATCGCACAATAAGACATTGGCGGCGCAGCTTTACGAGGAATTCAAGGACTTGTTCCCGAATAACGCGGTTGAGTATTTTGTGAGCTATTACGATTATTACCAGCCCGAGGCGTATATCCCGCAGCGCGATATATATATCGAAAAGGACGCATCGAAGAACGCGGATTTGGACCGGCTGCGACTATCGACCACGATGAGCCTATCGACGCGGGAAGATTGTATTATCGTCGCGTCGGTCTCGTGCATATTCGGTTTGGGAAGCCCGGAGGAATATAAATCAAGCGTTGTCGGGGCGCGGGTCGGCGATACTGTTGACCGTAACGACTTATTGGGACGATTGGCCGACATTCAATACAGCCGCAACGATATCGAGTTTCAACGGGGAATGTTCCGGGTCCGCGGCGACGTGGTGGAATTGTATCCGTCATACGAGTCATTCGCGATTCGATTCGAGTTTTTCGGCAACCAGATTGAAAAAATAAGCTACATAAACCCGACAAGCGGAGAGGTCCTGGCGCAGGAAGAACAGGTTTTCATTTACCCCGCTCAGCATTACGTCCCCGGCGAAGCGAGCATAGCCAGGGCGATAGACGCGATAAAAGAGGAATTGAAGCAGAGGTTGATGGAGCTTCGAAGCCAGGGAAAATTGTTAGAGGCGCAGCGCCTCGAAGCCCGGACAAAATACGATATAGAGATGATGCAGGAGGTCGGCTATTGCAGCGGGATAGAAAATTACAGCAGGCACCTGGCGGGATTACCCCCCGGCGCCAGGCCCTATACGCTGATAGATTATTTTCCAAAAGATTTCCTTTTATTCATAGATGAGTCGCACGTAACGATTCCGCAGATTCGCGGGATGTGGGCGGGCGACAGGAGCAGAAAAGAGGTGCTTGTTGACCACGGATTCCGGCTGCCAAGCGCGCTGGACAACCGGCCTTTGAGGTTCGAGGAGTTCGAGGAAAAGTGGAACCGTGTGATTTTTGTTTCGGCGACGCCCGGGCCTTTTGAGATGCAAATATGCAATCATGAGGTAGTCGAACAGATAATCAGGCCGACCGGATTAATAGACCCGGTAATTTTTGTTCAACCCGCCAAAGACCAGGTTACGCATCTTATGGGTGAGATTGAAAAACGAGTCAAGGTCGGCGAAAGGGTCCTGGTAACGACGCTGACGAAGAAAATGTCCGAGGATTTATCGGCATATATCGCGAAAAAAGGCGTTCTATGCCGGTATCTTCATAGCGAAATCGAAACATTAGAGAGAGTGGAGATATTACGGGAATTACGCCAGGGGAAATTCGACGTGCTGGTGGGTATAAACCTGCTGCGGGAAGGATTGGATTTGCCCGAGGTTTCGATGGTGGCGATATTGGACGCGGACAAGGAAGGGTTCCTGCGAAGCGAGACGTCGCTGATACAAACCATAGGCAGGACCGCCAGAAACGTCAACGCGACGGTCTTTTTATACGCCGATACAGTGACCGAATCGATGCGAAAAGCTATTGACGAAACGGAAAGACGGCGTAAAATACAACTTCAATACAATAAGGAGCACAATATCACTCCCGAAACGATACGCAAGGAAATCCGGTCGGGGCTTGCCCTGGAGCTAAAGGCCGGTAAAGCGGCCCGTGAGGCGGTGCGGTTCGAGCCAGATGAGTTCGAGAAGGTTGAGCTTGTAGGCGAAATCGAAAAGGAGATGCTTGAGGCGGCACAGGAGCTTGATTTTGAAAGGGCTGCCTATCTGCGCGACAAGCTCAAGGAGCTTAAAGAGCTGCCGCAACTTGTAATTTTGGAATCGAAGAAAAAAAAGAAAGAGCATCAGGCATCCAAAAAACTGAAGCGATTCAAAGCCAAAGACGAAAGTTGATATGATGAAAATCGATATAGAGAAGGTGAGGCCCCTGCTGAAGCTGGCGATAGAGGAAGACGTCGGCGGCGGCGACATGACTTCGGAACTGTTGTTCGGCGACGACGTTATCGACAAGGCGGACATTATCACGCGGGAAGAGATTGTCGTCTGCGGAATGGGCGTAGTGCGTGAAATGCTTCGGATGTTTGATGAGCGGCTCAGGTTAAAGGTGCTGGTCAAAGACGGGCAGCACGCCTATGTGGGATGCCGGCTGGCGACGCTTTCAGGGCCTTTGCGCTCGATACTGACGGCTGAACGCGTCGTGCTGAATTTTCTTCAGCGGCTGTGCGGAATAGCGACCACCACCCGAAAATACGTCAGGGCCATTCAGGGAACAAACGCGAAAATTTACGATACGCGTAAGACCCTGCCTGGCTGGCGAATCCTTGAAAAATACGCGGTTAGGTGCGGCGGCGGATACAATCACCGGCTCGGACTTTACGACGGGATATTAATCAAGGACAATCACCTTGCGCAATTAGGAAAAGATTTTCAGCCGAAGCTGAAGAAGATTATCGCGCAGGCAAGAAAAATCAGGCACGCCAAATTCGTCGCCGTTGAGGTTGACCACGTCGATGACCAGCTAAACTTCGTGCTTGAGATTCCCGGAATCGATATCGTTCTTCTTGATAATATGGGTCAGTGGCAATTAAAACACGCCGTTGAAATGAAACAAAAGATGTGCGGAAAGGGAAAACCCCTGCTGGAGGCGTCGGGCAATATTACGCTGGCCAACGTCTCGGCGATTGCCCAGTGCGGCGTCGACCGAATAGCCGTTGGGGCGATTACGCATTCGGCGACAGCGGTTGATATCGGAGTTGACCGGTGAGCAAGGCAGCGTCTTCGCCCGAGCCGCTCGACGTTGACAGGATAAAATCGCATCTCAAAACAGGCCGCATCGGCAAAAAGGTCATCGTTTACAACTCAACCGCCAGCACAAATGACGTAGCCGCCGAATACGCGAAGAACAAAAACAATGACGGCCTTGTAGTTCTGGCGGAAGAACAGCGGTCGGGACGCGGCAGGAGCGGCAATAAATGGCTCAATTCCCATGGGGATAGTGTGCTTTGCTCGATACTCCTGACTGAATGCGAAGTCCCGTCGGAATTGCTCTCGCTTACCTGCGCCGTGGCGACGGCTGAGGCGATAGGCAAATGCTCGAAATCCGAGGCGAAAATCAAATGGCCAAACGATATCCTCCTGAATGACAAAAAAGTCGCGGGAATCCTCGTAGAATCAAAGAAAATCGCAAAATATACCGCATTTATCATTGGAATTGGGATAAATTGCCATCAAACAAGGCAAACATTGCCCGCCGAACTTAAAAAGACCGCGACCAGTATCGATATTGAGACGGGTAACATTACTGATAGAATTTCGCTGATAAAACGGCTCATAACCTCACTTGAACAATGGCTTGAAACAGCCCGGCTTAACAAGGACGAAGTTATCGAGCAATGGCGAAAACTCAGCACTCAATTGAACCGCAGAATGGCGATTATTTACAACCGGAAGCGGTTTGAGGGCAATTGCGTCGGTATTGACCCTGAAAAGGGGCTTATTTTGCAGTTAGACGCAGGCGGAATCAGAATGTTTCACGTGAAACATTCCACAATTGCCAAGGAATAAGTAAGAATGTCAGAGCTAAAAGGCGAAATTCGCTTCAATTCGATTCAAATACGCGACTGCGGAACAGGGGATTTTCGCGAGGTTCTGGAGTTGCAGCATCAATTGGTTGAGCAAAGGCGAAAGGACCAAATCGGGGATACGGTTCTGGTGGTCGAGCATCAGCCGGTAATAACACTGGGAGCAAGGCAAATCGCTAATAAATTAGTAATTGAACGAGAAAAAATCGCTGAAAGAGGGATAGACGTCGTTGAGATTCGCAGGGGAGGCGGCACGACGGCGCATAATCCCGGGCAAATCGTTTTTTATCCGATTCTGAACCTGCAGCAACGAAGATTAGGCATCAACGAATATGTCAGGACGCTTGAGCAGATCGGGATTGAGCTTTTGAAACAATTCGGAGTTGAGAGCGAAAGGCGTAAGGGCTTTCCGGGGCTTTGGGTAAATGATAAAAAAATCGCGTCAATCGGCGTGAGGGTTTCGAGGCAGATTACTCATCACGGGATGGCGATAAATATTTGCAACGATTTGAGCATTTTCGAGGCAATCGTTCCCTGCGGCCTGGAGAATGTCAAAATGACTTCCGTTCTTGATGAAACGGGAAAAAAATACGCGATGAAGGAAGTGAAAAATCAATTATCGCAAATTCTTACTCGACATTTTAGTCAGCGAAGATTACCCGACTGGCTTAAAAGACCAATGCCCGCGGCCGGGGAATATAGCAAAACAAGCGATATTGTAAATTCACTTGGCCTTGAGACAATATGCATGAGCGCTAATTGCCCCAACCGCGGGCAGTGCTGGGCGAGGGGCACGGCGACGGTTCTGATTTTAGGTAATATATGCACGCGGGGCTGCAAGTTTTGCTCGGTGGCCAAAGGAAAACCCAAGCCGGCGGATATTACCGAGCCGGGACGGATAGCGGAACTGGCGAAAAAGCTCGATTTGCATTACCTGGTAATCACAAGCGTTGACCGCGATGATTTAGCCGATGGCGGCGCGGGGCATTTTCGAGATTGTATTAACGAGGTCCGAAGGCAGTGCCCTGATGTCAAATTTGAAATCCTAACGGGCGATTTTCGCGATTGTCAAACCGAGGCGATTGAGATTCTCGGCCAAGCGACGCCATTCGTATTCGCTCACAATGTCGAAACCGTTCCCTCGTTGTATAAAAAGGCCAGGGCAGGCGGCGATTATATGCGTTCTTTGAATCTGCTTAAGCTTGCTAAAGAAAGATATAAAAATATCCCGACGAAATCGTCGATTATGCTGGGCTTAGGGGAAACCGACGAAGAAGTTGAGCAGGTTATGAAAGATTTACGAGCCGTCGGCTGCTCCCGGCTGACAATCGGGCAATATTTGAAACCATCGAAGGATTCGCTCGACGTCATCGAATATATCACCCCTGAGAAATTCGACTCGTGGAAACAAAGGGCGACTGAACTTGGTTTTGACTGGGTAATATCAGCACCATTCGCCCGCAGCTCGTATTTCGCGGAGATGCCTTCGACTCAATCTGCAATTATGACATCACCTTTTACAGGAGAATAGCTTGTCTTTTGTTGTTCCTGGCCGTTGACGATTACTTTAATTTCCTGAAAGCGGCATTTAATTCCGGTACCGTCCTGGATAATCGGCGTATTTTGCAAATGGTAATGCAGGTGCGGCTCGGAGGAGTTGCCAGAATTGCCGCAAAGACCCAACAGTTGCCCTTTAACGACCTTGTCACCGGCCTTCACCTTTATACTATCGAGTTTAAAGTGCGCCAAAACGGAGACCTCATTTTCACGATGTTGAATAATCACGGCGTTTCCCAGTGCCGAATAAGGATTCATCGAGCCGGGAACGTTATCACGCACGCCATTAATGACATCGGTCACAACTCCATCGGCAGGGGCGACTATCTCTCTGCCAAAAGCAAAATAATCTTCGTTTGTGTTGCTCTCCCCTTTGCGGGTTTTGCCGTTGCTATCGACGCCGAGCAAATCGAAGGCGAATCGCTGGTTGGGGGCATCGTGATGCTGATTAAGCTCTTTGGCATCTCCGCCCCAGAACACAAGCCATTTGCCTTTAATCGGCAGCGATAACTGCGTCTGGTGTTTCTCTACCGCCGGTATTTCGGGTTTGGGCGGTGCAAACCACAAGCCGATGATTTTATCCTGCCCGTCAAGGACAATCGTGATATCGAGAATCCCGCGTTCAAAGCGTGCGGGAAAAACCGCCTTGTCGGGAGGAGCGTATCGGCAGGCATCCAACTTCTCGATTTTGCCGTATTGTGCTTTCAAACCCTCAAAAAAAGGTTTGGATTTCTCAAGCGGAAAAAAGTCCAGCATTACCTTACCGTAATCGGCCTGCGTGCCGGGCCAATTCGCCTCATTGATGGCCTTAACCAGCCGATTGATAACCTTGTCGAAACGTTCCGGCGTCTGGGCCGCCAATAGCAGCGAAGGAAGCAAAAACATCGCTAATGACGCTAAAACCATCTTTCTCATTTTCAGTATCTCCTGTTAAATTTTCAGTAATGCCTCGGTTTATCTTGTCTTTTCTCATTAAATAGTAACAGCAAAGAGGCATTTCTTACAGGCAAATTGGGATTTGGGCGGGAATGACGCCATTATTGAATTTTCGTCAAATTATAACTTTTCGCAAATCCAAACGTATGTTAGAGTTATACGTAAGGGTAATTTCTGTAAAATAAGGACTAAGTTTAATATGGGCAGCAGTTTAAGAGATTTTTTGTTCGCGGAAGAAGGTTGGCTGGACGTGACCTCGGCGGCAGACCAGCCCGGTTCTGAGCAAACGCCTGATACCAAGTCAGACGCTCCCAGGACCAACAACCATGAGTTCAAACTGCCTGACGAGATCGGGATTCTGGCGATTCGAAACGCGGTTGTTTACCCCGGGACCGTCGCGCCGTTAGCTGTCGGCAGACAGAGAAGCAGGGCGCTATTGGCCGATACCAAGCCGAACGATACCGTAATAGGTATTTTGACCCAGCGCAAGGCCGACACCGATAAACCGGGTTTTGAAGAGCTTTACAAAATCGGGACCGCGGCGACGGTGCTGAAGATTATCAGGGCGCCGCAGGGTTCGATGAGCATTTTCGTTCACGGCATAGTCCGGTTCGAGGTGGTTGAGCCGATAATGACCGAGCCGTATCTCAAGGCAAAGGTCAGGCCGCTGTCGATCGAGGCCCGGATGACGAAAAGGTTGCGTGCGCTGATGGTAAACGTTCGCCAGACAGCCAATCGCGTCATAGCGCTTAGCCCCAACGTGCCTGAAGAGATTTCGTCTTTGTTAGAGGAGATTGAAGACCCGTCCGCGCTTGCGGATTATCTTGCCGCGAATATCAGTTTAAGAACCGAGGAAAGGCAACGATTCCTGGAGGAGCTTGATCCTTCCAGACGCCTCGAACAGATTTCGGTAGCGCTTGCCAATCAGCTTGAAGTGCTCGAGCTGAGCAACAAGATTCAGGGACGCGTTCGCGAGTCGGTCGAGAAGAGCCAGCGGGAATACTTTTTGCAGGAGCAGTTGAAGGCGATTCAGAGCGAGCTTGGCAAAGACGACACGCGGGTCGAGGAGATAAAACAGCTCAGCGACAACATCAAAAAGGCCAAGATGCCCGAGAAGGTCGAGGCCGAGGCGATGCGCGAGCTTGACCGGCTGAGCAAAATGATGCCCATTTCGCCTGAATACAGCGTGATAAGGACTTATCTGGATTTTATCTGTGAGCTGCCGTGGTCGGTTGCGACGGAGGACCGGATAGACGTATCGAGGGCGGAACGCATTCTTAACGCCGACCACTACGATTTGAAAAAAGTCAAAAGACGCATACTGGAATTTCTCGCGGTCCGCAAGCTCAACCCGACGGGTAAAAGCCCGATACTGTGCTTTATCGGGCCGCCGGGCGTGGGCAAGACCTCGCTGGGTAAATCCATCGCGCGGGCGATGGGACGAAAATTCATCCGCATATCGCTGGGCGGAATACGCGACGAGGCGGACATCCGCGGGCATCGCAGGACGTATATCGGGGCGCTGCCTGGCAGGATTATGCAGGAATTGCGCAAGAGCGGCGTCAAAAATCCGGTATTTATGCTCGATGAGCTTGATAAAATCGGGGCTGATTTCAGGGGCGACCCGGCTAGCGCGCTATTGGAGGTGCTTGACCCCGAGCAGAACAACAGTTTCACGGACCATTATTTGGACCAGCCGTTTGATTTGTCCAACGTGATGTTTATCGGCACAGCCAACTACGTCGAGCCGATACCGCCCGCGCTTCACGACAGGATGGAAATCATCGAGCTGCCGGGTTATACCGAAAATGAAAAGCTTAATATCGCGAAGAAATACCTCGTCCCGCGACAGCTTACCGAGCACGGTCTTGAGAAAAACCGGCTAAAGATTGAAGACGGGGCGATTGTCGCGATTATCCGCGATTACACGCGCGAGGCGGGCGTGCGAAACCTGGAGAGAAATATAGCCGCGGTATGCAGGGCTGTGGCGACTGATATCGCGAAGAACAAAAAGAAAAAAGCGGTTACAGCCGCAAAGGACCTGGCTAAGATTCTTGGCCCGACGCAATACGAGTCGGAATTGGCCCTTCGCGCGGGGATACCGGGCGTCGCGACGGCGCTTGCTTTTACGCCGGTCGGGGGCGAGATACTGTTCATCGAGTCGGCTTCGATGCCGGGCAAGGGCATCCTGCAATTGACGGGACAAATCGGCGACGTGATGAAGGAAAGCGCACAGACGGCTTTTTCAATCGTAAAATCAACCGCCGGCAAACTCGGAATCGAGGCGCCCAAATTCACCAAGTTCGATTATCACATCCACGTCCCAGCCGGGGCAATACCCCAAGACGGGCCCAGTGCCGGTATCGCGATGTTCTCTTCGCTTGTGTCGCTGCTTTTGCATAAGCC
>Ga0105104_10003139_pt1 | contig 11888 bp, 13 predicted proteins | sample PPLLaktember2015_3_FD_87034 | JGI IMG/M metagenome (GOLD analysis project Ga0105104, IMG submission 87034) | Freshwater sediment microbial communities from Prairie Pothole Lake near Jamestown, North Dakota, USA - PPLs Lake P7 Core (6) Depth... | ecosystem: Environmental > Aquatic > Freshwater >...
CGATCCATAAGTGCCCCGTCTGCTGGGGGCGCACAAACGTGGACAAGCCGGTTTGCTACATTGCGACCGGGTTGTTGCAGGAAGCCCTCAAATGGGTATCGGGTGGGAATGAGTTCCGTGTCAACGAATCGAAATGCGTTGCCGTTGGCGACGCAATTTGCGAATTCATCATCCAAAAAGAACCTATTTCCTAATAAGGGGATCACCGTGGCAGACGCCAAATCCAAGATTCTAATTGTTGAAGATGACCTCGATGTTGCCGAGATGTTGAACGCTTATTTCCGCGTTCAGGGCTATGAGGTGTTCACTGTTAACTGGGGTGAGGACGGCGTCCGCGCGGCGCAGACGGTGCTGCCGGACCTGATCATCCTTGACATCCGCCTGCCGGATATCGATGGGTACGAAGTTGCCCGGCGCGTGCGCACGGACCGTCGTACGAATGAAATCCCCATTATCTTCCTGACGGAAAAGCGCGAGCGTATCGATCGTTTGCAGGGGTTTGAAGTCGGCGCGGACGATTACATCACCAAGCCCTTCGACGTCCAGGAACTGCGCCTGCGTGTCCGTAATTCGTTGAAACGGGTCAGCCAGGGATCGTTGACCAACCCGGTCAGCGGATTGCCGGAGGGTCCGCTTGTGGATGAACGTCTTTCCGAAGCGATCCACAAAAGCGGATGGGCATTGCTCCACATCTGCATCAACCACCTCGATTCATTTCGTGAGTCCTACGGATTTGTGGCGTCAGACGATGTATTGCGCGCGATCAGCCTGATGATCCATAACACCATGAAGGAGACCGGTTCCCCGGAAGACTTCATCGGTCACCTCAGCCCGACCGATTTTGTCGTCGTAGTATCTCCTACCAATCTCGCGCCCTTCCAGGATCGCATCCGCTCCCGGCTTGAACAATCCCTGGATTATTTCTATCCCATCAAAGACCGTGAACAAGCCTCGAAGCGCTCAGATCGTCTTTCGATCCAGATCGCCGAAATTCCTTCCGTCTATGGACGTTTTTCCAGTGTTGAACAGCTGAAGAAGGATCTCTTAACAAAGATCTCCTGACCAGGCACTAATCATCACCTATCACGAAGCGGAGAACCTGCATAAGCTGTTCTCCGCTTTATTGTCTCTGCTCATCCCTACATCAGGTTTTCAGAGAGATTCCCCCATTCTTCAATGCTCAATGTTTCTGCGCGGCGCTGCGGATCGATGTCCGCGCGCGTGAGCAAAGCTGCTGCGTCGGCCGGTGGGATATGCAAGCCGGAAGACAGGGAGTTTCGGAGGGTCTTTCTTTTTTGGCTGAACCCCGCTTTGCTGAGTTTAAAGAATGTGTCGAGCAATTCCTCTTTGAGCAGCGGAGAGGCATAAATATCCACACACAGAACTGCCGAGTCGACCTTTGGCGCGGGAAAGAACGCCTCCGCGGGGATGTGCGCCACGATGCGCGGCTTGCCATAGACCTGGACGCTCAGCGACAACAGGCTCATGTCGCCGGGCTTTGCACAGATCCGCTGGGCAACTTCCTTTTGAACCGTCAACACCAGTCGGCGCGGCTTGGGTTCGTCCTCCAGTAAATGCCGGATGACTGCCGAGGTAATGTAGTAGGGGATGTTGGCGACGACAATGTAATCTCTTTCCAGAGCCAGATCTTTCGGCGAAAGCTCCAGAATGTCACCCTGCATTAAACGGACGTTCGGATAGGGGGCGAGAACCGCTTTCAATGGCGGGAGCAAGCCCTCATCCAGTTCGACCGCAACGACCTCTTTGGCAGAGGCCGCCAGATAGCGCGTCAGGCTGCCAAGCCCCGGACCGATCTCCAAAACCGTATCCGTGGCTTGAAGCTCCGCCGCGGAAACGATCGTTTCCAACGCCAGTGGATCCTGTAGAAAATTTTGCCCCAGGCCCTTGTGGGCATGCAGACTATAGCGCTTGAGCAATGTCGCAGCGTTGAGCGGTGGGATTTCTTTCATGGACAAAATGATGCCTCTTCTTCCTCCGCCTCAGCGGGTTGCAGGGTGGTCTGCGCGGGCCACATGCCCTCGTGGAACTGGCGGATGTACTCGCGCAGGATTTTGAAATCCACATCCCAGATCGAGATCCTTTTTTTGAAGACAGGATCATACTGGCGGGTCGGCTTGAAATGCTCGGCGGGGAACGTTGCAAAAACAATATCCCCCGATGGGATCTGCGTGCCGAGGCAGGCAAGCTGGCTGAGTTGTTCGGGACTCAGATCGGTTTGGATCGCGCCCCGGAACGCCCGGATCAGATCCGGGATCTTGGTGACGACACCCGGGCTGGTGAGTTGATCGCGCAAGGCGCACAGCACGCGGTTCTGGTTTTCGGCGCGCGCAAAGCCACCTTCGATGCGGATGCGTGCCAGGGTAAGTGCCTGAGTACCGTTCAGATGATGTGTGCCAGACAGGAAGAGCAGGCGCTTGTTCATATCATCCGGTGTGCGCCCATCCACTGCTTCGGGCAGGTTCACATCGATGCCGCCCACCGCGTTGACGATCTTTTCGAACGTGCGCATATTGACGGCGGCGTAATGGTCGATTTGCGTCCCAAAGTTAAGCGTAAGCGTACGCGCCAGCAAACCGGGACCCTGCGCCGGGTCATCCGTGTATTTCATTCCGGGATTGCCATACAGATAGGCTTGATTGAGCTTTTCGTGGTCCTGCCCGTTTAGGTTATCTGCAATGTCGGGGATCTCCACCCACAGGTCCCGCGGAATTTCAAGGACGGTTACTTTCGCATTCACAAAATCCACACGTACCAGTCGAATGACGTCTGCCAATCCATAGAGATAGTTATCTCCGCGTGTATCTGCGCCGATCGCCAGGATGTTCATCACAGGTGGCCCGCCGCATAATCCGTTGTTTGCTGTCAGTGTCGGCTGTGGAGAAGCCTGGAAAACGGAACGGGCTGGGGTGTCAATCTGAAGAGTTTCGATCGCACTGGCATCCGGAGTCCAGGTCGCAGGCATCTCAAACGGAGTCACGGTCCGGATCTGCAATGCGGGTCCCAGCGGCTGCTGCCATTTTCCCTGCCAGACCCAAATCGCCAGGACTGCCAGACAGGCAAATACAGCCAGGAAGAATCGGATCGCTTTTCTTAGTCTTGTCATAAGCTATGCTCAGCGGGATGACTATTCCAGCACATAGATCACATTGGCAGGAACAGGTGTCAGAAAATAGACAGTGACCCAGGTGCTCCAGGGCTCGAAATCGTGATCACTGAAGCCGAGGTCGATCAAAGGCTTATCTTGATTCTTGCATCCACCGCAGACATCCTCGACCGAGGCAAACCCATAGCCAGGGATGTACAATCGCTGTCCTTGCATGCTGAGATACCAATCTTGTCTCAAGGCTACGACGCCTTTCTGCACGGTCTTGCCGCTCGATGTGCCCGGATAACAGCGGTCGCCGCCAGAACGGCACGGCGAGTACGAAACTGCCCACATTTGCACAGCACGCCAGTATTCGATGGTCTTGCCATCCACCACTGTGGTCTTGATGTCGATCTTCGTCCCATATGCCAGGATGCGTTTCTCCGGCGGGCGCACCATGGTTTCGTTTTCGGTGAGGCGCGAAAGTTCCTCTCCATTTTCGTAGCGAATGCGGATGCGCTGGACGGTGAGTCCAGTTTCGCCCGGTTGCAGGATCTGGGTTTGATCGAGGGGGACATCCGCCGAGGCTTGCAATTCACTTTCGAAGGGGATGGGCTTCTGCGCCAGGATGAGCGACTCGCTGACCCGTACCACGCGGACCTGCCCATCGGAGGGGAGCGGGTCCTTCTCCGCCGGGAGGCTGTAGTCGAGCCCGATGAGCGGAATCCCAGCCTCAGCCAGCGCCTCGCCAACTGTCTGCGCCGACGAGCGGATCTGCACCACCTTTCCGTCCACGCTGACACTCAGCTCGCGCGAGGCTGTGACGGTGATCTTCATCCCCTCGGTAAGTGGTGTATCCAATGCTGGTTCGACTTTATCATCTGCGCGTAGCCAAGTTGAGGCTTCCTGTAATGCTTCACCGACGGTGAAAACGGATGACTGCAGCTTTTGCTCTCCATCAGGTGCGGCGATGGTGATGCCAATGGCGCGGCGGATCTGAATAGTAATTGGTGATTTAGTGATTTGGCGATTTGGTGATTGGTGATTGGGTTCGACAGGGAGTCCGTTGAGGAGGATGCGGTCGTTTGGAATCAGCGTTATCCCGGCCTGATCCAATAGTGCCGAAGGAACACGCTCGTTTGTTTGCAGCGTAATGGTTTGATCGCCATCTATGACTGTGACAGTGGAAGATGTAGCTGGCTGGCAGGCGAGGAGCAGCAATGCAAGAGCCAAAACCAAGCCTAGAGTCAATTTCATAAAGTAATTATAAATTAGGCGAGAAAATGCTGCGTTAGCCAGTTTGTCCCTGAGCCTATTCTTCTTTCATACTTTTTGCATATTGCCACATAATGTCTAAAATATCGAAAATGCGATCATTATATTTCTCAATCGTTTCGCATTGTTCTTTAACCGTTTTTTCATTTGAAAAAAAATCCAAGGGTTGATTTGCAATGTTGGTATCTTCAGATATTAACTTCAGAAATGTCTTGGTGGAGACAACTTGTTCCTTTCGTTCATGAATTACAGTCATCAAAAATTCCTGATTTCCAAGCTGCATTCAATAGGGCATAGCTACTTCACTTTTGAAGATTGTCTCATTAGTCAATCCTAATTCCTGAGAGGTCTTTTTCTGATTCATAGCTTCTCTTCGTTGTTGATTACCTGATTTCATGCGTAGTCCACGCATCAGATATTCTTGATAAGCCGATTATACGCTACTCAATCGCATGCACCATCCACACGTTTGGCTCGACATAGACGCCTTCATCTTTTTCAACATTCATCTCCATCGGGTTGAGAGCCCCAGGGATGACGTACCGTCCGCTCTGAGGGAATTTCATGCCTGTCCATTCCTCCCATTCGAGGCGGGTGCCGGGAATGGTCATCGACTGATGGCAGGGCTTGATGAGCCTCGCTCCCATCCGGGCATGGACCCTCAGCCAGGCGTCGAACGGCAGGCCTTCGTCGTTCGTCCACCGGATGTAATCGTCGATGCTGATCAACGGGTAGTTACTCTTTTGGTTCGGTCGCACCGGCGCGACCAGATATTTGAAGCCTTTGGATTGCCTAATTGCCCGCATGGCTTGGACCATTCTTGCGCTTAATCCCTGGCTGCGATAATCGGGGTGAATGTTGATCTGAATGGCAGATTGAATGTTTGGTTTCCTGTCCTGCTTGTGATCTTCAACGGCTTTCAGCAGGACCCAATCCCAGCCGCCTTCGGGAAGTTCCTCCAGCGGCTGGTCCCAATAAAAGGGCAGGCTGTTCGCCATGACTGCCATACGATTCGTTTCCGTGTCGAGCAGGGCGAATTGATATTCATTGAAGCGATCAAAGAGTTCATGCCAGTTCTCATTTGCAATCGGGTCATGCAGCATGAACTCGGGCCAGGAGGCATCCGTGATCTCTCCAGCGCGCTCGCGGTAGTCATCCAGGTCATTCGGGGAGATGATCTTAAAGCGGGATGCATTCATTTCGTTATCGTTTCCTTTGCATAACGAATTAATTCCAGAGCATCGTTGAATAAGTTCCTTTGTCTGTTACCGGGCTTCTGGGCAGGGATGGACTGTTCAATCACATCTCTCCACCTGTCGCCGAGCCTGGTTTGCGCCCATTTCGCAGCAGACGGTTTCGAGACAATCGCCCCATGCTCCAAAGCATGCAGGGCGCGGCACATCGTCAGGATGGCGAAAGCGTGATATTCGCTGCCATGATCACGTAACCAGGAAGGGTCGTCGAGCATCGGAAACCACCATTCGTGCAGGACGTCTGAGACTGCGCTGCGAATGTCGTCAGCAGTGACGGGATCGATCAGGGTTTTGGGATCCGGTCCACCCAGGGCGACGCCGTATTCCCGGATGATATGCCGCTGGATGATCCAGTCGCTGCCCAGGCTTGCAACATAGAACTTCCCCTCGTTGACCGTTGGACAGGGCTCACCGTCTGGAACGTGACGGCGGATGAGGTCTTTGGGAACATAGGCGCCTTCCAGTTTGGAAGCCCATTTCAAGCTGGTCGCCCAGATGCGGTTGTGCATAGCTTCAAGCTCGGAAACTTTAGCATCTGAAAGAATATCGGTTGTGAGGACGAGAAAGTCAATGTCGCTGCTTTCGGGGTGGAAATCTCCGCTCGAGAGGGAACCGTAAAGGTACATCCCGACGAACTTGTCGCCCAGGGTTTCCTTTGCCTCTGAGAGAAGTATATTCAGTACTTCATTAACATCCGGATAGGGAGTAGGTTTGATCTGCCCCAGTGTGTAACGCATCATCTCCAAAGTCTCCTGGATGTCTTCCGGGTCGGCGCCCAGACTGGGGTTTTGCCGCCCAAGCAGGGCACGCTCGATGAGAGGCGTCCAGCGCGCCTTGAGGTTTTCTTTGCCCCATTTTGCCGCAGCATGCTTGGGAAGGATCTCGCCGTGTTTCAGCGTGTATAACATCCTGCAAAGCGAGAGGACGAAAAAGGATTGGAAGCCGCGTTTGCTCAACTCGGAAGGATCCTCCAAAAGCGGGTTGACCCAGATGGGTAGTCCCTCGACGACGGCCCGCCGCAGGTCATCCGGTGAGACAGGATCGACCAAGGTCTTTGGATCCGGTCCCGTGATGACAATGCCGCGCTCGCGCAGGATATGGCGCTGGATGATCCAGTCGCTTTCGTGAGCCATCCTGTGCAGAACTTCACTGTTGCCTCTGTCCATGTGCGGGTGAAGCATGTTATTCCGGTCGAAGCGGCGGAGGGCACCTTGCGGGATATAGGAGACCTCCAGCTGGATCGCCCATGGCGAGTCGATCTTTGTGACCTGGGCATGCATTTCCTTGAGCGCCGAAAATGCTTCGTCTGAAATATCCGCAGTTGTCACCACGATCACGTCGATGTCGCTGTGTTCGTCGAAGCCACCGTTGGCAAGGGAACCGTGGAGATATATGCCAGTAATTTGATTGCCAAGGATTTCCTGCATACGCGTCAACAGGAGATTGAAAACTCGATTCGCATCGGGGTAGGGGGTGGGAAATAGCGTTTTCATGGGAATATCTAATTCTGCTCGAGGCAGCGTCCTTGGCACAGCACCCCGTGGGCGCCGCCGTCCCACGGGCATGCTTCGCAAGGGACGGCGGCTTGAGCAAAGAGAGTTACCATTTTTCCACCTTGCCATCTTTGATCATCCAGACGTCGGAGGCGAAGCGCTCGATAAAGTAGCGGTCATGAACAACAGCGAGGATCGTCCCTTTGAAATTCGCAAGCGCCTCCTCGAAGCGGGCGCGCGAGGGGATGTCCAGATGGTTGATCGGCTCATCGAGCAGCAGGAAGGTACAGCCCTGCGCGACGAGCAGCCCCAGTTGCAGGCGGGCGCGTTCGCCAAACGACAGATCGCGCGTCGGGCGCAGGGCGTCGTCGCCTTTGAACAGGAAGTAATGCAGGAAGTTGCGGGCTTCCGTTTCGTTGAATGCGATGACGCTTTGGACGCTCTGCAAGGCGCTTTGTTCCGGGTGGAGCAATTCCTGTTCCTGCGCCATGTAGCCAGGTTTGACGGTCGCACCCAGCCTCAGACTACCTGCCAATGGATCCAGTTTCCCGGCAATCGTGCGGATGAGAGTGGTCTTGCCCATCCCATTCGGACCGGTCAATGCGATGCGTTGCCCGGCTCGGATGTAGAGGTTCAAATCTGTGAGCAGGGGCTGGTCATAGCCAACTGACAGCTTCTCTGTGACCAGCACATCCCTGGATTGGTGCGCGGGCGCGCCGAAATCCAGTTTTAGTTGCCAGCTTGATTTTGGCTTTTCGATCCGTTTTTCGCCGAGGATCTTTTCGATGCGCGCTTCGATACGTTTGGCGCGTCCCGCCACGTTTTTGGTGGCGCGGTTGCCGAAAAAGCCTTTGGCGAACTTGTCGCCGCCGTCGGCTTTGCCGCCTTTCTTCATCTTCGTCAGTCCACGGATGTGAGCCGCCGCAGCATGGAGCTGTGCGATCTCGTCCTGCTGATCCTGATATGCCTGGGCTTGTTTCTCGCGTTCGGTAAGTTTTTGTTCCAGGTAATCGGCGTAGTTGCCCGGATAGGATTTGAGACGGTGTGTGTTTGGATCCAGCTCCAGAATGGATGTGACCGTGTTGTCCAAAAAGGCGCGGTCGTGCGAGACGATCAGTGCCGCGCCTTGAAAGCGATTGAGCCAGTCTTCGAGCCATTCGAGCATTTCGATGTCGAGATGGTTGGTCGGCTCATCGAGCAGGAGCAGGTGAGGCTCCTTGAGCAGTACGCGCGCCAGCATGAGCCGCGTCTTCTGTCCGCCGCTGAGATGCTTGACAGGAGTATCGAGGGGAATATCGTTCAGTCCTAAGGGCGCGAGGATTGTGGAAGGTGGAAAGAGGGGAGAAGAAAGACGCGCGAGAGCTGTGTCGTATCGATGTTGAAGAGCTGCATCATTTGGGTTGGAGGATAAAGCCGAGGCCAGGGAGGCGATTTCAGCGGCGGAATCCGCTTCTGAAACGGCAGCCAGGCCGAGGGCAGATTGAAGCGTCTGCTCGTCGTCAGATTCCATCCCCTGGGCGAGATATCCCGTCCTTAAATTCGGGCGCGTCGAAACAACCGTCCCTGAATCGGGCTGCTCGAAGCCGGCCAGGATGCGCATCAGGGTGGTCTTGCCGCAGCCGTTGGGACCGATGAGTCCGACGCGTTCGTTGTTACTGACACTGAACGAGACGTCTTCAAGGATCGGCTGGATGTTGTAGGTTTTGTAAAGGTGATGAAGGGTAAGCATAGAATTCCTGTACATGTTATTAAAAACGAAAACCGAGGGCAAGCCTCGGCTGTTAATAGGCGACGTGACGTCGCCCCTGCGTTTATTACAGCGGGTGGTGCCCTAAAAATTGGTTGACTACAGGGTATCTGTCACTTCTATGCTCCTACCGCCGTTTGGCGGCGCTTCGTACTCTCGGACGGGCAGATTATATCACCAGTTTATAGGTGATTCCCGTAGGGATCATAGGCGCTTCCCGCCTTGAGAGGCAGGCAGGAAGCCAGTATATTCCATTCCATATGCGTGGAATTAGGACGACTTCCGGCTTGGACTTCTCTTTTCGCAAACTTCTCAAGGGGGCAGCCGCGGGATTTGTGGCGACGGCTCCCATGTCAATTACCATGCTGGTAGGCTGGAGGCTATTGCCCAGGCGGGAAAAATACCCGTTGCCGCCGCGCCTGATCACGGAGGAAATTACGGAACGAGTGGGGATGGAAGACGATCTGACCGAAAATCAGTTGGTGGGGTTAACTATTTTTTCCCATTTTGGTTACGGGGCATTATTTGGTTCGATCTATGCACTTTTCAGCGAGAGGTCGCCAGTGCATTCCAGTCTCAAAGGCGCGTTTGCCGGGCTGGCGCTTTGGGCGGGAAGTTATTTAGGCTGGCTGCCTGCTGTAGGCATTTTACGACCTGCCACCCAGCATCCCTGGCGCAGGAACCTGCTGATGATCCTGGCGCACATCGTGTGGGGTGTGACGCTGGGTGAACTGACACGGAAATTGATTACAGAAGATCAGGAGTAATTTTAGAAAGGAGTTCTATATGGAAATGGAAATGCAACGACCGAACTCGAGTCGTGTAAATGTTGGACGTGTGGAACGCGGGTTATCCCTGGCAACCGGGCTGGCTATGCTTGCCTACACGGTTGTGCGCCGCCCAAAACTGGGATTGGGACTGCCACTCGGCTTGAATGCCAGCTATATGGTTTATCGAGGAGCAACGGGACATTGTGTGGCCTATCAGATGATGGGCATCAACCGGGCGGATGCAAATGGGCATGAGGGCATCCTGGTGGAGCGGTCGGTGACGGTCAAGCGCCCGAAGGAGGAGCTTTTCCAAATGTGGCGTGACTTCGAGAACCTGCCGCGCTTTATGCAGCATCTCGAGTCTGTTCAGGTGGATGACACTACCGGCCAGTCCCATTGGGTCGCGAAGGGCCCGCTGGGTCAGACGATCGAATGGGACTCCGAAGTGATCGAAGAGCGTGACAACGAGCTGCTCGTCTGGAAGTCGCTGCCCGGTTCGAGAGTGGAGAGCATGGGGCGCGTCGAGTTTACAGATGCCCCCGCGGGGCGCGGCACGATTGTCCATGTTGTGATGCGCTACAACCCACCCGGCGGGTCCCTGGGCGCGGCGTTTGCCAAGCTCTTTGGCGAGGAGCCGGATCAGCAGGTCAATGAAGATCTGCGGCATTTCAAGCAGATCGTAGAGACGGGTGAAGTCGCTAGCGTGCAGGGGCAGCCTTCCGGGCGCGGGCGGCAGAAGGACAGCACATTCACAAAACGGAATGGAAACGGAAGGAGGAGCTGATGAAAGCAGTTTGTTGGAACGGGATTACGAATGTGGATGTCCAGGAAGTTCCGGATCCGGAACTGATCAACCCGCGCGACGCGATCATCCGAGTTACCTCCACGGCGATTTGCGGCTCTGACCTGCATCTCTACAACGGCTATGTGCCCACCATGAAAAAGGGAGATATCCTGGGGCATGAGTTCATGGGGGAAGTCGTTGAGGTGGGAGAAGGTGTAAAGAATCTCGCTCGGGGCGACCGGGTGGTGGTTCCGTTTCCGATCGCCTGTGGCAGCTGTTTCTTCTGCGAGCGCGGGTTGTATTCGTTGTGCGACAACTCCAACCCGAATGTCGCTCTGGCGGAAGGAATGTACGGGCATTCGGCAGCCGGGATCTTTGGTTACTCCCACCTGATGGGAGGCTACGCGGGCGGGCAGGCGGAATATGTCCGCGTCCCGTTTGCGGATGTGGGGCCGTTCAAGATCGAAAATGGCTTTCGCGACGAACAGGTGCTCTTCCTGACCGACATTTTCCCGACCGGATATATGGCTGCCGAACAGGCAAACATCCAGCCGGGGGATACGGTTGCAGTGTGGGGCTGTGGTCCTGTCGGGCAGTTCGTGATCCAAAGCGCCTGGACCTTCAAGCCGGCGCGCGTGATCGCCATCGATCGTTTCCCCGAACGCCTGGAAATGGCGCAGCGCTACGGGCGTGCGGAAGTGATCAATTACGACGGCGGCGTGGATGTCGTCGAGACCCTGAAGCAAATGACCGGCGGGATGGGACCGGATGTCTGCATCGACGCGGTGGGCATGGAAGCCCACAAAGCGGGGCTCGAAGGCGCCTATGATTTTGCGAAGCAGACCGTGAAGATCGAAACGGATCGTCCCTATGTGTTGCGTGAATGCATCCAGGCTTGCCGCAAAGGGGGGACCATTTCCCTGGCGGGCGTGTACGGCGGCTTCGTGGACACGATTCCGATGGGCGCGGCGTTCAACAAGGGCCTGACCTTCAAAATGGGACAGGTTCATGTGCACCGCTATCTGAAGCCCCTGTTTGAAAAGATCGAAAACGGAGAGATCGACCCGTCATTTGTGGTCACGCACGTGATGCCTCTTGGAGAAGCTCCCGAGGCTTATGAAATGTTCAAGAAAAAGCTGGATGGCTGTATTAAAGTGGTTTTGAAACCATAGCAAAAGCCCAGCCGTAAAACATCAGCCGAGGGTTAGCCCTCGGCTGATCGGTACTTTTGTAAATCCACCCTTCTGAATGAAATGCTCCGGCTTCACCCGTTCCACTCTTGTCGGGACGGAAACCAGGGTCCCGCGTGATCCGTCAGGCTCTGCATTTATTTTTAGAGACTGTTTGAAAAATTGTTTTAACCACAGATGAAAAGGATTTTTTTCAAAACACGCAGCGCGAGGTCGTTTTGGACGAAATCAGGCGCGCTATAGGATGACTATAGGATGAGCGAAGGATGA